>Ga0265301_10007172_pt1 | contig 10493 bp, 6 predicted proteins | sample AusTroGonzalo_MG_2_FD_193488 | JGI IMG/M metagenome (GOLD analysis project Ga0265301, IMG submission 193488) | Bovine rumen microbial communities from tropical cattle in Woodstock, Queensland, Australia - Gonzalo_04 | ecosystem: Host-associated > Mammals > Digestive system > Stomach > Rumen ...
AGATTTTGTGCGCCTCAGCCGCCTGACGGACGTATTCCAACTCCGTACCGATATAAGGGGGCACGTTAAACGTAATCATAGTTACCTCCAAAGGCTCGCGGAAGTCGCGTCCTTCCGCGCCTGATTGGTTTATCTGCTGAATTGATAGACAGAAACGCCGTTTTCCAGTTCGGCATGCACCTCTGCCGTCACGCTGTCTCCATACTGCGTGCGCATATATGCAAGCAGCCGCTCCAGCGTCTCGTCATAATCACTGTCTTTAATGTAATAAACGTTGTCTGTAAAGTAAGAGTCCACAGTTAAGGATTCGATTCCGTTGATCGCAAGCTTGTTCTCATAGGCGTCGGAATACAGCAGGAAGTCAACCGAATAGAACAAATTGGTTGTATTGTGATTATATTTGTATATATAGTCAATCCGAATCGGCTTGTATTCCCGTGCAGAAATCAGGATCTCTTCCGGATGCGCCGTAGCATAACTCAGTTTCTCAACATATTCTTCCTGCTGCACGAGGTATTCAGAGCAGTCCAATGTAACATTCATGATAGAACGCGAAGAAAAAAATGACAGCACAAGGCAAGCAACGGCAATCAAGATCTTTTGCAGCAGACCGTTTTTGCGACAAGCATATACGCCCGCAGCGGCGAAAAGTATGCTGCTTCCCACGGCTAACGCACGCAGCAGCGTCTGTCTGCCGCCGGTTCCGAAAAGCAGAAGCAAAACCTGAATCAAGAAAAAGACGCCGGCAATCCCCCAGCCGAAAAGCGCCGAAACGCCTTTCTCATCTGAAGAAGTGCAGGAATGCAGATGCACGTCAGAAAGAAGCATGCATATGACAGCAGGAATGCAGCAGATGCGAAACACGTGGCCAACTAATCTTCCGATATAAGCAAGATACAGCCACATCAGTAGTGTGCCGCCCATCGCGCAGACGATGAAGGCAAGATAGAGCAGCCCTCCCTCACGGCGCTTCCGAATGCCGAGCCAAACGCCAAGTGCGAAAAGACCTGCGCAGAAAACGACCAGCGGCGCATAATATGCGCTCTTCACAAAAGAAAAAACTGTTTTGACGGCAGATATAGCGGCACTTGAAACAGACTGCGGCTCTTTTTCTGTAATGGTATAGTGGTCGATTGCCGCATAGTGCGCATAGTCACAGAGATCGTCCAAAAGATACCAGTCGTCTTCCAGCTCATAGAATTCCTCGTTCCAACCGATGGATTCGTAGAATTCGGCATCTGTGGAATAGCTTGTTTTGTGGTAATCGAGCAGGTTGGAGCGAACCGTGTTCCATTCTTCTATTCTATGCCCGTCGGGCGTATCGCGCATTGCGTTGTTCGCCGTAAGCAGCAAACCGCATCCGCAAATCGCGGTTATCAAAAATACGGTTGCGATGATAAAGAAATAGCGGCGATCCTTTTTTTCCTGCGCTCCTCGCGCCTGCAGCAAAATGGAAAAGACGGCACACAAGAGGAAAAAGCACATTCCGACGAGTCCGCCCTCCGGACGGATCAAAAATGCCAGCCATAGGAAACAGACGGAGCCGGCGAATTGCAGACCTATGTACTCCTTACTGAACGCGCCCGACAGAAACAGGCTGACCGCCGCTACTCCGCAAAAGCAGGAAACATATGTAAACTTGATAGGAATCGTCACATAAAAAATGGAAATAAAGAATAAGATAAAATAGACAATCTCTGCCAGCCACAGAGGAAGCCCCTTTTTCCGGAATACCGAAAGGATACTGAATTGTATTGCAAAGCAGGACAGAATCGAAGAGGCAACCAAGGATACCGCATACCATGGAATTGCCGGAAGGAGCCTGTAGAGCGCCTGCAAGCCCTTTACCAAAACCATATTCAAAAAAGGATAGATTGCTACCTGCGAGCCGGAATAGCTCCCGCTGATAGCAGTTTCTGCAAACAAGTCGTCACCATACAGCATGAACGGGAAAAAGAAATGAATGCACAAAAACTGAAGCGCTGTAATAAGAACCGCCAAGCATACTCTGAAGAAAAACGGATGCTTGTCAAGTACGTTCTTGTAACGTTGCAGACTTTTTCTCATAGCTTCTACCGCCTTATCTGATTCTAATAAACACCATGCGTTTGCGTTTGCGCGCCGCCATCTATCCGGGAATCCTTCTGCCGCAAGCAATATTCAGAGCACGCGGTGTTCAAATATGAACATCTTTTTTGAATAGCTTGATTGGTCTATATTCAAAGTAATAATACCAATTATAAAAAAATCTGTCAATATTTACAGGTCAAAAAAGGCGTACTTTTTTCAGCCTTGTTGTCTTTCCCATTTCAAGAGCGTATTGGGACTGACCTTGAGCAGATTTGCCGCTTCCTTTACGCTGATTTCCCTCCGCTTCCGTTGAGAAGAAAGCTCGAAGAATTCCGGCAGCGGCATATCGAGCACGACAATCGCCGCGCCTTTTTCCTTCGTGATGACGCGCCATGGTTCCAGAATCTCTTCATAGTTTCGCCCCAAGCAGCCAGTTGTCTATCCTCGTTCTGTTCCTTTGCGGAAACACGCACAGAGCCGTAAATCATTATTCAACCTCCAAGCGTTTTGTGTTCCGGATGATACAAAAAAGGAAGCTGCCGATCCTTTCGGCAGCTTCCTTTATCGTATTCAGAATTCAGATCATCAGACCCGAAACCAGATCGCTGAATGCGGTCGGGTCCTCCAGCGGCAGGTTTGCCATCAAAAGACCCTGCTGATACAGCAGATCGGCATATCGCTTTGCCTTCTCCGGATCGGACGCGATGCTGCCCTGCAGCACAATCAGCGCCGGATGATCGGGATTGATCTGGAGCACCTTGCCCGTCTTGAGTTCCGCCGTCGGATCCATCGCGCGGAAGTACTTTTCCATCTCGAAGCTCATACCGCCGTCGGGCACCATGGAGACGGCGTGCGTTCCGAGCTCGTTGGAAACGCGCACGTCCGCGACCTTGTCACCGAGCGTTTCTTTGATAAATGCAATACAGTCCTTGAACTGCTCGGCTTTTTCCTCCACGGCTTTCTTTTCGTCCTCGGTCGCAAGATCGAGGTCGTCCGTCAGAATATTACGGAATTCGCGGTCCGCATACTTGTTCAGCGTCTGCGGAATGAATTCGTCGACCTGCTCCGTCAAAAGCAGGACGTCGAAGCCACGCTCGCGCAGCAGCGCCGTCTGCGGCAGCTTGGAAAGCTGCTGGGCGGTATTGCCGGTTACGTAATAGATATGCTTCTGCGACTGCGGCATTTTCTCGCAGTATTCCTTGAGCGTCACGAGCTTTCCTTCTCTGTCGGAATGGAATTCCACCAGATCCTGCAGCATTTCCTTGTGCATGCCGTAGTCGGAAACAAGCCCGTACTTAAGGTTGCGACCGAAGGCGGCGTAGAATTTTTCATAGGAAGCTCTGTCCTGCTCCATGAGGCGCAGAAGCTCCGCCTTGATCTTCTTTTCGAGATTGGCGGCGATCGTTTTGAGCTCCCGCGTGTGCTGGAGCAGCTCGCGGCTGATGTTCAGAGAAAGGTCCTGCGTGTCCACCACGCCGCGCACGAAGCGGAAATGCTCCGGCAGCAGATCCTCGCAATGATCCATGATCATCACGCCGGAGGAATAGAGCTGCAAGCCGGATTTATAGTCCTTCGTGTAGAAGTCATACGGCGCTTTCGCGGGAATATAGAGCAGCGCCTGATAGGTGACGGCGCCCTCGACAGAAATCGGAACGACGCCGACGGGTTCCTCGTAATCATAGAATTTCTCGCGGTAGAACGCCTTATACTCCTCGTCCGTAACGTCCTTTTTATTCTTCTGCCAGAGCGGCACCATGGAATTCAGCGTCTGCTCCTCGACGACCGTCTCGTATTTCGGTTCTTCGGCGTCCTTCGTCTCCTCGGTCGGCTTTTTCTCCTCAACCGGCATTCTGATCGGGTAGCGGATATAGTCGGAATACTTCTTAACCAGCGTGCGCAGGCGGTATTCGCTCAGGAAGTCGCTGTATCGTTCCTCCTCGGTATCCGGCTTGAGCTTCAGAATGACGTCCGTGCCGACGGCGTCCTTTTCGCATGCGGCGACGGTATAGCCGTCGGCGCCGGAGGACTGCCACTTCCACGCCTGCTCCTCGCCGTATTTTTTCGAGATAACGGTAACCTCGTCGGCGACCATAAACGCGGAGTAGAAGCCGACGCCAAACTGACCGATAATGTCTATATCCGCCTGCTGCTCCATCGCCGCCTTGAAGCTCAGCGAGCCGCTGTGCGCGATCGTACCGAGATTCTCCTCCATTTCCTCCCGGCTCATGCCGACGCCGTTATCGGAAACGGTCAGCGTTCCCGCTTCCCTGTCGGCGGCGAGGCGGATGAAAAAATCACTCCGGCTCATACCGACGGACTGATCCGTCAGAGCAAGATACGCGAGCTTATCAATCGCATCGGAGGCGTTCGAGATCAGCTCTCGAAGAAAAATCTCCTTATGCGTGTAAATGGAATTGATCATCAGATCGAGCAGACGCTTCGATTCCGCCTTGAACTGTTTCTTTGCCATAAAACCATCTTCCTTCGTTGTTTTGGCACTCTTCACTTTTGAGTGCTAACTGTATTATAGCGCGTAAATCGGAAAAAGCAAGCCCCGTAACAAAGAATTCATACTTTATTTCTTCCCCGCCGTATGATACACTGAACGGGAGGTGAGATTTATGATTACTGTCAGCGATGTGGCGCTGCAATTCGGCGGCACTTACCTGTTCCAGCACGTGGACCTGCAATTTACCGCGGGCAACTGCTACGGCGTGATCGGCGCGAACGGCGCCGGAAAATCGACCTTCCTGAAGCTCCTATCCGGCGAGCTCGAAACAACCAAGGGCGAGATCTCGATCAAGCCGGGGCTTCGCATGTCCGTTCTGAAGCAGGACCAGTTCGCCTACGACGAATACCCCGTGATTGATACGGTCATAATGGGCAATAAGCGCCTGTACGACGTGATGAAGGAAAAGGACGCGCTCTACGCCAAGCCCGATTTTTCGGACGATGACGGCATGCGCGCCTCGGAGCTGGAGATCGAATTCGCTGAAATGAACGGCTGGGAGGCGGAATCCGACGCGAGCCGCATTTTGCAGGGGCTTGGCATTCCCGTCGAGCTGCACTATGACAGGATGGCGGACACCGACCCGCGCTTGAAGGTCAAGGTTTTGCTCGCACAGGCGCTGTTCGGCAATCCGGATATCATTCTTTTGGACGAGCCGACCAACAACCTCGATATCGAGTCGATCAACTGGCTGGAAAGCTTCCTGCTGGATTATGAGGACAACGGCACGGTCATCGTCGTCAGCCACGACCGTCACTTTTTAAACACCGTCTGCACGCACATTGTGGACATCGACTACGGCAAGATCAAAATGTACGTCGGCAACTATGATTTCTGGTACGAATCCAGTCAGCTCGTGCAGACCCTCCTGCGCAACAAAAACAAACGCAATGAGGAAAAAATCGCGGAGCTGCAGGAGTTTATCTCCCGCTTCTCCGCAAACAAGGCAAAGAGCAAGCAGGCGACCGCACGCCGCCGTCTGCTGGAAAAGCTGAGCATTGAGGAAATCCCGATGTCCTCCCGCCGTTATCCCTTCGTCGGCTTTACCAGAGAGCGCGAGGTCGGCAAGGATATCCTGTTCGTCACGGAGGTGTCCAAATCCGTGGACGGCGTAAAGCTGCTTGACAAGGTCTCGTTCACCGTAAACAAAAACGATAAAATTGCCTTCGTCGGGGAAAACGAGCTGGCGCAAACGACGATGTTCAAGCTTCTGATGGGCGAGCTGGAGCCGGACGAGGGCGGCGTCCGCTGGGGCGTAACGACCTCGCAGAGTTATTTCCCGAAGGACAATTCCGCCTTCTTTGACGGCTGTGACGACACGCTTGTGGACTGGCTGCGGCAGTTCTCCGCCAAAAAGGACGACGTCTACCTGCGCAGCTTCCTCGGCAGGATGCTCTTCTCCGGCGACGACGTATTCAAGCCCGTCAACGTGCTATCCGGCGGCGAAAAGGTGCGCTGCATGCTCTCCAAAATGATGCTGTCCGGCGCAAACGTCCTCCTGCTCGATCAGCCGACCAATCATCTCGACATGGAGTCCATACAGGCGGTCAACAACGGCATGAAGGCTTTTCCGGGAAATATCCTTTTTGCCAGCCACGACCACGAGCTTTTGCAGTCGGTCGCCAACCGCATTATCGAGTTCCGGCCCGACGGAACGATTACCGATTACCTCGGCACCTACGACGAATATCTCGAATACAGAAAAGAAGTATAAAAAACGCGGGTGCACTGCAAACACAGTGCACCCGATCTTTTTTTCTTATTCCGCCTTTTCCTCAGCGGGAGCCTCTTCCAAAGGAGCGGATTCCTCGGCGGGAGCTTCCTCAACAGGAGCAGGCTCCTCCGCAGGAGCTTCTTCCGCAGGGGCAGGTTCCTCTACGGGAGCCTCTACCGCAGGAGCCTCCTCTACGGGAGCAGGTTCTTCGGCGGGAGAATCTTCCACAGGAGCTTCCTCAGCGGGAGCGGGTTCTTCGGCGGGAGCCGGAACCAGCAGCGCGCGGATGGACAGGGAGATACGCTTGCGCTCGGCGTCGATCTCGATGATCTTTGCCTCGACCTCCTGCCCCTCGCTCAACGCGTCGGAAACCTTTTCCACGCGATGATCGGAAACCTGAGAAATATGGATCAGACCGTCCACGCCGGGCAGAATCTCTGCAAACGCGCCGAAGTCAACGAGCTTCACGACCTTGACCGTGGCAACGTCGCCGACGGAGAACTTCTCGCAGAACTGGTTCCACGGGTTCATTTCGGGCGTCTTGTAGCCGAGAGAAATCTTCTTCTTTTCAGGATCAGCCTTGATAACGAAGACTTCGATGGTGTCGCCAACCTTGACGACCTCGTCGGGCGTCTTGATGCGACCCCATGACAGCTCGGAAATATGGACCATGCCGTCCACGCCGCCGATGTCGACGAACGCGCCGTAGCTGGTGATTGATTTCACGGTGCCGGTGTACTTCTTGCCGACCTCGATCTCGCTCCAGATCTTTTCGATCGCCGCCTTGCGGGCTTCGCCGCTCAGGGCGCGGATGGAGCCAACCACTCTGCGGCGGGCGCGGTTAAACTCGGTGATCTTCATCTTCAGGGTCTTGCCCTTGAGCTCGCTCAGGTCGCCGCCCTTGGCAACGCCGGTCTGGGAGGCGGGGATGAACACGCGAATGCCCTTGACATTGGCGACGAGACCGCCCTTATTCTCTTCGGTGATGACGCCTTCGACAGGCGCTTTCTCCTCGCAGGCCTTTTCGACCTCGTCCCATACCTTCATGCCCTCCAGCTTCTTGCGGCTGAGCTGCACGGTGCCTTCCTGATCGTTGACGCGAACGACGAACACCTCGATCTCGTCGCCGACCTTAAGAACGTCCTCAGGCTTAATGTTGGGATCTGCGCTGACTTCGTCATACGGGATGTAGCCGGCATGCTTCGTGCCAAGATCGACTTGGACCTCAGTGGAACCGATCGCGGTAACGGTGCCAAAAACCTTATCTCCTGTATTTAAAGTCTTGATGGAGTTTTCGAGCAAGGCTTCAAAGCTCTCCTCTGCTACTGCATCAACGTTAGTAATTTCGCTCATGGTTTGATTAACCTCCTTTATTATCCACGCAGGCGTCGAAGCGCCCGCAGTGATGCCAACGGTAGTGCAATCCCGATAAACGGCAGGGACGAGCTCGTCCGCGCAGTCGATCAGGTCGACCCTTGCGCAGTGCTCCGAGCAGATATGCGCCAGCCGTCCGGTATTGGAGCTGTTGCGGTCGCCGACGACAATCACGGCGTCGCAGCTTGCCGCCAGTTCCGCCGCCTCTGCCTGCCTGTTTTCAGTTGCTCTGCATATTGTATCAAAGATTTCTCGATTTGTACACACTTTTTTTACGATTTTCTTGCAAGAATCCCATAAAAATTGCGTACTTGTCGTCTGAGAAACCATTGTGACCGGCAAATCCCTGTTTCTGTCCGAAGAATTGAGCCAGTATTCGAGCTCCTCTGCGCCGGAAAAGACCAGCGGATGACTGCACCATCCGGCAATCGCGACGATCTCCGGATGCGTCGGCGTGCCGATAATGATCGGCTGCCTGCCCGCTTCCTCCGCCTTTGCGACGAGAGAGTGAATGCGCTTGACGGACGGGCAGGTTGCGTCGACGATTTCGACGTTTTTCGCTTCCAGCGCTTCGTAGATTGCGCGCGGGATGCCGTGCGAGCGGATGACGACGGTCGCGCCGTCGGGAATCTCGTCGACGGAGGAAACCTCCTTCACGCCCAGCGCTTCAAAATGCCGCACAAGATGGCGGTTATGCGCGATCGGTCCGAAGGTCACGGTAGGCTTCCCTTCCGCGATCGCCTGCTCGACCAGCCCGACCGCGCGGCTGACGCCGTAGCAGAAGCCGGCGGTTCTTGCAACTTCAATCTTCACAGTCCTTCACCCAGCCGATAGATTTTGTTCAGCAGATCGGCAGACAGCGCAGTCAGCTCCTGCTCGGTCGCACGCTTTTCCGCCGTTTCCGGCAGATACGGCTCGCCGAAGACAAGATCAATCTTTCGGAACAGCCGCTTCCGTTTCGTCAGATAGATCGGCAAGACGGGCGTCTGCGTCCGCGTGGCAATCAGCATGGTGCCGCTGTGAGGCTCTGACTGCTTCCCCTTGCGGATGCGGGTGCCCTCAGGGAAGATCAGGAGCTTGTTGCCATTACGCAGCGTCTTCATCGCCGTTTTAATCGCGGCGACGTCAGCGCCGTCGCGGTCAACGGGAAACGCGCCGAGCTTGCGGTAGAGCCAGCCGAGAACGGGAATGTGCAGAAGCTGCTTCTTTGCCATCGTGCGCGGCAGCGTCGGCAGATCGGCGCAAACGATCACAAAGATCGGATCGGAGAAGGCGCTGTGATTACATGCCAAGATCACCGGCGTATCGGGGATATTCTCCCGACCTTTCACGCGGATGACCGGATGCGCAATATGCAGAAAGAAGAGAACGATTGCTCGCAGAAAGCGGAACGTCCTTGCGGAAAACAGTTTCATAAGGCAAGCTTCTCCCGAATGATTTTAAGCAGCGCATCGACGCTTTCGTCCAAGGAAAGCGCGGAGGTGTCAAGCAAAACGGCGTCGTCCGCACGCTTTAAGGGCGCGATCTCACGGTGCATGTCGCGGTCATCGCGCTCAATCATGTCCCTCAGGACCTCTTCATACGTGTCGCTCCCGCCCTGCTCCCGCAGCTCCAAGAAGCGGCGCTTCGCACGCACTTCCGCTGAGGCGGAAAGATAAATCTTCACGTTTGCCTCCGGCAAAACGACCGTTCCGATGTCACGACCGTCCATAATAACGCTGTTCGTTTTCGCGGCATTTCTCTGGGTGTCGAGCAGGAAGGCGCGGACGGCGGGCAGCGCGGAGATCTTTGACGCCATGGAGGAAACCTCCGGTTGGCGGATTCTCTTTGATACGTCCGCTCCGTTTAAGTACATGTGCTGTACGCCGTCCCTCCACGAAAGCTTTACCCGGATGCGCGGCAGAAGCGCTTCAATTTTCTCCGTTTCTTCGGGAAGAACGCCGTTTTGCATAACGGCGTATGCGACCGTGCGATAGATTGCGCCGGTGTCCACATAAACGAAGCCCAGCTCTGCCGCGGCACGGCGCGCCATGGTGCTTTTCCCTGCTCCGGCAGGTCCGTCGATTGCGATACTGTAAACCCCGTTCATGCAGCTCACCTCGTCAAAAACTCTTATTATTATACCGTTCGTTCCCGGATTTGTCAAATTCGGCTTCTGCGATCGCGCTGACTGCGGCGTAAGCGGTCGCCCACGCGATTTGCAGATTAAAGCCGCCGGTGTAGGCGTCGCAGTCAATGATCTCTCCCGCAAAATACAGCCCTTTGACCAGCTTGGACTGCATCGTTTTCGGATTGATCTGGCGTACGTCAACGCCGCCGCGCGTAATAATCGCTTCTTCCACCGGTCTTGTTCCGGAAATCGGGACGGTAAAGCGTTTCGTCTGCTCTAAAAGCGCTCTGCGCTGCTGCTTTGTGAGCGCGTTCGCCCGCATGGCGGGGTCGATCCCGCACCGCTCCAGCAGCACGGGAATCATCGAATGCGGATAAAGATCGGCAAGCGCGTTTTCCATACTGCGATTGGCGTACTTTTCAAAATCACGCAGGAAGCGCGTGTCGAGCTTCTTTTCGTCCAGCGCGGGCTTCAGGTCCAGCGATACGGTATATTTCTCGCCCTCCCGCATGTGCGCGGAGGCGGACAGCGCCATCGGTCCGGAAACGCCGAAGTGCGTAAACAGCAGCTCGCCGAATTCCTTGAACACGCACTTCCCTTTTTCGTCGAGCAGCTTCAGCTCGGTATTGCGCAGGGACAGCCCCTGCATTCTCGCGCAGTCCCCGTCGCCGACGAGCGGCGCCAGCGAGCCGGTCGGCGCAATCACGCTATGACCG
>Ga0265301_10007174_pt1 | contig 10490 bp, 7 predicted proteins | sample AusTroGonzalo_MG_2_FD_193488 | JGI IMG/M metagenome (GOLD analysis project Ga0265301, IMG submission 193488) | Bovine rumen microbial communities from tropical cattle in Woodstock, Queensland, Australia - Gonzalo_04 | ecosystem: Host-associated > Mammals > Digestive system > Stomach > Rumen ...
TAGCTGATAACTTTCTAATTGTGCTAAATTAGCCATCACATTTAGCCAGAAAAAGCCATCCAAATTATTGTTCATTATCGATTAAGTCTGCTTATGCTAAAAGTAGCGTTTGTCAAAATTGCTTGAGTTGTAGATATTGGTGTCGCGGGTGTAGTAGGTGTAACTACACTAGGAACACTTTGAACTGATATGTTAGTAGTTCCTCTAGGGCAGACTCTTAATTTTTTGTCAAAAGATACAGTTTCATAGTCATCAGCAGCTGCTAATGTTACGGCTCTGACGGTATCTGGGATTAACACACCGTCTTGAAAAAGTCCAATGGCGACAACACCCGGGGTGGCTGTTGAAACACTAGCACTAAATTCTACATCATAATATCCCGTATATCCGTTTCCGAATATCTTAAAATTAGGGTTACCGTTTGAATAATCTAACCAACCGCCACATGTAGCGCATCTTGTTCTAATATCTGTTTCATCGAAATATATCGCACTCGCATTACTTGGTAAGGCTAGAGGTTCGTTTATTATTGTTTCTATCATATATTCTTCTCCTTTCATAAATAAAAGAGGATAAGACTTGCTTATCCTCGGTTTTCCCTTAAAGGGAAAATGTTAGCAAGTTCTCGTATTCGAGTATGTAGTATTCTACTCTATGCTATTAAATAAATTGACTTGTAGTGAAGTTTCCACATCCGCATCCACCATTACCATTGCAAGTAAATATAGGGGTGTTTCCATATACTGGTTGAGCAGGGATAGGACAACTACGAAGTTCACTGACTAATTGGTTAGCGACTACAGCGTTGTTTGCTCTAATGTCAGCTGTTTGTGCTACTTGGCTTGCTTGTAAATCTTTCATTAAGATTTCTCTTTGTAAGTCAGAAATCTTTTCATTTTTAGCATCAATCTTATCTTGACATAATTGGTCTAATATTCTTTGAGTTGATGCCGTATTAGAAGCGATGATATCTCTAATACCATTTGATAATGCTTCTCTATCAGCACAGTTCTCGCTTATGATTGTTGATTTTAAATCAGCAACTCCTAAACGATTTTCGCAGCAGCAGTTTAAGAATGATGTGTTTAATCCGTAGAAACCGTCTTTAATGCTATCGTTTATGGTATAAGTTGAGTTACAAAGTTGTGATGATAACGCATTAACACCATTAGTTACGTCTTGAATATCATTACTTAATTGTAAAGCATTAAATCCAGCGTTAGTATTTTGCATAATTTCTTTTTGACCATTAGATAACCAAGCATAATCATTGTCGAAGCCGTTTCCACCAAAGAAACCGCCATTTCCGTTATTTCCCCATCCGAATAATGCGAATAGTAAAATAATCCAGATCCAATCGCCGCCGAAACCATAACCGCTACCATAACCACCAAATCCACCCATCATAGGATAAACTGGATAAGGATAACCATTGCTATTGTTAGTAGCTAAATCTACTGTAGGTACAATTCCTGAATTTCCGTTCATTTTTCTTCTCCTTTCTTTTTATTTAAAGTACTAGAAACCTTATAGGAAGGCATTATATCTAGTATCAATGCCCTCCTATAAGGCTTTTAGCCTTATTTTTGTTGTTGATTGAACATTCCCATTATCTGATTCCATTGTTGTTTTTGTTGCGGATTAAATCCGTTTACTGTTTCATTTAATACTTCCTGTGGGTTATTGTCTTTTCTTGCTTGTTGATACCTTTGAAAAGCTTGTGGGTTTGTCCTTTTCAATTGTTGTTCTAGTTGGACCATCATATTTTGTGGTATCTGTTGCATTCTGTTCTGTATCAATGTTTGTAACATTTGCATCATTTCTTATCATTCCTTTCAATTCGTTCAATTGTTCTTGCAAATATGCGATTTGAATGTCTTTAGCATCTTGAGGTATTATTTCATTAAGTTCGTATGTTTTAATATCTCCCTTAGCGTTTTTAATCCACACTACCGACATATCTTTACTGAAAAAAGGTGTATCGATGTAAACGATTTCTTTATTTACATCGTCGATAGTATTAGCGTATTTCATCGTATGATTATTAGGTGCTAACTGAAACGTTTGATTGATCGCCGGTTGTTGATTTTTAAATTGCTCTTTCATTTGTTGCAATTGTGCTATTTGACTATCTATTCTATCGTTTAAAGTCTGCTGCCCATAATAATTATTATATGGATTGTTATACATAATCATTTCTCCTTCTTTTTGTAAATGAAAAAGAGGAACACAAAATATATCATTGACCAGTATAATATATTCTCGTTCCTCCTTTTCGAGTACTATTATCGCATAAAAAAGGAAGATGAAATTATCATCTTCCTCTCTATATTTTATCAGCAATTCATCAAGATATTAATTTCTTAATATCTTGGAAATAAGTTAGTTTTAGAGGTGCTGCTAGATCACCGGATACAGTTAAGTATGTTACAGGACTATCCACAGAAGTAGCTTTGTCTAATTGTTTTAATTGATATAATAATTCTTTATAATTTGTATTTGTTATAATAGTATATATTTCTGAAGGTAATACATAATATATTATTGGTTTATTAGCGTCTAACCAATCCTTACATTTTGTCGCGTCACTCCAATCGATCGATGTGTTGTTAGCGGTTCTTAATTTTGCATTGGTGTTTTGTGAATATACAACATCCAAACCATTATTTCTATCCGCGAACGATATCGGTTGAAACATATTGCTCATAACCAAAGCCGTGTTATTATCATTAGGTGTTTGTATATCAGTACCCAAATAATACGCGTTAGTACCGGTTGTACCTCGTTCGATATAATTAGTGTTAGTTAATTTTACCTTACCTATTACTTTTTTTATGTACCATTCATCGCGACCATATGGTTCGCATTCCGTTGTTTTAGACCCAACCTCTAATTGATATATATTTGGTATACTAAACAGAGCGCCACTCTTGTATACCCTAAGAATATTACCGGTTGAAGATAGTGAATCATATTCACTGTCGGTGAAAGTAAACGTGCCACCGATTATTGAATTAGCATTACCGGTTAGAGTCGCTACAATACGAATGTTCGAGTTTCCACGTCTATAATATAGACTGTTGTTATTCAACGATACGTTACTATAAAATTGAAAGGTCAAAGTTTTGCTAGATGGTTTATCGAAATAAAAATCCAACATTGCGTCGCTAGGGTGTACAACATTATATATTAAGTTTTTACCGGTGTTCTTTTTAATAGAATCTTGATAATCTCCTATTTTGCATAGTTCTATTGGTGTAAAATAAGAGCTATATGGGGTGGCTTCAGTACCTTTTTCTAACTGAATTTTACTAAATGTTGCTGTTGCATTATCATTATCACTAGAGTTTAAGAAAACATACAAATATGTTAATGTTTTTGTTTCTGTTATTGTAAATGTTCTCGTTTTATTAGTAAGCGTTGCGCCGCCGGTAACACCAACCACTTCAACATTTAATCCGTAATTGCTATTTGAAAGTGTTAAATCTGGTAATGACAACGTATAAGTTCCAGCTGGTAACACGATTGAAGATGTAGGATAAACACTTGTAGTTCTCGCCGATGATTTAATTAAAGTAATTGTGCTTGGATTATTCCAATTAAATAAGTTTTTACCTAAATTAACTTCATAAGATTGTGTTGCATATGGTTCGTAAGAAGTGGCTGTGTTTCCTAATTCTATTTGTATATTTCCTATGTTACTACTTACTGATATATCTGCATTATCAGTATATGCTATTAAAAATCTAACATAATAACAGTCGTTTGGTGTTGTAATTGTTAAAGGATTATTTGTACTCCAATTTAAGTACGATAATCTCGCTGTTGTATAATCATTGATATTATAGTAGGAAATTGAAACTTGAAGATTTTTGCCACTCGTATTTTTGTTAATTTTAAGAGTATATGTTGTATTTGGCAACACTTTTGTATAGTTTTTACTTCTTATTCTTGCTGAGTTTTCCCCATTTAATCCATCAGAATCAAATCCACCGTTTTCTAATACTCCGTCAAATAAGTTTTTTCCACATATATCTATTTCTTGTCTCCCCGTAACAACATCAATGTTTTGAGGATAATCTGGATTAGGTCCCGGTATACCTCCGGTGTAGGGTTCAAAATCGGTGGCCGAGTTGTTTAACTCCAATTGAGGTTTTATCACAAAGTTGTTTAATGTTATGCCATTCGGTACAACAACGACCCAAGCGCTTATTGAGCTAGCTATCACAAAAGTGTTTGTTGCGTTAACTTCTGTGAAAGGTTTGTTTTTATTACCGCTTGGACTTTCGACGGCTATATAAAAAGCATCATTTGAACTAGCAACGGGATTGTTCGCTGATATTGTATATGTACCAGAACCATAATTCAAACCCGTTATATAAAAGCTTGTACCGGCGGTAGCTGTTCCATTTAGTGTATAACTACCATCGCCGTTATTTGTAAATGTAACTCCAGATTTTGTAGCCGTTTGTATCGGTTTACATAAGTTTTTACCCGTTGTTATAATTTGTTCCGTATCTCCTTCAATCTCGTGAGTTCTTATATAATATTCAGCCGTATTATTCATCTCAAAATCAGTACCTTCGGCGTCTTCGTGAGGTAGGACTTTTTCTATATATTCCAAATTGTCTTTTAATCCATTAGATAATTTTAATTTTAAATCGACATTATTATCTTGCAATTCTCTAACAATATCTTCACTATCTTGTATTATTTTTGCCATTTATATCACCTTTCTTATAGTTTTCCGGCACGAAGTAAGTCATTATACATTGTATCGACGTATGAATTTCCTCCGAATCCGTTATATTCATCTTTTGCTTCGTGAATTAACGCCTTTTGTTGTTCGTTTTTCTCAATTCCTTGTTTAATTTCTGACAATTCGCTTATTAGAAATCTTTTATCAGTGGTAAGTTGATATTTTTCTAAAGCTTTTTTAAGACTATCAAAACTCGACATTCTCCTATTGTTGAGAATTGTGACAATCAACGTTGCCATTGTCGGTACAATTGATATTAACGCAATTGCTATTTCCATTAAGTCCTCCTCTTTATATTTTCGCATTTATTATACCATATTTACACTTTTTTGTAAATTGCTTTACGATGTCTTTAAATAACCAATTATTTGTGCATAACCCGTCATTAAACCGGTATATTTACCAATATCATTATATGCTGTGTCAATAGACGTTATACTAGGTGTAGACACATCGGTTGACACAACGATATTGTATGTTTGTGATGAACTACTTGCTGTGAATGTACTAGCAAAATCACTCGTCGCTTTTTGTTCAAACGCGCTAGAACTAAACGTAAAATTATCCGTTGTAATTTGACTAAGTACAGGTGTTGTGCCACCTATTGTATATTCGCTATAATAGCCTGCCTCCGCTGTTTGTCCAAGGCCGGTGGCTTTATATATTTTAACGTTTCTACAATAACCGGTAATATGCGCCGCAGCCACTTGCGTAAAATGACTAGAATTCCAAGAACCTTTGTGTCGCGTTGTGCATCTATATACATAATTGTTGTATATACAGCAGTCACCGACTTCATATTGAACGGTTGAACTAAAATCGGTAGCCCCGGTATACCATTCGGTCGGTGTATGTCTCAAATATATTTTAGCAGATGTAACTGTAAAATTAGCGGGTATATTTATACAGAAATTTATGAAACTTTTAATCGCATAAGGATTGTAACTATTATCAAATAAATAATTGAATCCCATAAACCATCCGCCGACACCGTTATAAGCATTTTCTTGGTCCCAACCCCAGTGTTCACAAGGGAATATAAGGTTAGAAAGTACTCCGTTTGCTGTAACTAAGTTACCGTTTATTGTAGCATCATTACAAGTCATGTTTCCATTTTTATCAACATTAAATTTAGTACTTGTAATTGTTATGTTATTAGATGTAAGATTTATGTTTTTACCAGTTAAATCGATATCATCAGCTTTGACGGTGAAAGCGCTGCCGGTTGAAGGATCCGCTGTTAATGCAGCCGTTACTAAAGAGCCATTACTTTTCGCTTTTAACACTACAGCCGCATTAGCATCAGCCTTATCATACTTTAATGATAAACCCGCTTGTACCGTTTCAGTGTTGTACGTGTCTATAGCACCAGATATAGCCGCATCTCTATTGACATTTACTTCTAAATCGATAGCATCACTGTTCATTTTAATCGCGCTATCTGATTCTATTCCATTTGGATAAACTTCACTAGTTAATAATTCAATTTGTCCGGTGGCCTTATTTACATTTATTTCTGCGTTTTTAATACTAGTTAGCGTATCACTTTTAAATTCGTATGTTGATTGAACTTTGTTTTTACCATCGGAAGCGATTTCGCTTTTGATAAATCCTTTATAAGATAACAATCTATCGAATGGATAGGTATAAACATAATCATCATCTAAATTTTGTACAGCGATCATTTCATCGCCTTTTAACCATGGATGACCGATTGTACTAACTTTTAGTGGTATATATGTTAAACCGAATAATTTTTCACAGCCGTTTAACGCAATCTGCCTTAATTCATCTGTTAATGTTAATTCATTATCCGATATTTCCAATTCGTTTATTTCACCCGTGATATTCGGTGCGTCCTTATACATTTCCTCGCCATTTACATTCGATATACCCAATGAGACGCGATTTATAGGACCAATATATTTCGGTTCTGTTGTTAATTCATAGTAGTCATCGATTGTGATTCTGTCATATTGGTCTACATCACCCATGTCCATGTTATTAAAATCTATATGTACTTTATTATCTTCAGCGACTCTGATCCAACTATAAGCCAATTTTCCAATATCACTCATAGCTTTTCTAGCGGTATCAAGTGCTGTATAAGGCCATTTTTCAATTACGAAATCATCGTTAGTGAAATCACCACTTTTTGCTGTAATATCAGCAATACCGGTTCCAAAATTGTAAGAAGAATCATCGAAAGTCACAATTTCGACGTTCATTTCAGCATCTTGATTATTAGTTATTTCTACTTCACTTGTTGCTAAAGATAGTGGTGTATGAGAATCGATAGATTCCTCTTTAATTACCGGTTCGTCTAATAAATAATATACTGTTGCGCCCGTTGTTAAAGCACCCGTAGAACTAATAAAAGGACCGTTTATTTCTTCTCCGTCATAATTATCTATTTTTCCGATATAAGAGGTTTTTGTGATAATACCGCTTATAAAATCTATAGTTAATACGTCTCTTGCGTGTTCAGCGTATAAAATTATATTATCGTCGTCACTTGTATTATTATAAAAAATATTTTCATTTTCATATAAAAGATAGTCCGGCATAGAACACAATTCATCGTCGTCTAGTGATAACTGAACTGTGATGGTACCTCCTGTACCAACTATTGATATATCTAAATCTCCAGAAATTGTCGAAATATTTGATAAATTATCGTTATGTTGTATTGTTCTTCCATATATATTTATCTTACTTATTTTTTTATTAGCACTTGTATTATCGATTATCACATCGTCGCCATCAGCGTATATGAAATCTGATGTTTCATAATCGAGTTTTGTTCTTGTAATTTCATAAGTCGTTTGATTTATTGTTTTTTGAACGATTTTGTCTGCACCCAACGTTAATATTAACACGTCGTTTTTGTTTAAAACTTGTGTTGTTGTAAATGTATATAATTTATCACTACCGGGCATAGAATACGTACCGATAGAAAGTGGTGTATCACTATTATGTATATAGTATAATACATTTTTATATTCCTCCAATTCTACACCAACTTGCTCGCATATATCATTTGCTAAATGCCCTGCTAAAATCGGAAAAGTATTTTTTCTAGCATCATATTCGACATTAAATTTTTTAGTATAGTCGGCAGATTCTACAGTAATGTTTCCAGTAGTATCTACATCTCCAACTTTTGTTACGATAAAATTACCCATATCATAATATGTCAATTCATTTGTATTTTTATTATCAACACCTATTTGAACGTTTATTTCTTGGTCAACCAATGTCGAATTGATTTCAACACCTTTTAAAGATATATCCATAAGTCTTTCAACAAATTGCCCGATAAAGCCTTGGTTTGGGACATAACGAAAATCTTCGTAATCCCAACTAGATAACGAATCATCTTCTGTGAACACATCACCCGTACTTAACAAAGTAACTTTTGTAAAAATACGGGCTTGTTCATTTATAATAGCCTGCTTATCAGCGTCGCTGAAATTCATATATCCTCCTAATGACCTATTAAATCAACAGGGTCTAATTTTGCCATCCATTGACCACCCACATATACCGGCGACCACATAACGTCGGTATGATAATATGTATCGGTTATATAACTGTCAGAAGTCAAGTCATACGCTTCTACAGTAATATACATACCGTGTCCACCGGCGTCACCGAACAACGCATTTTTATATGCTCTTGCCTGATCGAATGTCATATATGGGAATTCACACCATATCTTTGCTCTGTCGTGTGGTAAAACTTTGATATGAAGTTTACCACTTGCGACAACACTCGAGTCACCAACTTGCACCAAACGAGGTGCAAATTTGAATGTTTCTCTTCTTGGAGAAGGATTGTTAAATACGACATCGCCAACTTTTAGCCAATATCCTCTAAAATTATCCATATACCCTCCTATATTCTAATCGTTGCTGTACCATATCGATCAGCTTCGCGATTTTGATATTCGTTTTGACCACTATATATTTTCTTACCATCTATATAAATGTTTGTTGTACCTCCGCCAGAATTAGACGACATTGTGTTAAATCCCGATACTATTGCGTTTGTTAATGCTGCGACCATTTGGTCTTGATTATATACGGCCGTTTGATTACCAACGTGTGTCATAAATTCGGCTCTACCGTTTTCATTCGCGTAGAATAAATCGCCAGAGTTTACATAACCGCCACTAGCGCGTGTTGTAATTCCAGGAGGTGTATAAGTTTTACCGCTTGTTGGATTCAATGAGAATGAGATTGTATCAGTAACGCTTTGAATTCCAGCCTTTATGTTTTTACCAATTTGTTGTCCAAATGAGTAACCAAGGCTTGATGTAGTAGCCGTTGTACCGGCTTTCGCAGCGGTTAATTTTTCAAGACCGGCTTTATAATCACCGGCGGCGGTTTTAAATGATGAAGCAAAACTTGTAAGTTTCGAACCATCACCGTTTTTACCATCGGTTATATCTTTACTTATTGTAACTAAATTACCAAATGCTGTTACAGATGAGTTAATAGTAGACCAAGTCACGTTTTTAACTTTGTCATAATAATCTTTGAAATAACCACCAAACGTTTTCATTTCACTTCCGAATGCGCTTAATGATTTTTGGCCACCTATTAACATATTCCATACACTATAATCAGGGGTTAAGTTAGCGAAATCAGCTACCGCACTCGCAGCACTCGCGCTTTTTGTAACTATATCTGAATTTACATTTGCTATACTAGATGCGTATGATGCGAAATTAGGGCCGAATGAAGCTAATTCGACACCAAATAATGAAAGTATCTTTTGTCCCGTGATTAAAGCACCTAATAGGCTATATGTATATGTCTTATTAGCGAAAATCGCAACAGATTCAGCAGCAGCAGATGTTTCGTTGACCGTTTCCGTATCTACATTTGCCACGCTATTAGCGTATATTGCGAACAATGGACCAAAAGCGGCCAATTCCAATCCGAATAAAGATAATAAATGTTGACCTAACAATACTTGTTTAGCACCACCATATACCGGTGTTTTATCAGCGAATTCGGCTAATGAATTAGCGGCAGCGGTTGTTGAATTAACAGTATCTAAATTGTCTATTTTTGTGATCTCATTAGCATATTTGACAAAGTATTTTCCAAATTCTTCGAGTTCTTGGCCGAATGTGACTAAATTGTTTTTACCGGTTAATATACTAAAGAAATCTTGTACACCTTTTATAAAACTAGCCGCTGTCAAATATAATACAGATTTTGCTAGCGCTTCAACGGAACTAACAGTTTTTTCATCAATGCCGTCTAAGTTCTCAAAGAATCCTTTACCGTTTGTCATAAACTCACTAAGACCCGTTCCGAGCATACCTAATGAATTAGCGATACCGGCTGTGATACCTTCTGTAATACCTTGTGATATACCACCCACAAATCCGCCGATAGCTTTTCCTAAACCGGAGAATAAATTCGCTAAATTATCTAAACCACCAGATACCAAATCTTTGAAGCCCGGTATTTTATCAAGCGCCCCTATAGCCGCTATAACACCTTCTAATCCACCGATTAGTAGTGCTATAGCGCCCAGACCAGCCAAAATAGCAAGATATCCCGTACCACCGGTACCAGTCATCAAAAGTCCAGCAGCAGCGATTACAGCGCCGAATATACCTATTTCAAGACCAACACTTCCTAAACCTTTGAATGTTTTTATTATAGAATCTAAGCCAGTATTTAGCGCACCAGATAGACCAGGTATTGACATA
>Ga0265301_10007175_pt1 | contig 10490 bp, 3 predicted proteins | sample AusTroGonzalo_MG_2_FD_193488 | JGI IMG/M metagenome (GOLD analysis project Ga0265301, IMG submission 193488) | Bovine rumen microbial communities from tropical cattle in Woodstock, Queensland, Australia - Gonzalo_04 | ecosystem: Host-associated > Mammals > Digestive system > Stomach > Rumen ...
CTCACATAGGACTTAGGTTGGACTTGGGTTGGACCTGGGTTGGACCTGGGTGGAGTCCCAGGCCCCCTCATGGCGGACCCGATCCGGCATCCCTTGCGCTGCAGGGGCAAAAACATTGCAGCGTTGGATTCTCTACCGAACAAAGAGCCGTGAGGTGCCGAACGGAGTTAAAACTGCGTCGTGGGTTGTTGAAACTACGACGCAGTTTGATAAGACTGCGACACAGTTTGATAAAACTACGCCGCAGTTTAAGGTTTTTTTTACACAGATATCACAGATAACACAGATATTGTTGAACCTGGCGGTTCAATCCTGCCGGACATTGCAGTCCTGACAATCCAGCGCAAAAAAAATCATTTTTTTCTTTTCTGTTTTCGAATTAATCCCTAAATTTGCCCCCTCGAAATAAGCGAAATCATCATCATGACAAGCGAGATGATACATAAACTGCAACACTGCCTGGCAACTTTGCCGGTGGAAAAGGCTTGGCTGTTCGGTTCTTATTCTCGTGGGGAGGAGCAGCCCGACAGCGACATCGACCTGCTGGTGCGGTTTGATGCCGATGCCCGCATCTCGCTGTTCAAGTATGCCGGCATCATCTTGGCTCTGGAAGCTGCGATGGGGAAGGAAGTCGATCTTGTTCAGGAAGGCAGCCTGCTCCCCTTTGCCGCCAAAACCGCCGAAGAAGACAAAATCCTGATCTATGAGAGAGGGGTGGCCGCAGGCCGGGGGAGTAACCCCGCAGACCCTGAATCAATTCTTGAATCTTTAAATCTTAAATCATTAAATTTTAAATTACTAACTTAAATTTCAAACACTATGAGAAGTAAACATTTACTTTTGATGCTGCTCCTCGCGCTGATGGCGCCCTGGGCAGCGATGGCACAGACAGTGACGATTGGTACATCCACTACCACCAGTCAAAACTGGGCTCCAATTGACAACTTCTACAACTATTCGTTTGTGGAGATGCTCTTTTCTCCTGACGAAATTGCAGCAGGTAACCCAACCGTAAATACAATTCTTAGCTTGGGTTTCAACTCAAACAATGGTAATTATGGTTATGACTATGACATCACCGTTTACATGAAAAATGTGGATGATGCCACGTTTGCCAGTACTACTACAATGTTTGCCGTTACTAACGATGATGTATATTTTACAGGTAACGTAGGACCTGTTGATGCAAATTCATGGATGACATTCGAACTTGACAGAGCTTTCACTTATGACCCCACAAAAGCCCTACTCATCGCAGTGAACAAAACAGCTGGTCATAAAGAAGGTACGAGCTCCCAATACCCGGGTAGCACTTACAAGTGGAATTACACTGAAACAACTGGTAGCACCGTGTTGATGGCACATAGAGATGGTAGTGCCTATGCTCCAGCAACCACATTACCTTCACCTGCTTCTGCCTCCAATTACTCCGCCAAAAACCGTCCGAATACGCAGATTATCTTCGGCACTCCCTCTACTTGCCCCAAGCCGACATTAAGCAATGAGGTGACAACCACCTCTTCCACTGCAACCATCAGTTGGACTCCGAGCGGTGAAAACCAGACATTGTTCGACATTTACTGGTCAGCCACCAATACCGCACCAACCGATGCAACCACTCCCAGTGCAGCCGACCAAACTGGCACTTCGTACACCATCAACGGCCTCAATTCTGCCACCACGTACTATGCCTGGATCCGCGGCAACTGCGGCACAGCCGCCGAACCCAACTATACTAGTTGGACGTCTGCAGTGAGCTTCACTACTGCATGTGGAGTCTATAACATCCCTTACACCTATGACTTCGAAGAGGCTGCACCGTTTAGTTGCTGGACGGTTATCCAAGGCGCTGCCCGCAATTATGGTGATGCCCATGGAAGTTCCTCCTACTCCTTAAAATTCTCAGGCTATACCTCCAACATGATTGTCCTACCGCAATTTGCACAAAACACCAACACCCTGCGTGTGGAATTCTGGACTAAACCGGAAAGCAGCGGCGGCTCTAGCGGCAAATTCGCCATCGGCTATATGACTAATCTTGACGATGCCACCACCTTTGTGCCTGTTGAGACATACAACAGCACGGCGTGGACTTCGACACCCGCATACGAGAAGAAAGTCGTCGATTTAACCGACGCTCCTGCTAATGCTTATCTCGCCATGCGCCAGTTCGACTGCGCAACCTATTATTATTGGTTCGTTGACGATGTGACTGTAAAGGCCATCCCAACTTGCTTCGAGCCTACCGGATTAGCTGAAGTGGAAAACACAGCCACCTCCAGCTCGGTTACGATGCAGTGGACTGCAGTCAGCAACGAAAACACCTGGAAGCTCCAATACAAAAAGACTACAGATGAGGAATGGATCACCGTTCCGTCCGTGACGACCAAACCTTATCAGATTACTGGTCTCGACGCCTCCACCCTCTATCAAGTTCGCGTTGCCGCTTGGTGCGATCCCGCCGACCCAGAAGCGGTTAGCGATTACTGCGAACCCGTTACGGTTGCAACCGCTTGCGAAGCCATCACCACCTTCCCGTGGACGGAAAACTTCGAAAGCTACAGTGCCGGCGACTTCATTGACCCCTGCTGGGTGAACGAACATATCTCAGGTGACGGAACCTATATCTTCCAAGTATTCACTGACAGCAACGGCAGCAACACCACTCACCAGCTGCGACTGCCCGACATGACTAGTGGTACTATGACCAAGCTTGTGCTTCCCGCAATGACTCTTCCTGCCGGTTACCAGTTTGTCATTGATGTGTATCGCAACACCAACACCAGTTCCTATGCAGAGGAAGGTATTAGGGTATTTGCCAGCACAGACGGCGAAATCGCAGGCGCCACCCAATTGGCTTTCATCAGCCGCAATTATACAGTTAGCGATGGAGGTCTCATTCCTGCTGAAGCTGCTTCAAATTGGTACACCTACGAACTGCCAATAGGCATTACCGGCACTTGCTACATCATCTTACGTGGTGAGAGTAAATACGGTTCTTCCACCTATATGGACAACTTCGTTGTTGAACCCGTTCCTTCTTGTGCAAGACCTACAGGTTTTGCCGCCACCAACGTCACCAACTATTCAGCCACACTGGGTTGGACGGCTGCAGAAGGGCAAAACGCTTGGCAGATCGCCTACAAGAAAGGCTCCTCGTTTAATCCCAACGACCCTGACCTCGACTGGACAACCATCACTACCTTTGATGTTATGGCTAACTCCTACACATTCAATGGTACCCTTGACTTCGGCAGCACCTATTATATGTATGTGCGTGGCAACTGTGGCACCGATGGTTACAGCAAGTGGAGCTCGGTGTGCAGCTTCACCACAAAGGCACAGAAGCCCAAACCTACCACGCTGACCACCGCCAACGTCTTGCCGACTTCGCTTGACCTTGGTTGGACTGCTGGTGGTGGTGACAACGAAGAGAGTTGGGATATCTATTATGCCAATTCGTCAACATCACCCTCGGCTACTGCCACTCCCACAATTTCCGGAGTGACCACCAATCCTTTCCATATTACCAATTTGGAGTCCAACAAAACCTATTATTTCTGGGTCCGTTCCAATTACACCACCGACGGTGCCAGTGACTGGAGTTCTTACAAGTACCAAAAGACTCCTGAACCTTGCCCGAAACCCACTTCTTTGGCAACAAGCGAAGCTACGCCCAACTCTCTCAAGTTGAATTGGACTGCAGGTGCCGAATGGCAGACCTCATGGACAATAGCCTATTCCACAACCTCAGGTTTTGATGCAACAGATCCGACCACTTGTACATATATTGAAGATGTTACTGAAAAACCCTATGTCGTAGAAGGCCTCGGTTCTGATGTCACTTATTACTTCAAAGTGAAAGGTGCTTGTGGTACAGAATATGGCCCTAGCGAATGGAGTACGCAAACTTCCGGCAAGACTCTCGTTGCCTGCCCGAAACCCACCAACCTAGCGGCCAACAACATCACCCACACTACCGCCGACCTCACATGGACAGGTTATAGCGACAGCTACACTGTGGAATACCAAACAGCAAAATCCGCCATCGGTTTTTATGAAGAATTTGACGGCACTTCGTGTCCTGAGGGTTGGACTATGTACACTGGCTTGCTTACCGAGACTGCGGGTACGGCCACGGCCACTCTTACATCTTCCGGCTATGCTTGGAGCTTTGGCTCAGGCAACGGCGTTTTCGACAATCATGCACGTGTTAATATCTATAATAATAATCAAAGATGGTTGGTTACCCCGAAAATCGAAGTTACCGGTAACACTTTGTCCTTCGATATGGCTTTGACCAAGTATTCAGGCAACTTGCAACCCGTTGATCAAACCCTGCAACAAGACGACAAGTTCATCGTGTTGATTTCGACCGACAACATGGAAACCTGGACCATCCTGCGCGAATGGAACAACAGCGGTTCGTCTTATGTCTACAATAACATCACCTGCTCTGCCGAAGGCGAGCAAGTGAGCATCAACCTCAATGACTACGTTGGCCAAACAGTGCACATCGCCTTCTACGGTGAATCGACGAATCCACAAGGTATGGCTAACACTGGAGGCGACAACAATCTGCACATCGACAACGTGCTCTGTGGCACGATAATTCCCGCAGGTAGCTGGGATGTCGCAGCAGACAATGTCAATGATGAAGCATACCCCTTCGAGAATCTTTCCATGGGGACCAAGTATAACGTGAGAGTGACCCCCAACTGCGGCGGCGGCGAAACCAGCGCTGTATACACCTTCACCACTTACGACAACAACACCAAGATTTTCAAGACCGAAGGTAACTGGGATGTGGCTGGCAACTGGGAAGGTGGTATTCCTTCCATCGAAAACAATGCAATCATCCGCGCCAATGTTACCATTGATAATGGTACCGTGGCCACGGCCAAGAAGATTACGTTTGAAGGTTCAACCACGCCTACCCTCACTATCAACGATGGCGGTCAGCTGAAGACCGACAACTACGTTACTGCTACGGTGAAGAAGAGCATCACTGGCTATACTGGCTCCAAGGATCACTACTATCTGATTGGTAATCCGCTTTATTATAATTATATTAGTGTTTATAATCCAGATAATACCTACAACATCCGCAAAGGCACATACGACCTTTACAGCTGGAGCCGTACCTCTGAACTTGAATGGAGTTATTATGGCGCTGAAAACAATAACACTTTGTATATGTACTCCGGCACAGGTTATCTCTATGCCAACGCAGCAGATGTGGAGCTTACCTTCACGGGTACTGTGTATGCCAATAATATTCCCCTAAACTCTCCTGTGGGTTATACTGAACCTACTGCCGGAACAACTGACTTCAGCGATTGGAATCTCTTAGCCAACCCGTTTGTCTGCGATGCATATCTGGTCGATGCCAGTGAGAACGGCAACGCCCTACCTTACTATAAGATGAACGATGCCGGCGACGGTTTCACCGCTGTCTCCAACGGTGCCGCCGTTGCTCCTATGCAAGGCATCTTCTATAAGGCAACTGCGGCTGGTACTGTCTACTGTACCAGAACAGCTCCTGGTGCCAAGGGTGGCCAGCTTAATATGAACCTGCGCCGCGGTAGCAAGCAACTCGACAACGCCATCTTGGCCTTCGGCAGCGAGCAGAAACTTGAAAAGTTCAGCTTCCGCGCCAACAGCTCGAAGATCTACATGCCTGTTGAGGGTAAGGACTACGCCATCACCAATACCGAAGCCCAAGGCGAAATGCCCGTCAGCTTCAAGGCTGAGAAGAACGGCAGCTACACCCTCAGCTTCAGCAACGAGAATGTGGAGTTCGGCTACCTGCACCTGATCGACAACATGACCGGCGAGGACGTCAACCTGCTCGAAACCCCGAGCTACAGCTTCGAGGCTAAGACGACTGACTACGCCAGCCGCTTCAAACTGGTGTTCAGCACCGGCAACGGCGTCAACGACGAAAGCTTCGCCTTCATCAGTGACGGCAACATCATCCTCAACGGCGAGGGCATGCTGCAAGTGGTCGACGTGATGGGCCGCATCATGATGCAGGAAGAGAACGCCACGAGCGTCAGCACCAACGGCATGACTCCCGGCGTCTATGTCCTGAGACTCATCAACGGCGACAGCGTCAGAACCCAAAAGATCGTTGTTAAATAACTGAGTAATAACAATTAAAACTATAATACGATGAAAAAGTTAGTAGTAACAATCGCAATCGTCCTCGGAATGGGTCTGACGACCTTCGCGCAGGATATGGCCTTCGCGCAGAACGAAGCCTTCGCCACCGGCGGCGGCCTGATGGGTCGTGGCGGCATCGAAAGCGGCAACGTCTTCGCCCCGGGCTTAATGCTTGACCTCAACAGTCTGATTACGCCTGGCCTGCCGGAGCACGGCCTGGATGCCAACCAGAACGCTCCCCTCGGCAGCGGCATCGCTTTGCTGCTGGGCCTGGGCGGCGCCTACCTCGTTGCCAAAAAGCGCAAGGAGGAGTAAGAATATTGTCCTTTTCACAATATTTGACGAAAGAGCCAGTGGCAGTTTTGCCGCTGGCTCTTGGTTTTTGTCACACAGATAGCACAGATAACACAGATATTGTTGAACCTGGTGGTTCAATCCTGCCGGACGTTGCAGCCTGACAATTCAGCGCAAAAAAAATCACTTTTTTCTTTTCCCTTTTTGAATTAATACCTAACTTTGCCCCCTCGAATTCGAACGAAAAGGCACATTTTTTAACTGAAGTTGAATAATCTTTAAATCTTAAATCATTAAATTACAAATTATTAACTTAAATTTCAAACACTATGAGAAGTAAACATTTACTTTTGATGCTGCTCCTCGCGCTGATGGCGCCTTGGGCAGTCGCACAGCAAGCCCTACCTTATTCGTATGGCTTTGAAGACAATGACCTGTCTGCTGACGGGTGGACAGCGCAAGTTTCCAGTTCCTTTTCGGGTATTTCGAGCTATGCTGCTCACGATGGGGATTATGGATTCCAATTCTCCTATAGTGAAGACCCTGGTTACCTTGTGTCACCACTGCTCACAGGCGGCACTAATGGTGTTGATGTTAGTTTCTGGTATTGCGAATACGATGACTATTATGGTAATGAAAACTTCCAAGTTGGTTACACTACCGATGCAACCAACACAGATCCCAGCACTTATACTTATGAGGATGTTACTGAAGCTTCAATGTCTTGGCAACAGTATCAAACGTCATTTCCTGCTGGAACTGTTCGCGTAGCTATCAAATACATCTATACCGATGCATACTACCTCTACCTCGACGACTTCAGCTTCGAGGCTGTGGCAGCTTACCCCAAACCCAAGCAACTTGCTGTGGCTGGTTTGAGCAGCACGAGCGCCAAGCTGAGCTGGACTGCCCCCAACAACACCGTCACCAACTACAAGTACCAATACAAGGCAACGACCAGTTCGACTTGGTCGACGGAAACAACGGTAACCGCTACATCTGCCAACATCAGCGGACTGACGGAGGGCACCTCATACGATTTCCGGGTGAAGGCCACCTATAGCGTCAATTCGAGCGATTATGCAACCACTACCTTCACCACATTCACCCCTCAACCGATTCCATACGCCTACGGCTTTGAGGATGCCGGAGAAGTTGATCCGCATATTGAAACGATATGGACTGTGACAGGTGAAGCCATTGATCCATACACCGGCGCACATCATAATAATTTCTTTACATCAGGGGATGTAGCAAGGACTGGCGACTATTACTTTTTATTTAGTAGTTATAATTTAAATCCCACTCCCGTACAATACCTCATCTCACCCGAACTGAGCGGCATTACCAACGGCTTGCATGTGGAGTTCTACTACAAGAAGATAGGTTCGGGAGAAGAAACTTTCCATGTGGGCTATTCCACTACCGACAATGCTCCTACCAGCTTCACATGGAGCACGGAATACACCGCTACGGAATCGTATCAAAAATTCTCGGCCAACTATCCCGCCGAAACCAGATTCGTGGCTGTTAAATATACTTCCGACTACCAATACTATTTGCCATTGGACGATTTCCTCTTTGAAGAAAGCGCCTCTTGCGTTGAGCCCGGCGATGTGATGTATGCCAACGTGACGGCCGACGGTGCCGACATCAGTTGGACCCCTGTAGGCAGCGAAACCGCTTGGGACCTTTATGTCACCGACAAATCCACCAATGTACCCGTCGATGCGACAACGCCCACCTATCCCAACATAACCACCAATCCTTATCCGCTGACGGGTCTTACCTCCGCCACCACCTATTACGTTTATGTGCGCGCCCGTTGCAGCAGCAGCGACCACAGTGCTTGGAGCGTCCCCGCAGTATTCAATACCGAATGCGAGGCTATGGCGTTGCCTTATAGCTACGACTTTGAGGAAGATGCTTTGTCCGTTTGCTGGAGCACCATCAACCCCAACACCTCATTCAACTCCATTACCATAAGCACCGCTGATCCTCAAACCGGAAGCAAGCATCTGGATTTGCGTCGAGGTTCTTCGGAAGGCATCCAAATAGTTGTTTTGCCTGAAGTGGATGACTCATACGCGTTAAACGAGTATGAAGTGACACTCTATGCAAAACTATATAGCGGTTCAGGATCTTATGATTATGGTAGAACATTGGCCATTGGCGTTATGACCGATCCTGCGGATGCTTCCACTTTTGTGCAAGTGGGAGATGCTTTCACACCTACTACTGATTATGTTCAATACAAGGTTAGACTCAACACATACACGGGCGATGGACAATACATAGCTATCAAGCACGCTTCAACGGCTTATGGAAACACTTTCGTTGATAACCTTGTGGTGAAAGCAATCCCGAACTGCATTGAGCCTTCAGATCCTGTGGTTTCCAACATCACCAACCACGCCGCAAAGCTCGACTGGGAAGGCACAAGCGCAAGTTACAATGTGGATTATAGAACAGCTGCTTATCTTGATGGTATTGATGAGGGTTTCGAAGGTGGCAGCTTACCTGCTGGTTGGACTCACATCGGCAATGGTATTATAACTTTCTCCAACTCATCAAGTTACGTTCACACAGGAACCTATAGTTTGAAGTTTTCAGGTGCTACATCCAACAACGTGGTTGTGCTTCCAGCATTGAGTAAAGAGCTCAAGGCCATGGGCGGACTATCCTTCTGGTCACTTGCAGAAAGCAGTTATTCCAGCGGTACTTTCCAAGTGGGTTATGTGACCGATGCCACGGATGTCAGTACCTTTAACCAAGTCGCTTCGTTTGATGCTAGCGCACATACTGCATACACCCATGTTGAAAATGTGAGTTTTGCATCGGCTCCTAATGGTGCCCGCCTCGCTTTCCGCCACACCTCTGGTTCTGACTATTATTACTGGTGGATTGACGACATTAGCATGGGAGAAGAAGTTCCTGCTGGCGAATGGCAGCACACCACCTCAACCACCAACACCAAGACCCTTGAAAGCCTTCTCGCTTCGAGAAAATATGATGTCAGAGTCCAAGGCAACTGCGGTTCCGAAACCAGCGAATGGTCTGGCATCGTCAGTTTTACCACCGATATCCCCTGCCCGGCTCCTACAGGTCTGGCTGCTTCCAACGCAACATCATCTTCATTCGACCTCAGCTGGACCAACGGCGGTTCTGAAGACTGGATTGTGGCATACAAGACGTCAACCGATGCCAACTTCACAGAAGTGGGTGTCAACATGACCGAAGTCACTGAAGAAGCTGGTCTCATCACCTACACTCTCGGTAGTCTCGAAGCAGAAAAGGAATACACCGTGAAGGTGCGCGACAACTGCGAACCAAGCTATGCCGGCGACGGCGTGAGCGATTGGACCACTGAAGTGGTGTATTCAACCGTCGCAGATTGCTCGGCATTGAATCCTGTTGTAAGCAACATCACCCACTACACCGCCACCGTCAACTGGGACGGCGAAAGCACTTCTGGATTCACTGTGAAGTACAGAACATCTGGCGCTATTAACCCGGATGACACTGAATTGGAAGAAGGCTTTGAGCATGATGGCGAAATGCCTACAAATTGGACTCACATCGGTAACGGTTCTTTGACGATAAGCAATACATCAAGCCGTGTTCATACTGGAAGCTACAGCTTGAGATTCTCAGGTGCCACAAGTGACAATGTGGTTGTGTTGCCTGAACTTGGCGTGGAAGCCAACACCATGTTAATCTCATTCTGGTCACTTGCTGAAAGCAGCACCTCAAGCGGCACTTTCCAAGTGGGTTATGTTACTGATGCAGAAGATGCCTCCACTTTCCATACTGTTGGAAATTATGAAGCCAAAGACCAACTTGAATACACTCATGTTGAAAACGTCAGCTTAGCCTCGGCTCCTGCCAATGCCCGCATTGCTTTCCGTCACACTTCTGCTGTTACCAGTTATTGGTGGTGGATTGACGATGTCGTCATTGGTGCTCCCGCTGGCACCGGTACATGGCAAGACCAAACTGCTACCACCACCACTGCCGACCTCACCGGCCTC
>Ga0265301_10007184_pt1 | contig 10482 bp, 16 predicted proteins | sample AusTroGonzalo_MG_2_FD_193488 | JGI IMG/M metagenome (GOLD analysis project Ga0265301, IMG submission 193488) | Bovine rumen microbial communities from tropical cattle in Woodstock, Queensland, Australia - Gonzalo_04 | ecosystem: Host-associated > Mammals > Digestive system > Stomach > Rumen ...
GCAAGGCCAAGCGGTGAATGCCAATGATATTGAAGATATTTTGGTGGAATCGAAGAAATGTAGTACCTTTGTGCCGTGAAAACATATACTATGGTAGAAGATATTGCTTTAGAAGACGAGATACTTGGAGAAGAGGATGAGCTTGTGCTGATTGTGGCCGAGCCCCCATCAAGAGATATTGCAGAAGAACTGGCTGACCTTCATATGCTTACGGGCGCTGGTTTCATCAGCATGTTGAAGCAGATAACCCAGCATAGAGAATTCTGCCCTTTGCAGAGCGACAGCAACATATTCGTGATTGAAGGCATGCAAGGCGAAGACTACGACAATCTACTGAATGCCGCCCGCAAGGCTGTAGAGCATGGCTACAGAGTCTTTATCCTACCTAATCCTAAAGGTATCAGAACGGCCGACTTTATCTTTGAACGTAAAGGGGTGTATAGAATGTATGATTTGAAAACAGTAATTGGCAGGTCTTCTGTTGATAATAGGTTAAAGGAATCAATTGGACAAACCAATAGGGTTTTGTTGAATATGGCCGTAGATTATAATCCTCGTCACTTAGCGATAGCTATTAAACGGTATTTTGAACAGAATCTGAATGCTGTAGAGGTCTTGATTTTCAAGGGAAATAAGATGACCTCTATTATTCGTGAAGACACAGAAACTTTTGTTTTTATCAGAAACTTCATGATGAAGTATAACAAATAAAGAGTCACTTTCGGGTGACTCTTTAAAATGGGCAGTATCGATAAAGCCTTACCCCTCGCGGAATCTCATACTTTTCAGTACCAGATATTTACCGGATAGCCAAAACATTCGTTCTGACGGTGCAAAGATACAAAGTTATTCCGTAAGTTCCAAATTAAATTGAGAAAATCTTCTCTAAATTTGTGAATTTCAAAAATAATCATTATCTTTGCAGAAATCATTATCAATGATGAACAGAATACCTACACATCCTGGAGATGTACTGAAAGAAGAATTGGAAGCAAGGGGAATCACGCAGAAAAAGTTCTCGGAACTGCTAAGTGTGCCTTATACACAGCTGAACGAAATACTAAACGGGAAACGTTCTGTGACTACAGATTTCGCTCTGATGGTGGAAGCTGCGCTGGGCATTAATCCAGAGCAGCTTATCAATATGCAATCCAGATATAATATGGCTGTTGCAAGGCAGAAGAGGCCTCTTCTGGCAAAACTCCTTGACATCAAAAGGGCTTGCGCTGCCATTTTCTAGAGTAGATGGATAAACTCTCAGCAGAACAGCGACACAAGAACATGGCGGCGATTCGTTCGAGGAATACGAAGCCAGAGATGATTGTGCGCAGGGGGCTGTGGAGTAGGGGATTCCGCTATAGGCTGAACTCGCCAAGGTTGCCTGGGCATCCTGACTTGGTGCTGAAGAAGTACAGGACTTGCATCTTTGTAAATGGGTGCTTCTGGCATGGACACAACGCAGAAGTGAAAAGTGAAGAGGGAAAAGTGAAAAGTTCTGATTGCTGCAAGATTCCTCAGACTAACAGGGAGTTCTGGGTGGCGAAGATTCGCAGGAATCAGGAGCGGGATATTGAGGAGCAGAAACGATTGGCTGAAATGGGGTGGCACTGTATCACCATCTGGGAGTGTGAACTGAAGCCGTCGAAGCGCGAAGAGACCTTGCGCTCATTAGCGTTTACGCTGAACAAGATATGGCTGGAGGAGCATGCCGTCATCGGAAAGCCTTATCCGAAACTAGAGGAAGAGGATGGTATGCTAAAAGCAGCAGAGGAATCTGCCGCGCTTTTACAAAATAATCTATAATGTTTTGGTAGATTCAGAAGAAATCATTAACTTTGTAGCCAGAAATATGTTCAACATTAAATTTAGTGCAAAATGAACGACAAAAAAAAGTTGATAACAGTAAGGGATGTTAACATCCGTACGATACAGAAAAATGGTGTAGATTATCTCTGTATCACTGATATTGCTCGACAGAAAAATGAGGCAGAGCCGAAAGATGTTGTAAAGAACTGGATGCGTCAGAAAAATACGCTTGAATATCTTGGCTTGTGGGAGAGATTGCATAACCCTGCTTTTAAAGGGGTCGAATTCGACCCCCTTTTGGTAGAGGCTGGCAGCAACTCTTTTACCATGAGTCCTACACGCTGGGTTGAAATAACTGGTGCAATAGGAATTATCACAAAAAATGGCGCAGGCGGCGGAACCTATGCTCATCACGACATTGCTTTCAAATTTGCCAATTGGGTAGCAGTGGAGTTTGAACTCTATCTAGTTATGGAGTACCAACGCATGAAGGCTGCAGAGCAGAAACAGATAGCTTGGACTGCCAAACGTGAACTTTCAAAACTAAACTACCACATCCATACTGATGCTATCAAAAATAATCTTGTACCAGATGAAGTTACTCCTGCACAATCCAGCATCATTTATGCAGAAGAGGCTGACGTGCTTAATGTGGCAATGTTTGGTATGACAGCAAAGCAATGGCGTGAAGCAAACCCAGATCTCAAAGGCAATATTCGAGATTATGCAACCATCAATGAACTTATCTGCCTTGCCAACATGGAAAACCTAAATTCTGTGCTCATCAATGATGGCGTACCCCAAGGAGAGCGTCTAATCAAATTGAACCAAATAGCTATCCACCAGATGCAGGTGTTGGAGGACAATGGAAGTAGAAAACTATTGAAATAGCAGAGACGCTTGGCTGAAATGGGATGGTATGCTAAAAGCAGCAGAGGAATGAAACAGATAGAAGTTGTAGCAGCGATCATACATGATGAGGAGGGGCGGATATTCGCCACTCAGCGAGGGTATGGCGATTATAAGGACGGATGGGAGTTTCCTGGTGGAAAGATGGAACCAGGGGAATCGCCAGAAGAGGCCTTGCGACGCGAAATCTGGGAGGAATTAGAAACAAAGATAGTCGTAGAACGTCTAATACAGACTGTTGAATACGACTATCCTAAGTTCCATCTGACAATGCACTGTTTCTGGTGCCATATCGAGAGCGGATCGCTCACGTTGAAAGAGCATGAGGCTGCTAAGTGGCTATCTATAGAAAACCTCAATAGTGTTGTTTGGTTGCCAGCGGATAGGATTGTTGTGAATAAACTGTGTAATACAACTGATGTACAATAACATCTACGCATCACGATGCCACCATTCTCCAGCATGTATTCTAAAAGTAGCAGAGGAATGAAAAAGGCTCGCATTTGAATGCGAGCCTTGTTGTTGTGACGTATATCACTTGTTTTTAGCCATTTTCCAATCTTGATACTTGAAATAGATGGATCCGACTATTGCCACCAGCAAAATTGATCCCGCTACAATTAATGTATTCATCTTTTCTTGATTTTTAATATGTCTATCGCTTGCAAAGGTACAACAATTATTTGGTTAATCCAAATTTTTAGCGTATTTTTGCAGCGTATATCTATTGGAATGAAACAAATAGAGGTTGAATGGCTATACAGGTGACATACAGATGGACAGGCAGATTGTCGATGCGCATCGTCAAGAACGGTGATGTACACGTGTCGGCTCCTATTGGTATGTCGAGAAAAGTGGTGGATGCGTTTATCAGCCAGCATCAGGGATGGATAGTTGAAGCAAGGAAGAAAATCACTGAGCGACAGAATCAGCGGGCCACATTCTTCAATCAACTGCCGTTGACCACGAATACTCAAAAGGTTGAGGCAAATGAAAAGGTGAGAGCATTGGTTGAACCTCTATTAGAACGGTATATGAAGGTGATGGGCGTCAATCCGTCATCTGTGCACTATAAACCGATGATATCTCGTTGGGGTGTCTGTCATGTGAAGGAACGCAACGTTTGTTTTTCTACTTACCTGCTGTTACTGCCGGATTGGTGTGTTGAACATGTTGTGGTTCATGAACTATGCCACTTGTTAGAACCCAGCCATAATGCCCGTTTCTATGCTTTGATGGATAATTTTTATCCACAGTGGAAAGAAGCACGAAAGGAAACTCGTCGATTAGCGAAATGTGAACGTGGCAGCGATCAAACATGTTGAAGAAATACATAAATTGAGGTAATATGAAGAAAGTATTGATTTCTGTGGTTTTCGCATGCTCTGCATTGGGGATGCTGGGGGCAAGGGTAGATGATGGCTATGTGCCTCAGCGTAGTGACTATAAGATAAGGACGGAGGTGACGACGACAGATGATGACGGAACGATCATATATGACAGGGTGATCACCTACTTGACGGATGCTCGCAACTATACTGATACGCTGCAGAGCGAGGCTTTGCCACTCGATACGGCCGATTGGAATAGGCAATCCTTTGGCGAGATCATGGAGATGGACTTCAATTTCGACGGGATTCCTGACCTACAGATCGGTACGGGGCCGATGAACAGTTATGGTAACTTCACCTACGACATCTTTATCTGGGATGAGCAGGCACACCGTTTTGTGCATTTGGAGGATCAGCCGCCATTGTTCGACCCCTACGTGGATGAATCCAATAAACAGATCGTCAGCGTCTTCCGACTGGGCAATGATGTAGAAATCGTCAAGTATCAATGGAAGGACCGTAAACTGGTGGAGGTAAGCAAGGAAACCGTTGATTACTCTGAATTGACAGAGGATTAAGCATAATAGCACAATGAAGAAGTTGCTGGTTCTGATAGTATTGCTGGTCGTGGTGGGACTGACGCTTGTGGAGACGCGTCCCAGCAGGGAGGCTCACAAGGAAGCCGTGATGAACGTGGCTAAGGCTGTGGTGAATGCTGAGATGAGCCAGAAAGATATGGACGAGACGCTGGCTGCTATTGGTACGATGCTGGGAATCAGCGCTGTGGATGCTTATCTTAATACAAACCTGATCGTGAGGGAGCACACCTTCTATAATGTGGGCTTGATCATTTATAAAGAGGAGCCTTGGACGGTTTCTGTGGGGGTGTTCAACCATGTGTTTACGATCAGTGAGGATGATGCGAAGAGAGTCTTAAAAGATAAACTGTCGCTGTCGAATATTATCAATGAACAACTTAATTCTGATGGGATATGATGAAGCGTAGAGGATTGCTCGTTTGTTTGATGAGTGGATTATTAGGTTTGCTGGGATGTACGGCGAAGAAGATGCCTGAGGGCGATCTGGTGCGCGTGGAGTTCTCCCGTCATGGGACGATGGCAGGACCTGAGTATAAAGGCATCGTGGAGCAGGATTCCACAGGCACGTTCGTCATCCGTGCCATGAGGGAGGCGTATGGTCCGATGTACGAGAAGAAGATCGACGCTGCTGTCATTCAGAAGTTCCGTCAGATCATCGAGGAAGAGAAGATGTATAAGTACAAGGAGTCATACAGGCCGATGATGGAGGTGCTCGATGGCTGGGGGTGGTCGTTTGAAGCGAAGTTCTCTGATGGCACCAAGATCTATTCTCATGGCTCCAATGCCAGTCCGAATGGTAATGGTCTGGAGAGGATTCGTGGTTTGATGACAGAACTGGCCATGGAGGGTGAGCAAATAGAAATGCCTGAGGACGAAGATGAATAAAAAAAGCCCGCCATGACTGGCGAGCTTTGAGGTGCCTGGCGGATTCGAACCGCCGTAGACGGTTTTGCAGACCGTTGACTAAGCCACTCATCCAAGGCACCGAGTAAGCGAGTAAAAAGCGAAGCTTGCTTCAGCTTTTTCGAGCGCGAGGTGACTAGACCGTAGGTCAAGGCATCGTTTTCTCGATTTGCGGGTGCAAAATTACTAATTATTTTTGGAATTGCCAAATTTTTCCGCTATTTTTTCTGTGGGCAATCTGCTTTTTTCTTGCAGTCGCACTTTTGTGCCTCTTTCAGGGGACAGCCACTACACCCACAACAGGGATCACTTTTCTGTTGAATTGTTCGATACCCACGCCAAAGGGCATAGCCCACGGCTGCGATAAGAATCAGATAAGTAAGTATTTCCTGCATACGACGTTAGATCTTGGATAGTCGCCTGAGCATCAACTTGTTGATGACCTGAATACGATGGCCTGTCTTTCCGATGTCCTCACGTACATTATTTATATTATTGAAGAGATCGCTGAAAGCGTTCAAAAGGAAGTTGGGCTGGCCAGAGTCTTCTGTCATCTCAGGGTTGGTCACGATGTTGATGCCGTGGTGCTCAATATGGACGTCGATATCCTCGCCCGTCATGATGGGATCACCATCGTAGTGGATGGCACCTGGCTTCTTACGGTGGATATGCAGGCTCTTGGTGCGGAAGGTCCTGATCTTGGAATTGTTCGTGAGCGTCTTCATGAAGAGGTCGGCTGCTATCTGAGGGGCATCGAGGGTGTCGAAGGGTTCCATGATGATCACGTCCATCTCACCGTCCTTCATCGTAGCACCTGGGGCGATGTAGGCATTATTGCCATATTGCGAGGCATTGGCACAGGCGATGAGAAAGGCTTTATAGCGCTTGGCTCCTGTCTCGTCTTCCACCTCGTAGGTCTCAGGCTGGTATTTCAGTCCTTCTTTCAGCACGTTTTCCAGATAGGTGATGGGACCACGCTTGCCAGCCTCTGCGAACTTCAGTGAGATAAAGGCGTCGAAGCCCATGCCACAGGTACAGAAGAAAGGCAGTTCGTTGATCACTCCATAGTCGAAGGTCTCTATCTTACAACTGTTGATGATCTGAATGGCTTTCTTGATATCCATAGGAAGACAGAGATGACGCGCCAGACCGTTGCCAGAACCACAGGGGATGATGCCAAGTGCCGTCTGCGTGTGTACCAGTGAACGGGCCACCTCGTTGACAGTGCCGTCGCCACCTACGGCCACGACGATATCCGTGCCCTTGGCTGCGCACTCCCTGGCAATCTCTGCTGCATGACCAGCATATTCCGTCAGGATGACCTGGTGATCGAACTGCTCATGATCGAGCGTCTTTTCGATCAACTCAGGGATCTCCTTCTTGGAGTGAGTGCCCGAGATGGGGTTCAATATGAATACTATCTTCCTTATTTTAGTCATAATTCCTCTGCAAAAGTACAAAAATCGCTGAAAAAAACGGGAAATTATGCAAGAAAAAAACAAATTCCTTAGATTTATTATAAAAAACTTGCACTATTTCGTAAAAAATGTGTAACTTTGCAGCCTGAAAATAAAAACGTAGATAATATACCATATCGGAATGGGACAATTACAAGAGAAATACAAGCACTATCGTGAGCCGCAGAAGTTCATGGAAGCTGACGTCTATCCCTATTTCCGTGCCATTGAGGGAAAACAGGGCACAGAGGTGGAGATGGGTGGCCACAAGGTGCTTATGTTCGGCTCTAATGCCTATACTGGCCTGACAGGCGACCAGCGCATCATCGACGCTGCGAAGCGTGCGCTCGATAAATACGGTTCAGGCTGTGCCGGTAGCCGTTTCCTGAACGGAACACTCGACCTCCACGTACAACTTGAGAAGGAGATCTCTGAGTTCATTGGCAAGGAAGACTGCCTTTGCTTCTCTACGGGCTTCTCGGTGAACCAGGGCGTTTTGGCCATGGTAGTGGGTAAGGACGACTATATTATCTGTGACGATCGCGACCACGCTTCGATCGTGGATGGCCGTCGTCTATCGTTTGCCCGCCAGCTCCACTATAAGCACAATGACATGGCTGATCTGGAGCGCGTGCTGAAGAAACTGCCTCACGATGCTATTAAGCTTATCGTGGTGGATGGCGTCTTCTCTATGGAAGGTGATTTGGCAAAGTTGCCTGAGATCGTTGAACTGAAGCACAAGTACAACTGCTCGATCATGGTGGATGAGGCCCACGGTATTGGTGTCTTTGGCAAGCAGGGTAGAGGCGTATGCGATCATTTCGGACTCACTGACGAGATCGATCTGATTATGGGTACCTTCTCGAAGTCGCTCGCCAGCATTGGTGGATTCATCGCTTCAGACTGGGATACCATCAACTTCCTGCGCCATACGTGTCGCACCTATATCTTCTCTGCATCCAACACGCCCGCTGCCACAGCAGCCGCTATGGAGGCTCTGCACATCATCCAGAAGGAACCGGAGAGAATTCAGGCCCTGTGGGATGTGACGCACTACGCCCTGAAGCGTTTCCGTGAGGAGGGTTTTGAGATTGGCGACACGGAGAGCCCTATCATCCCGCTCTATGTGCGTGATGTGGATAAGACATTCCTGGTGACCTCTCTGGCTTTCAAAGCTGGTGTGTTCATCAATCCTGTGATACCTCCTGCATGTGCTCCTCAGGACACACTCGTACGCTATGCTCTGATGGCAACGCATACGAAGGAGCAGGTGGATCGCTCTGTGGTGGCCCTGAAGAAGATCTTCGTTGAGCAAGGCATCATCAAAGGGTAAAAAAGTAAAAAGGTAAAAAAGTAAAAATCGAGGTGTAGCGCAGTTGGTAGCGTTCCTGGTTTGGGACCAGGCTGTCGCAGGTTCGAGTCCTGTCACCTCGACCACCCATGTGGAAAGAGTCCGCTGACTTACAATAAGTTAGCGGATTTTTTGTGATACTGCCAGTTTCTTAAACTCCTTTAAACATTGGCAGTTTCACAACAGATATATTGCTATAGCAGCACAGGCTTCGGCATCAGCCAAGGCATGATGATGGTTCTGCAGGTCATAGCCACAGGCAGCGGCTACGGTATGTAGCTGGTGATTGGGCAGAGACTGGCCGAACTGTCTGCGTGAAGCTGTCAGGGTATCGTAGAAGCGATAGTCAGGGTAGTCCATCTGATACACCTTGAATACGGCCTTTAGACAGCCTTCATCAAAGCGGGCATTGTGAGCCACAAAGGGTAGGGTAGCTATCTGATATCTTATGTCATCAAGCTCTTGATCAGAGAAGTACACCTCAACAATTCGCTTTTCCAACTGCTGCCATACTTTGGAAAACACTGGTGCATCCTCAGTTTCATCTTGCGAGATACCATGTACCCGCTGACACCAATAATTATAGTAGTTCGGCTCAGGCTGGATCAGACTGTAGAACGAGTCCACTATCTTCCCGTCACGAACCATGACTACTCCTACTGAGCAGACACTGGACGGTTCCTGATTGGCCGTTTCGAAGTCGATGGCGATGAAGTCTCTAAGCATACTATTTGAATTTCTTTCCCAGCCAATGCGCAAACCATAGGTTTACTGCTATGGCGATAAACCCGATCACTCCTAAAAGAATGAGTTTGCCAGAGTTCATTTCTTGACAGATGCAGCTGATGCCGTAACAGGAGTAGGGCAATAACAGGATGGATGTAATGAGTCCTGGTACATAATCTCTGATGATAATGCCTTGGCCGATGTGGACTACCAGGTGTACGGAGAATGCCACGAACAAAGCTGCCCATATCTCTAAAGCATAAGGGCCGTCAGCAAGATAATATGCCGTAGCAAGAAGCAATAAAACAAACTCTTCAAGGACAGCAATAGTAAATGCTTTGGAGCTTAGACTACTCAGATGATGAATCATTGGCTGAAGTCTTGGGAACCTCCTGAGTAGATCCTCCTTATGTGCTGACATCCATTTGTGTTGCACAAGTATTTCCTCCAAATCATGGATGAGAAATGCAAGAGGGAATGATATGATCATCAGTATGCTCATATTTCTATCGTTTCGCCTTCTCTGGTTATTTCCCAAAAAGGAATACCTTTTTCATCAGTGAATTCCTTCATACGCCAAGCGGATTCGAAGCCACTGGCCACGAAGTGCATAGGTACAAAGAGACCGACCTTGAATCGCTCGATGAACTGTCGGCCACCAAGGGTATAGCCGTTGCCAATGCGCCCGTCAATGGGGAACATCACCACATCGAAGCTGTCGGCTATCTTACGAATGTCCTTCAGCTCGCCCAAGTACTGCTTTTCATGAGCTATCGGGTCAATGTCTTCGTCAAACTCCTCGCTATAGATCGTCTCACCTGGTACGGCTTCAGGTAGGAATCTCGCATACCAGTTGTTCAAGTCACCGGCATGGAAGATTCGTTTACCCTCAGTCTCAACAATCCAAGACACACCGCTGTCTGTACTGCCTAATGCCCAAACGGATAATGAGCCGTCAGACCATGTGCCACCCTTGGCCAGCCATACGTCAGCATCTTCCTTGTTGGCTCTCCGATGCTTGTAGATGTCCTTGGAGAGAATGTAGGTGATACCTTCCCGCTGCTTCCTCCATTCGAAGATGACACTATTAAAGTGGTCTTCGTGGAAATGGCTGGAGAATACATAGACAGGCTTATCTTTCTTCAAGAACGGTGGCACGACACTATTCAAGTCCAGCCAGTAGTCGAATATCAGGATGGACTTATCCGTTTCCAGCACGAAACAACTATGGAATACGTAGGTCAGAGTCATTGTTGCAGCATTTCATAGATTATATCTTCCCAGAATAGATTTTATCGTATCCTCATAGTCCGTATCTATCAACATTACTGGCTCTCCATATTGAGCAAAGCCATTGATATAGTAATGATTGTCTTCTTTCAGATTTTCTGATGTGAAGT
>Ga0265301_10007185_pt1 | contig 10480 bp, 12 predicted proteins | sample AusTroGonzalo_MG_2_FD_193488 | JGI IMG/M metagenome (GOLD analysis project Ga0265301, IMG submission 193488) | Bovine rumen microbial communities from tropical cattle in Woodstock, Queensland, Australia - Gonzalo_04 | ecosystem: Host-associated > Mammals > Digestive system > Stomach > Rumen ...
GGCTCAGCAGGCAATCGAGACTGAGGCAAAGCGTTGCGGCATGCCTTACGTCAACAACCGCTGGCTCGGCGGTATGCTCACCAACTTCGCAACAATCAAGAAATCAATCGCAACCCTCAAGAAGATTGAGAAGATGTCCGTTGACGGAACATTCGACTCACTCACAAAGAAGGAAGTTGCCCTTCTCACCAAGCAGAAGGCAAAGCTCGACAAGAACCTCGGCGGTATCAAGGACATGACCGAGCTTCCCGGAATCATCTTCATCATCGACACCCGCAAGGAAGCCCTTGCAGTCGCAGAAGCAAAGAGACTCGGAATCCCCGTCGTCGCAGTCGTCGACACCAACTGTGATCCCACCGACATCACCTACCCCATCCCGGGCAACGATGATGCAATCAGGGCAATCAGCCTGTTCGTCGAGATCATCGCAAACGCAGTCTGCGATGCAGATACCGAGACCGGAATCCAGATCATCGAGTCCCTCCCCGCAACCGAGGAAGAGACAGCTGCCCTCGAGGCCCAGGCCGTAGAGGACAAGGATGCCGAGGCTGAGGCCGAGGAAGAGGCCGAAGAGGACAAGGAGTAACAACATGGCAACAGTCACAATGGATATGATCAAGGCACTGCGCGAAATCACACACGCAGGTATCATGGACTGCAAGAAGGCTCTCCAGGAGTCAGACGGCGATTTCGACAAGGCTGAGGAGTATCTCAAGAAGGTCGGTCTCGCAGCAGTCGAGAAGAGAGTCGACCGCGCCACCGACAACGGAAGAGTCACTTTCGTCGTGGCAGAGAAGAAGGCCGTCATGATCGAGGTCACATGTGAGACAGACTTCGTCGCCAAGAACGAGCAGTTCAAGGAGATGTGCACCAAGCTCTGCGTCATGGCAATCGAGAAAGGCTACACAGAGCCCAACGATGCAATGCAGGAAGTCGTCAACGGCCTGATCGCAACAATCAACGAGAACATGAAGGTCAAGAGACTTGTCTCCATGAACATCGGCGCCAACGAGTTCGTCATGGGCTACAACCATGCCGACGGCAACATCGGTGTCCTGGTCAAGTTCGCAGCTTCCGATGCAGCAGCCTTTGCTTCAGAAGCCTTCAAGACATTCGCATTCAACACGGCAATGCATGTCTGCGCAGCAGCTCCCATGTACCTCAAGGACGCAGATGTCCCCAAGGATTACGAGGCCAAGCAGCTTGAGATCTTCCGCGCACAGGTTGCATCGGATGAGAAGCTCAAGAACAAGCCCGAGAAGGTTCTCGAGGGAATCGTCACCGGCAAGCTCAAGAAGCACTATGCAGAGATCTGCCTGATGGATCAGATCTTCCAGATCAGCAACGACGACGGTCTTTCAGTCGCACAGCTCCTTGCAAAGTTCAACAAGGACAACGGCACGGACGTCAGCATCGTCGCCTACGAGAGATTCCTCGCAGGAGCATAATCGGATAACGGGAAGCCGTCCTACATGGGCGGCTTCTCTTGTTTTTTCCAGGCATCAAGCCCACAGGAGGCAGAGACATGCAGCAGGTACTGGACAATTGTGAAGACAGAATGAAGAAGAGCATCAGCGCTCTCGAGACGGACTATCTCGCACTCAGGACGGGAAGGGCATCGGCAGCCATCTTCGACAAGATCCGTGTGGATTACTACGGACAGGAGACGCCGCTGAACCAGGTGGCTTCGGTTTCCGTTCCGGAGGCAAGGCTTGTCGTCATCCAGCCGTGGGACAAGAGCCTTCTGAGCATGATCGAGAAAGCAATCCAGAAGAGTGACCTGGGACTCAATCCCTCCAACGACGGAAAGCTTCTCAGAATCAACTTCCCTCCCCTCACGCAGGACAGGAGAAAGGAACTGGCCAAGCAGTCCAAGACCCTCGCTGAGAACAGCAGGGTTGCAATCCGCAACATCAGACGCGACGGCATGGAGGAAATCAAGAAACTCCAGAAGGCCGGCACGATCTCAGAGGATGAGCAGAAGGAAGGCGAGACCAGACTTCAGAAAATGACGGACTCCCACATTGCCAGGATCAACGATCTTCAGGCAACCAAAGAGAAAGAAATCATGGAGATCTGATGCACCTCGGACTTATCATGGACGGGAATGGCCGCTGGGCAAAGCAGCGGTCACTTCCCCGCGCCGCAGGACACCTTGAAGGCCTGAAGGCCGCAAAGCGGGTGATTCTTGCCGCTATAAAGCTTAAAATCGACTACATAACACTTTACGTGTTCTCTACAGAAAACTGGAAGCGCCCCAAGCAGGAGGTGGACTACCTCATGAACATGCTTGCTAAGAAGCTTCCGGGCGAGATTTCGTTCTATAAGGACAACGGAATCAGACTCCTCTTCAGGGGCAACATCGATGCCCTTCCTGAAGAATGCAGGGCCGGCATCCGCAAGACCGAGGAGGAAACCGGCAACTGCCGCAAGATCACCGTAGTTCTTGCCATCAACTACGGCGGACAGGATGAGATTGCGCGCGCCTGCACGAGATTCATAGAGAAAAATCCGGGAAAACCCATTACAATAGAAGACATCCAGGCCAACATGGACCTGCCTGATGTCCCGGCTCCGGACATGATTGCAAGAAGCGCCGGAGAGCTGAGGCTCAGCAACTTCATGCTCTGGGACAGCGCCTATGCCGAGCTCCTGTCCCTGGACGACCTGTGGCCTGACTGGGGAGAGAAGCAGCTTCAGTACTGCCTTGACTCCCTGGCCGGCAGAGTGAGGAAATTCGGCGGTCTGGCGCAGTAAGGGGGAATCATGGAAAAGAACCTAAGGGACAGGATAATCACCGTGACACTCGGGATTCCCAGTGTTCTTGCCATGATTTTCTTCGTACCCCAGTACAACTACATACTTTTCAGCATTTTCGTCATCGCAATGGCGGTGCTGGGCAGTGTGGAGATGAGCCGCATCCTTTTCGGCAAGGTCACGTATCTTGCCTGGCTGGCTCCCCTTCTCCCTCTCATCCAGTACCTCCAGGGGATACTCAAGTTCAACGCCCAGATTCCGGATCTGGCATTCGTCCTGATACTGCTGCTGTCATTCACAGTGGAGATCAAAGGCGGAGAGAACGACGATTTCAGACGCTCCATAGACAGACTTGCACGCAATACCCTGCTTGTAGTCTATCCTTCATACTTCCTGACGTTCTTCCTCAGGCTTCTGGCGCTTGAACAGGTCACCAGCTACACCATGATCATGTACTTCATCCTGGTGTTCGGCAACGACACATTTGCATACATCTGGGGACGGCTGTTCGGAAAGAACAACAAGGGCATAGTCAAGGTCAGTCCAAAGAAGAGCGCCGCCGGCTACATCGGCAGCCTGATTTCGACCATAGGGCTTTCCTTCATGTGCTGTGCCCTGTTCCGTGACCATCTTCCGCAGATCAGCGTCATCTACAGGATCCTCATCGGAATCGGCGTGAGCCTGACCGCAAACATCGGAGACCTGATAGAAAGCGTGTTCAAGAGATCTGCAGGAGTCAAGGACTCGGGCAACATCTTCCCGGGACGCGGAGGCGCACTGGACAGCCTTGATTCGCTGATTTCCAGCGCACCGGTGTTCTTCATCCTGTTCACAATGATCCTGGAGGCAGCGTGAGAAGCATAACGATACTCGGAATCACGGGAAGCATAGGTAGTACCGCAATCCGCGGAATCTCCCAGTTCCGCGACAGGATCAGGATAGTAGCCGCATCCTGCAACAGCAGGATCGATCAGGCGCTTGAAGTCTGTGTTCAAAACAACATCCCCAACCTCTGCATAACTTCCGCCTTACCCTGCAGCATGCCCGACACAAGAGGCGTGCGCATCTGGACATCCCTTGAGGAAATGCTTCACGAAGTAAGGGCAGACATGGTCCTCAACGGAATTGCAGGGTCGCCGGGACTCAAGGCTTCGTTCAGCATCATGGAGGCCGGAAGCGATCTTGCCCTTGCAAACAAGGAATCCGTGGTCATGGGAGGAAACCTCCTGTTCAGGAAGGCTGAGAGCTGCGGCGTGAAGATCATCCCGGTGGACAGCGAGCACAGCGCCATAGACGAGCTGATAATGGACAGCGGAAAGGAGAACGTGGAGAAGCTTGTGATCACTGCAAGCGGCGGCCCGTTCCGCAACAGACCGCTTGAGGAGCTTGATGCCATAACGCCAGAGGTTGCGGCCAACCATCCCACATGGAACATGGGGCCCAAGATCTCCATAGACTCCTCCACCCTTGCCAACAAGGGACTTGAAGTCATAGAGGCCCACTACCTGTTCGGCTTTGACGCAGACCACATAGAGGTCGTCATACATCCACAGAGCGTGGTCCACTCCATGGTCAGGACAAGAAGCGGCCAGGTCTATGCCCAGATGTCACCGCCGGACATGGTGTTCCCCATCATGCGCGCACTTCTGTGGCCCACTGTGGACAGGCAGGTGGGCAAGGCCCTTGATTTCACCAACCTGGACCTTACGTTCCGCGCCCTGGATCCCGTGAGGTTTCCCTTTGTACCCGATGCATTCGAGTGCGTCAGGCTTGAAGGCTCCTACCCCATTGTCTACAACACCGCCAACGAGGTGGCCGTGGACAGGTTCCGCAGGGGAATGATCAGATACACCCAGATACACGATGTGGTGAGAAAGGAGCTGGACAGGGACTGGAGCTTTGCTCCGACATCCCTTCAGGATATCCTTGACGTCCAGGACAAGGTATTCGGCCTGATGGAAGGAAAATGACATGGGCTTTCAGCTGACATGGTCCTGGATAATATCCATCCTGATAGGATTCCTCGGAATCAGCATCATGATCCTGGTCCACGAGCTTGGGCACATGTTCGCAGCCAGAGCCTGCGGAATCACCGTAGAGGTACTGAGCTTCGGATTCGGCCCGGCGCTGTTCAAATGGACGGGAAAGGAAACCAGATACGTCATCAGGGCAATCCCGTTCGGCGGATCGTGCAAGATGAGCGGAGGCGATGACCTTCACAACGCCATAACGCAGAAGAAAAAGCGCATAGAGAGCTACGAGGACGGCTCCATCTGGTCAGTAGGTCCGCTGAAGCGCATCATTGCATACCTTGCAGGTCCTGCGGCCAACATCCTGTTTGCGTTCCTCTGCTACGCAATCCTGATGACGCTGCCCACTCTGGTATCCACCTATCCTCCCAGGATAGTGCTCTCAAGCGATTATCCTGCGCTCTACAACGTAGAGACAACTGCTGCTTCGGAAGCAGGTCTGCTGACCGGAGACACCATCATCTCCATCAACGGGCAGGACGTCACCAACTACTCCGAGGTCCAGGCCCTCCTTTCACAGCACAAGGACGATTCCTCGGTGACAGTAGTCACGGACAGGGGCACTTTCAACGTAGTTCCCAAGGACGGAGTATTCGGCATACTCCCCTTCCAGGAAGCCGTCGTGGGCCACGTGGACAACGACACACCTGAGAAGCAGGCCGGGCTCAAGGCAGGCGATACCATCATCGAGATCAACGGCAAGGCCGTCACAAACATGATGGACCTCATCGAGGCATCCACGCTGACCGACTACATCACCATGAAGGTAAAGCGGAGCTCCAACACTGTGGAGCTTTCCTTTGAGAATCCAGGCACAAGCCTCAACTTCACGCTGGTCCAGCCCACCGTATCGGTTCCCGGGATAAACTTCTTCAAGGCTCTTCTGGCTTCCGTCAAGGAGTGTTTTTCCAACTTCAGGCAGTCAGTGGTATCGCTCTTCAACGTCATAAGGGGAAAGGCCAGCGCATCGGAAACGCTCGGCGGCACCTTTGCGGCATCACAGAGCATAGGAATGCTGACCACAAGCGGATTTGCCCATGGCTTCAACAGTGGAATAAGGATAATGCTCTATCTTCTTGCAAGCGTCAGCATATCGCTTGCCGTGGCAAACCTGTTGCCCATTCCGGCACTTGACGGAGGCCTGATCCTGCTGAGTCTGGGCGAGCTCATCACGGGACGCACGTTCCATCCGAAGATGTATCTCACCCTTCAGATCGTGGGAGTAATCATGATTTTCGGAGCAATCATCCTGCTTTCTTTTGCCTGATGATCAGAATTTCTCTATTTCCTTGAAGCAGGCGTAGTCTGCCACGAAGTTCAGGTTGAACGCACCCGTGCTTCCGTTCCTCTGCTTTGCCACGATGATCTTGAGCGGGCGTGTCCTGACGCTCGAGAAATCGTTGTTGTCCTGACTCTCCTCGTCGTAGTTGGCCTTTCCGCTCTCGTCAAGGCGCTTCGAGGGATCGTCCAGAAGAATGACAAGGTCGGCATCCTGCTCGATCGAGCCGGAGTCCCTCAGGTCCGCAAGGATGGGGCCTCTGTCCTTTCCGCCTTCTCTGTTGACCTGACACAGACAGATGACTGGGATGTTCAGCTCTCTGGCAAGCTGCTTGAGAGCCCTGGAGATGCGGGACACCTGCTCATGCCTCGGAAGCTCGCGCGTGTTGCTGCTGTACTCTACAAGACCGATGTAGTCGATGAAGATGGCCTTGACGCCGTTGTCCCGTACCATCCTCCTGGCCTGTGAGCATATCTCAAGAAGCTTGAGGTTGGGTGTGTCCTGGATCAGAAGGTTGGACGCGTTCTCGTAGAGGTTCTCGGCCGTGGTCATCATGCGCGCGTTGGTATCGGGATCGATCTTGCCGTTTCTCAGGCTCATGAGGTTGATCTGACCCTTGTTGGCGATGATACGCTCAATCAGCGTGGCACCGCTCATCTCCAGGGAGAAGAATCCAACGGGAACGGGCTTGCGTCCGAATGCCATGTTCACGGCAATGGAGAGGGCAAGTGCGGTCTTACCCACTGACGGGCGGGCAGCGATTATGACAAGGTCGCTGGGCTTGAAGCCGCCGATGTACTTGTCCAGGATCTTGAATCCGGAAGAGACTCCGATCTCACGCTTTCCTGCCATGATGTCATGGACATTGTCCACGACCTCGCCTATCAGGCGCTCGGCATCCTCATAGCTTCCGGTACCTACGCCGGTTCCCAGATATGAAAGAGCGCTGTCGAGGTCGTCGATGGACTCCTGGATGTCGGATGATTCGTCAAAGGCCTTGTCTCCTATCCTGATGGAAAGATCGAACAGCTGGCGCTTCATGGACGCGGTGCGGATTATTTCCGCATAGTAGACGGCGTTGGTGGACGTGGGGACCCTGTTGGTAAGGTCCGCGATGTATGCCGCGCCGCCGGCCTCGGCCAGTGTCCCCTTCTGGTTCATGTACTGGGTCAGGGACACATAGTCGATGGTGATGTTGGGCCTGTCGTTGCGCAGGCCGTTGATTCCTTCCCAGATGAGTTTATGCCCGGGCTGATAGAAATCCTCCTTGGTCAGCATGCTCTGGACTTCATCGAGAGCCTTCTTCCTCAGAAGGACCGATCCGAGCAGAGCCACTTCAGCGTCATCGTTGTGTGGAGGCAGTCTTCCTATCTGCTTGTCGTTGGGCATAATACTCTCCTTGGAAAAAACAGCCCGCCCCGTAAGGAGCGAGCTCATTTCTTAAGAAACCGCAATCAGTTCTCTTCTGCTGCTGCAGGAGCCTCTGCGGCCTCTTCCTCTGCAGGTGCTGCTTCAGCTTCTGCTGCTGCGGCTGCTGCCTCGGCCTCTGCGGCTTCCCTGGCTGCCTTTGCAGCTGCTTCCTCAGCTTCCTTGGCTGCCTTTGCGGCTGCTCTCTCGGCTGCCTTCTGCTCGGCCTCGCTGAGGACCTCAAGCTTGATCACTGATGAGGCGTTCTCATAGAGGTGGATCCTTGCAGAGTACATGCCGACCTGCTTGATCGTGTGTGATGCGACTTCGATTCTCTTGCGCTCGATGTTGTAACCCAGCTTTGCAAGCTCTTCCTGGATCATCAGGGAAGTGACTGAACCGAACAGACGGCCCGTGTGGCTTGCTGAAACGATGAGCTTGAGCGTGACATTGTCAAGCTGACTCTTGAGGGAAGCCGAAGCCTCGCGCTTTGCGAGCTTCCTCTTCTCGATGGCAGCAGCTCTGCTCTTGAAGATAGCCAGATTCTCGTTGTTGTACAGTACCGCAGCACCAGTTGGCAACAGATAGTTACGAGCATAGCCATCCTTGACCACACAGACATCTCCCTCTTCTCCGAGGTTAGGTACGTCCTGATTCAAAATAATTTTCATATTTCAAACTCCTTAAAAAGTATTGTCTAATTCATCTGAACCTGAACCATGTCTCCAGCACACCCAGCAGGATGAGTCCGAAGACAACGACCAGATTCACGAAAGGTATGAAGCAGATAAGGACCAGAAGAAGTACGATCTTCCCTACCGTCAGCGCCGCCGTCCTGCGTCTGGCAAAAGCCACCACGATGGACAGTCCGACAATCAGATACAGCACGGAAACCGACAGGGCCAGGTTCCAGCTCAGGGCAAGGATCCATCTGGGTACCGATGACACCAGATAGCTTGCAAGCGATGCCGCCCAGGAACCGAAGAACACCCATACATACTGGTCCGGGAGCTTCATGTTGGCGAAATCATACTGCCAGTCCTCGTCGTATCTGTTGATGCTTATGTCAGCAGTCACGACAGGCAGTGCCAGCAGCAGTACGCCGAGCGGAGCAAAGAACAGCATCATCAGGTCGACAGCCGCATACAGCAGGGAGCTGATGTCCACACTCAGATAGTCCGAGGGGAAATAGTACAGCATTCCCTCAACCAGAGCCGTCCTCACCGTCTTCGAGGCATCGGAAGCGAAATAGAACGCCATGGCGATGCCGATAACGAACACAGGTATGCAGGCCCAGAAGAACTTGCGGATGGACGACCTGCTGTAATCGGAGCCGTACTCCCATACGGCAGACCCGATTATGTTGCTGACCGGCAGGAACAGATTCACGAGAATCAGGGGCCAGAATTCCGTTCCCAGAACCGCCCTGTTCTCGATGACCGTCCATGTCACCACCGCCAGCAGCATGACGGCGAAAGCTCCTATCCTGTACTGTGCCTTCCTTACTCTCGGGCACGCCAGGAGAACCGGAACCGTCATGAAGACCGAACCCAGCGAGAATCTCGAAAGAATCACGCCGAGCAGGACCCCAAGCACAAGGTTCCTTATCGCCGCCCTGTCCTCATACTGCTCCACAGCAGGATTCCTTACTGCTTGTCAAACGGCAGATAAGCAAGGACTCTGGCTCTCTTGATCTCCTGTGTCAGTGCTCTCTGGTGCTTTGCGCAGGTTCCGGTGATGCGTGCAGGAAGAATCTTTCCGCGCTCAGTCGTGCAACGTCTGAGCATGTCGGGGTTCTTGTAATCCGGCTCGATCTTCTGAGCACAGAACTTGCAGATCTTCTTCTTGAAAGTGGTGCGCTTTCCGCCCATCTTCTTGTCTCTGAAGCTTCCAGCCTCAGCGTTCATTGTTTCTTTCTCGTCATGCATTGACATAATAAATCTCCTAATCAATCAAAACGGGATGTCGTCGCCGTCATCGAATGCCTCGGGACCTGTAGGACCGGGATTCGGTGCGCTCTGATCAGCCCTTGACTCAGGACGTGTCCCCTGACCGGGAACCGGTGCGCCCTGGTTTCCACCACCCAGAAGCTGGACATTGTTGGCAACGACCTCAACCTTGGAATTGGTCTTTCCGTCCTGTTCCCAGCGGTTCTGTCTGAGCTCTCCCTCTATGGAGACCTGACGGCCCTTCTGGAGATACGGTGTGAGGGTCTCTGCCGATCTGCCCCAGAGAACGACATCGAAGTAGCTCACTTCATCTTCCCATCTGTCACCAGTCCTCTTCCTTCTGTTGACTGCGACGGAGAAGCGGCATACCGAAGTCCCCTGCGGAGTCGATTTGAGCTCACAGTCTCTTGTGAGACGACCTACCAACACTACGACATTGATGTCTACTGCCATGTTTCACTCCCCTTCTGTTTTGTGTGTGGTCTTATTTAAGTACGAAAAGGTGCTTGAGGATCTCGGCCTGGAGCAGAAGCTCTGCTGCAACGGCATTGATGCTCTGGGGGTCTGCTTCGATCTCGAAGTAGTAGTAGTGACCCTTGTCCTGTTTCTTGATCATGTAGGCGAGATTCCTTACGCCCATGTCTTCCTGTTTGGCGACTGTTGCGCCGGCATCTGAAAGAGCCTTGGTAACGAACTCAAGACCCTTGGCTGTCTTCTCTTCGCTAGCGTCGAAGATGACAGTGAACTCATAATTTCTCATGGGTTCCTCCTTGCGGACTTTGATAGATCCATCAACGATGGATAAAGAGGCTCTAATAAGGTATCACCAAGCTCCGATCAAGTCAATTGACGGACAACGTTTAAATGCCGGAGGGTACCATATTTTTTCAAAATCTGACGGACAGCTCTTGACCTTCTGCGTGCAAAGTCATGATAATGAACGCCGTAATTACAAAACTTCCCTGCTTTCGAGGGAAAATAAGGAGTTCTGCAGTGCCTTGTGGAAGAAAAAGAAAGAAGCATAAGATTGCTACACATAAGAGAAAGAAAAAGCTCAG
>Ga0265301_10007191_pt1 | contig 10477 bp, 6 predicted proteins | sample AusTroGonzalo_MG_2_FD_193488 | JGI IMG/M metagenome (GOLD analysis project Ga0265301, IMG submission 193488) | Bovine rumen microbial communities from tropical cattle in Woodstock, Queensland, Australia - Gonzalo_04 | ecosystem: Host-associated > Mammals > Digestive system > Stomach > Rumen ...
TTACAATAATATATTAGTTTGTGAAAAATGTCACAATTAAGAAATGATAATTATTAATAAAGCATAATAGATGCTAATTATTGATTATCATTTCTTTTTAATTATATTATTAAATATCTAATTTATTATAAAGCGTGTTTAATGAAATAAATAATCACAGATAACTCTCATAATTTCAATGTCTGTAACCTTTTACATTTTTCATTTTATTGTAAATGGACGCTATTTATGGTAAAATGCAATAGTTAGATAAGAAGGGGAGTAACCATGTTAGAGATTATCGACTTAAAATTTGGTTATGGTGCACAAGAACTTTTTAATAAAGCATCAGTAACTATATATAATGGCGAACATGTTGGCTTAATTGGGCTAAATGGTGTTGGTAAATCTACATTAATGAATTTACTTGCCTTTCGCCTAACTCCCGATGAGGGTAAAATCATTTGGGATAAGAATGTAACATTTTCGTATTTGGACCAACAACTAGAAGTTAAAACTGATATTTCAATTACGGATTATTTATATGACGTTTATACACCTCTATTTAAAAAAGAAGAGGAAATGAATGATCTATACAATAGTCTAGTTGAAGCTAATCCTGATGATTATGATAAGATTTTAAGAAAAGCGGAAAACATTCAAACTTTTTTAGATGAAAACAACTTCTATATGATTAAATCAAAAATCGGTAATGTAATAAACGGTTTAGGTATTGATATAGAAGAAGGTAGAAGCTTAAAAGAATTATCAGGCGGACAAAGAGCTAAAGTGTTTTTAGGTAAGATGTTACTTGAAGAAAAAGATGTATTGTTACTAGATGAACCTACTAACTTTTTAGATGCCAGACACGTAGAATGGTTAACTAAGTTTTTAACAGGTTATAAAAATAGTTTTATCGTTATTAGCCATAATGTAGAGTTTTTAAATAATGTGTGCGATGTAACATTAGTTTTAGAAAATAAACTACTTGCTCGTTATAAAGGCAATTATGATGCATACCTAAAACAACACGAAGTAAATCGTGTTGCTTATGAGAAAGCATATAATCGTCAACAAGCTTATATTAAGCATCAACAAGACTTCATTAATAAAAACTTAGTTAGAGCATCTACTACACACCGTGCGCAAAGTAGACAAAAGATACTTGATAGGTTGGAAGTAATGGAAAAACCAGCCAGCGAAAAGCCAGTACACTTTAATTTTGAATTTACGAAATCATTTCATAAATCTCCATTAATCGTAAATGATTTAAGCATTGGCTATACCCATCCAATTTTAGAACATATTAACTTAAAACTAGAGTTTGGTAAGAAATATGTAATTATTGGTAAAAATGGTATTGGTAAGACAACGTTCGTAAAGACGATTTTAGGAAAGCTAGCACCAATTTCAGGAAGCTATGATTTAACTGATTTAAATACTATTTATTATTATGCTCAAGAAGAAGAACCAGAAGATATTACCGCTATGCAATACTTTAGAAATGATTATCCACAGATGGACGATAAAGAGATTCGTGGAATCCTTGCTCGTTATGGAGTAAGTGGAGAGTTACCTTTAAAGAGCATGAAGTATTTAAGCGGAGGAGAAGCTGCTAAAGTTAGATTTGCGAAATTATCATTAACTAAATCTAATTTACTAATCTTGGATGAGCCTACTAACCACTTAGATAAGTTAGCTAAAAAGTCTTTATTCGAAAAGATTGCCACATATCCAGGTACAGTAATTTTAGTATCGCATGAGAAAAACTTTTATGATGAACTAAAAATGATTCATATTAACTTTGATTAAAAAGGTGAATTATATGGAAAATATGGAAATTAGAAATATAGCTATTATTGCACATGTTGACCATGGTAAAACTACTCTTGTTGACCAGTTATTAAAAAAGAGTGCAACTCTTCAAGCTAGAGAACAAATTGAAGAAAGAGCACTTGATTCTAATGATTTGGAACGTGAAAGAGGAATTACCATTTTAGCTAAGAATACAGCTATATATTATAAGAATTATAAAATTAATATTTTAGATACACCAGGCCATGCAGATTTTTCTGGCGAAGTTGAAAGAATCATGACAATGGTTGATGGAGTACTGCTTGTAGTAGATGCCTATGAAGGTACGATGCCACAAACACGCTTCGTTTTAAAGAAAGCATTAGAATGCGATCTAAAGCCAATCGTAGTTATCAACAAAGTTGATAAAGATTCGGCTAGATGCGAAGAGGTAGTAGATGAAGTAATCGATTTATTTATTGAGTTAGGTGCCACAGATGAACAAATTGATTTTAAAGTTGCATATGTTAGTGCTTTAAAAGGAACATGTAGCTTATCTAGTGACTTAGAAACCCAAGAGGAGACAATGGATCCTTTATTTGATTTAATCGTAAATGAGATCCCTGCTCCTGATAAAACGCATAAAGCTGTAAGCGTTGATGGTAGCTTACAATTCCAAGGATCATTACTTGATTATAATGACTACGTTGGTAGAATGGCTATTGGAAGGATTCAACGCGGAGTAATGCGCGTTAACCAAATGGCAAGCTGTATGCGAATGGATGGATCAATTAAGCAATTTAGAATTCAAAAGATCTTTACATTTTTAGGTTTAAACAAAATTGAAACTGAAGTTGCATATGCTGGTGATATCGTAGCGATAGCTGGGCTTGGTGATATATATGTAGGGGAAACTGTGTGCGATGTTGGGGCTGAAGAAGCATTGCCACCAATTCATGTTAGTGAACCTACAATTGAAATGATCTTTGGTACTAATACTTCACCATTTGCTGGTAAAGAAGGTAAGTTTGTTACTAGTACTAAAATTGATGATAGATTATTTAAAGAAACTCAGAAGGATGTTAGCTTAAGAGTAAAAAGAATTGGTACTAGTGATGAATGGGTTGTCTGCGGAAGAGGAGAATTACATCTTGGTATATTAATCGAAAATATGCGTCGTGAAGGATATGAATTCCAAGTATCAAGACCAAAACCAATTTTAAAAGAAATTGATGGAGTCGTTTGCGAACCATACGAATTTGCACAAATCGATGTACCTAATGAATCAGCAGGAGATGTTATTAGTTTATTTGGAAACCGCGGTGGTATTTTTGAAGATATGAGCGCTGATGGTAGCCAAACTAGAATCATCTATACAATTCCTTCCCGCGGCCTAATTGGCTTATCTACATCTTTCCTTACTGCTACAAAAGGTTATGGAACTTTATCGCATTCATTTTTAGACTACCGTCCAATGGATGCTAATGCGACTTTAGGTAATCGTAAGTGGGGAGTACTCGTTGCGGCCTTTACCGGAACTAGTAATGCATATGGTATTGGTAATATTGAAGACCGTGGCGTGCTATTTATCGAACCACACGAAGAAGTATATGAAGGCCAAATCGTTGGTGAATGTAACCGTGAAGAAGATATGAGCGTTAATGTTGCTAAACAAAAGAATTTAACTAACATGCGTGAATCAAATAAAGAAGTTACTGTTGTTTTAAAGAAACCACGTCGTATGAGTCTAGAAGCATGCTTAGATTATATTAATGATGATGAACTTGTTGAAATAACACCAAGAAGCGTTAGATTAAGAAAGCGAATCTTAGATACAGTTGAACGTAAAAAGTGGGATGCGAAAAACAAGTAGAAAATAAAAACATTGTTTAAACGTAGTAAAGAATATATAATTAAACTAGCGAGAGGTAAACTATGAGAAAAGTAAATATAATTACAGATTGCACATCTGACTTAACACCTGAATTAAAAGAGAAGTATGGTATTAGAGAATTCCCATTAATCATTAACATTGGGGAAAAATCATACAAAGGTGGTGTTGACATCGATACTAAGATGTTATTTAAACTAATTGATGAAACAGGCCAAATGCCACACACTGCTAGTGTACCACCAGCATTCTTTGCGGATTTAGTTAGAGAATATCCAGAAGATGAAGATGTCATCTATATGGGTATAAGTGGTGGAATTTCAGGAACATTTAATAACGCTAGAATTGCAGCTGAAGAATGTCCTAACTTCTATCCAATTGATAGTGCTAACTTATCTACAGGTATTGGCTTACTTTTATTAAAAGCTGCTAAATTTCGTGACCTTGGCATGAGTGCTCCAGAAATCGTAGCCGAAATTGAAAAGATTAAACCAAGAGTTAGAACACAGTTTGCGATTGATACACTTGATTACTTACATAAAGGTGGAAGGTGTTCAGGAACTGCTAGATTATTTGGTACACTACTTAAGATTAAACCGATCGTAAAAGTAGTTGATGGTAAAATGGTAGTTGCTAAAAAGCCAATCGGTAATTTTAAGAAAGCATTAGATTTACAATTAGAAATGTTTGATGCGGATATTAATAATATCGATCCTGATTTCGTATTTGTTACACATCCTGATACACATGAAGATGCTATTTATCTAATGGATGAATTAAAGAAACGCGATGTCCAAATTGATAATCTTGTAGAAACAAATGCAAGTAGCGTTATCGCTGCTCATTGTGGACCAAGAACTATTGGTATTTTATATATCGTAAAAGAATAAAAATAATAAGCGAGTAGATAATCTATTCGCTTTATTAATTGTAGGAGGGTATATGAATAGATTAGAATTATTAGCACCAGCTGGTGATATGACTTCATTCAAGCTAGCAATTAATAATGGGGCTGATGCCGTCTATATCGCTGGTAAAAACTTTGGTGCTAGAGCATATGCTACTAACTTTACAACTGAAGAATTAATTGAAGCTATTGAGTATGCCCATATCCGTGATAAAAAAGTATATGTTACGGTTAATACAATAATTAAAAATAGCGAGCTTTCTAGTTGCGTTGATTTTGTAGGGGAACTTTACAAAGGTGGAGTAGATGCCATCATCATTCAAGATTTAGGATTAGCATCAATTCTAAAGCAAGTATATCCGGATTTAGTATTACATGCTTCAACGCAAATGAATTGCTTAAGTGTAAATCATGCTAAGGATTTAAAAGCATTTGGCTTTAAAAGAATTATCCTTGCCCGTGAGACACCAATTGAAGTGGTTCAAAAGATTATTGAAGAAGTAGATATTGAAGTTGAAGTATTTGCCCATGGAGCATTATGCATATGCTACTCAGGTAACTGCTATTTATCAAGTGTAATTGGTAAAAGAAGTGGCAATAGAGGTAAATGTGCTCAACCTTGTAGACTATCTTATGAACTAGTTAAAGATGATGAAGCTAAAGGACAAAAGAGATTTTATTTAAGTCCAAGAGATTTATGCGAAATTGAAAACGTAGATAAACTTGCTAACATTGGTGTTACATCAATCAAACTAGAAGGTAGAATGAGAAGACCAGAATATGTAGGCTTAATCACTAATAGATATAGAAAAGCAATCGATAATATGCTTGATAGTGAGCAAGTAGCTAACTACAAAAAAGATTTAGCAGTGATGTTTAATCGTACATTTACTAAAGGCTATTTATTTAATGAAGATAATAAACATTTTTCTAATGTAGCTACATCTAATCATATAGGTATTAAAGTAGGTAAAGTCACAAAATTTAATAATGGTTATGCCTATATTAAATTAGAAGATAGCATTAGAAGTGGTGATGGCTTAAGAATTCTAAATAAAGATAATGATGCTGTTATCGTTAATGAAATGTTTGTTAATGGCATTAAAGGCGCTTTTGCTAAAGCGGGTGACTTAATTCAAATAAAAGTACATAAGGTAGCAGAGACTGCAGCCACTGTGCTTAAGACTAGTGATGCTAATTTAGAAGATGAAGTTATTAATAAAAAAGAAGATAAAGTGTTGCTTGATGCCAAACTTTATCTAGATGGTGTTGCCTGCTTACAAATTAGTGATGGTAAAAACAAAGTAACTATTAAGTCGGATTATCCATATGAGGCTGCTAAGAATGCTGATATTAAATCTAGACAAATAGAACAACTTAGAAAAACTAGTGATTCAGTATATGAATTTAGAAATATTGAAATAACTGATTTAATATTCTTACCAATTAAAGAGATTAATGAATTAAGAAGAAAAGCAATTGATGCACTTAATAATATAAGAAAAGGAACTAAAGAAGTTAGAGTTAACAAATTTATTCCAAGCACAAAAGAAGTATATAGTAGTAATGATAAACATCTATTCTTTAAAGTAAGTAATTTGAATCAATTAGAAGCTTGTATAAATCAAGGTGTTAAAGACTTATTAGTTGATGATAAGAATTTATATGAAGCTGCTAGTAAATATAAATTACTTGATGAAGAATTAAATGTAATACTAGTTGATCGTAGAATTAATAATAACAGTATATATAATAAGAAAGTGGTTAATGTTTATTCTAATATTATTAATTATGCTAGTGTAAGAAATATGCTAGAGAATGGATGCGAGATTGTTGGTATGTCAATTGAAGCAAGTAAGGATGACATTAAATCAACTATTGATACTTATAAATATGTATATGGTAATATCCCTAATATCATGGTTATGGTATATGGATATTATGAATTAATGATTATGAAGCATTGCTTAATAAATAAAGCTTTAGGCTATGATAAGCTAGGCTGCGGAGCATGTAAAGCTAGTAAGTATTATTTAGTAGATAGGCTAGGTTATAAATTCCCACTTGTAAATGATGGAGCATGTCATTTAAAACTACTTAATTCCAAGAGATTACATTTAGTAAATCAAGTTGATGAACTTTTAAAGATGGGAGTTAATAACTTACTTGTCGATTTAAGTGTAGAAGAAGATTATGAAGTAGTAATTGAAGAGTATCTTGAAGCCTTCAATGCATATCTAAATAATGATAAGTATATTGAAGAATATGATTTAGATGATGTGACATATGGCCATTATAAAGAAGGAATTGAATAAAATAAAAAAAACTAGTAAAAGATACTTATATATAGTATAATGGTAAAGGACAAATAAAGGAGATTATCGAATATGAAAGAATATCATAGCAAACAAATTAGAAACGTCGCTTTACTAGGTCACTTAGGAACTGGTAAAACATCATTAGCTGAAAGCTTACTATTCGTAAGTGGAGCTATTAAAGCTAAGGGCGAAGTTGAAAGAAAGAATACTGTTGGTGACTATACAGCTGAAGAACAAAACAGACAAACTACACTAACTGCTAGTTTAATCCCAGTAGAATATAATGGATACAAAATCAATTTCATTGATACTCCAGGTTCTGAAGAATTCATCGGTGAAATCGAAAATGTATTAAGTGTAGTAGAGGGTGCTGTATTATTAATCGATGCATCAAGTGGTGTTCAAGTTGGTACTGAAAGATGTTGGGACGAATTACGTGCTCGTAAGATCCCTACATTAATCTTAATTAATAAGACTGATAAAGAAAATGTTAAGATGGATGCGGTACTAGCTGAAATTAATGATGAATTATCAAGCCATGCAAAAGAAGTTAATGCTCCATTCAGTGAAGAATTAATGGAAATTGCTGCTGAAAGTGATGAAGAATTATTAAATAAATATTTAGAAGAATTAGAGTTAAGCGAAGAAGATACTGTTAAAGGTTTAAGAAATGCTACTCTAAACTGTGACTTCTTCCCAATTGTTACTGCAAGTGCAATTAAGAATGAAGGCGTTAAAGAATTAATGGATAAAGTAATCGACGTATTACCATCTCCTTGTAGCGTTGCTCCTGCCAAAGGAATCGATGCTGCTGGTAAAGAAGTAGTAAGAGAGGTAAGCGATGCTGCTCCATTCAGTGCAAAAGTATTTAAGACAATTTCTGACCCATTCGTTGGTTCAATCAACTTCTTAAAAGTTTGCTCAGGATCTGTAAAAGTTGCTCAAGAAGCAGTTTTAGCAAATACTGGTGAAGCATTAAAGATGAGCCAATTATTCTCAATGATGGGTAAGACTCAAATTCCAGTTGATTCGGCATTTGCTGGTGATATCGTAGCAGTTGCTAAGATGGCTAACTTATTCACAGGCTGCACAGTATGTGATAAGAAAGATATGGTTACTTTCAAGAAGGAAGAACACCCAACTCCTACAATTTATGTAGCAATTAACCCTAAGAATAAACAAGACGAAGAAAAGATCTCTACAGCATTACAAAAGTTATCTGTAGAAGATGAAACATTTGAAATCAAGAGAAATGCTGAAACATCTCAAACTTTAATCGGTGGTCAAGGTATGACTCACATCGGATATATTCTTGAAAAGATGAAAAATATGTATAAAGTAGATGTTGACTTAGCAGATCCTAAGATCGTTTATAGAGAAACAATTCGTTCTAAAGGTGAAGCTCAAGGACGTCATAAGAAGCAATCTGGTGGTGCTGGACAATTCGGTGATGTTTGGATTAGATTTGAACCTACTGATAAAGACTTCGAATTCTGCGAAGAAATCTTCGGTGGATCAGTTCCTAAAAACTACTTCCCTGCTGTAGAAAAAGGTTTAATTAAAGTATTAGAACATGGCCCATTAGCTGGATTCCCTGTAATCAAAGTTAAGGCTACTCTATATGATGGAAGCTACCATCCAGTAGATTCTAACGAAATTTCATTCGTTATCGCTGCTGGTCTTGCGTTCAAGAACGCTGTTGATAAATTACGTCCTACAATCTTAGAACCTATTATGGAAGTAGAAGTAATCGCTAAATCAGAATACTTCGGAGCTATCATGGGTGATATGACTAAACGTCGTGGCCGTATCTTATCTACTGAAGAAATGGAAGGCGGCAAGAGCAAGATTATCGCTGAAGTGCCTGAAGCTGAAATCATTAAATATACTACTGACTTAAAAGCTATGACTCAAGCAAGTGGTAGATTCTCAAGAAAATTCGTTCGTTACGAAGAAGTTCCTGAAATGTTAATCAAGAAGATTTGTGACGAATACAAACAAGCTCAATAAAGCATTTAAGACCATACATTGTATGGTCTTTTATTTTATTATAATTAAGAGTATAATGATTATATGAAAATTAAGTATGTAGTAGATCAAGATAATATTAAATTAAAAGATTATTTAAAACTGCAAGGCGTATCACGCAATCTTTTAAAAAGAGTAAGATTAGAAGATATTGCTTATGTAAATGGTAATCGCGTAAAGAATTATTATGAAGTAAATAAAGGCGATATTATTGAAATAGAATATAATGAAAAGCTAAATGAAGACTTTAAAACTAATGATATCCCGCTTGATATTCTTTATGAAGATGATTATTTACTAATCGTAAATAAGCAATCTAACCTTGCCATTCAGCCATCAAAAAGACATCAAGAAGATAATTTAATAAGTTCAGTTAAGAAATATTATTTAGAAAAAGGCATCGATTCTAACATCCATATTGTCACTAGGCTCGACTTTTCTACAAGCGGTATTGTCTTAATTGCTAAGAATGGATATGTCCATAACCTTCTAAATAACGCCAAATTTGACAAATTATATTTGTGTAAAGTGCATAATTCTTTTGAAGAATTAGAAGGTGAATACACTGATCCGATTCGAAGAGTAGAAGAAATTAACATTAAAAGATGGGTATTTAGCGATGGCAAAAGTGCTCATACGATTTATAAAGTATTAGAAAATGGCGATGTATCTACTGTAGAAGCAAGGCTGCTAACGGGTAGGACTCACCAAATTAGAGTGCATTTTGCCTACCATAATCACCCACTTTTAGGGGATAAATTATATGGTGATGGCGATGGTGAGCTGATGCTACACTGCTATAAATTAGGATTTAGGCACCCAATAACTAACGAAAAAGTTGAAATTGAATGCTATCCTAATTGGTATAAGTAGGAAATAATCAATTATTAATAATAGATTAAACTGCATAAAAGTGTATTGTTGATAGGCAAAAAATGTGATATAATGCATACAAGTTAAAGGTGATAAAATGATTAAAAGATTAAAGACAGCTTTATTTGTCCCAACTGAAATCATCAACATGCGTGTTGATAGTTTTGGTTTGGTCTTTGTTTACATTTTATTACTCGCCTTTATTATGATGATACCCGCTAGTATTAAAGTAGCTAGGTTTGATAAATTGTCGCTCGATGAAAGATTAAAGATTCAAGATACATTTAAAGACCAAGAAGTACCTTACACAATTGTAAATAATAAATTATCTAATACGAGTGAAGTAATGCTATCTGATTATTATATCGATGAAGAGATTATGGTGACGTTTGCTCTAAAAGAATTAAGCGATCCCGAAAAGAAAACTAGTTATCGCATTGTCTTTTTAGAAAATGGCGTTAGTATTTATTATTACTTAAATGGCAGGTTTGCTACATCGCTGCCGATGTTTAAGTATGAAGAATATCCGGAGTTAACAAATATCAATTTACATCACGCTATATCAGATCAAAATTATGAATTTTGGAATGATATATTTAATGTAGTTAATAAAGAAATTAAAAGATATATTCCATATGTTACGATAGGAGTAATCATTGGTTATACTTTATCGAACCTAGGTATTAT
>Ga0265301_10007192_pt1 | contig 10477 bp, 7 predicted proteins | sample AusTroGonzalo_MG_2_FD_193488 | JGI IMG/M metagenome (GOLD analysis project Ga0265301, IMG submission 193488) | Bovine rumen microbial communities from tropical cattle in Woodstock, Queensland, Australia - Gonzalo_04 | ecosystem: Host-associated > Mammals > Digestive system > Stomach > Rumen ...
GAGCAGGGCGGCAAACGCCGCGCCGACTACGGCAAGCAGATTATCGAGGATCTGTCTTTGCGCCTTACGCAGAGATTTGGCCGTGGTTGGTCGGAACCGACCCTCTGGAGAATACGCCAGTTCTTTTTGCTTTATTCAGATTCTCTCAACACTGTTGAGGGAATCCTCGTCGGCCAAGATTCTCTCAACACCGTTGAGAGAATTCCCCAAACGCGGTTTGGGAATTCCGTAAACACTGTTTGCGAAATCCCAAAGTTCACGCTTGGGTGGGCTCACTACTTGCTGTTGATGCGCATAGCCGATCCCGTTGAACGCGCGTTCTATGAACGCGAGGCGACTGAGCGCAACTGGTCTTTCCGGCAGCTTGAGCGCATGTACCGTACATCCACCTTTGAGCGGCTTCAGATTTCCAAGGACAAGGCGAAGGTTCGTGCCCTCATGAACCGCCCCGCGCCCGATATTGAGGTTGCGGGCGAGGCGTTGAAGGATCCCGTAGTGACGGAATTCCTCGGCACGCCCGACAAGTATTCAGAGGGTGAATTGGAAGACCGCATCTTCGAGCATATTCAGGACTTCATGCTGGAGATGGGCAAGGGCTTTACGTTCCACGGACGCCAGGTGCGCTGCGTCATCGGCGACCACAGCTACTATGCCGACCTTGCGTTCTACAATCGCTTTACGCGGTCGTTCTTCGTTATTGACCTTAAACTCAAGAAGGTCGGGCATGACGAACTTGGGCAGATGCAGACCTACATCAACTACTTCGATCGGAAGATGAAACTGCCCGAGGAGAACCCGACCATTGGAATCTTGCTGACATCGGAGAAGGTGGATCAGGCGCTCGTGGAGATGTTCACGCCGGATTCGGAGAAGAACCGCATCTTCGTGAAGCAGTATACGAGCGTGATGCCCTCCAAGTTGGCGTTGAAGCGCATCGTGATAGAGGAAAAGCGCAAGTTCGAGAAGGAGCGGCTTCTTGCCTTAGCCGCAATGAAGTCAGCCAGTTCAAACTAACGGAGATTCAGATGCAAAGACGAGCTTTTTTGATTGGTGGTGATTATAAGAATCCAGACAATGCATTGCCTGGTGTAAGAACCGATATTCTCGCGTGGAAACGGTTTCTCATGTCCTCCACTGGTGGGTGCTGGTACGAGAATGAAATCATGGATTTGTCTAGCCAGAGTAAGGCACAGATACTTGAGGCTCTACAAGGAGGACGTTCCATTGATTACTCTCTCGTCTGTTTTTCAGGGCACGGCTATCTGACGAAAGACAAATTTGGTTTTAACATGACAATGACTTTGGTAAATGATGTTGATGAGATGTCGGAAAGGGAGTTGAACCCTGGTAGCCCTTGGTGTATGCAGGTCTTTGATTGTTGTCGTAAGGGGGCGGAGAATGAAAAGGTTGTATTCTCTAATGAGGCGCTCAATAAGTCGTTTCAATGCAATACAAGAATATTGTTTGAGAATGAGTTGTTGAAATGTGAGAGAGGGCTTGTTAAAGTGTTTGCTGCTGGCGAAGGGGAAGAGGCTGATGACGACCGGTCGTTTTCGCGTGTTTTAATGGAAGTCTCGAAACTCATGGTTGGAACATGTCAGGATGGAGTGTTACGAATTGATGATGCTGTCCGTTTTGCACAGATAGAGATGCCGCCTCAGCAAACTCCTGTTTATCTGGGTGGACGCAGGTTGCATCATTTCCCGTTTGCCGTTAAGGCGCAGGCAATCTATTGAGGAGGGGTAATATGAGTTGCCTTGAGCATGTCAAAAAATGGTTCTCCCAAAAGTCAGCCAATGACATTGCGGAATATCGAGCTCGTATCGAAAAGGAGGTCCAAGAACATTGGAAAGACCACCAGATACGATTAAAAGAACTGATTTGGGAGTGCTGGCAAGACCCTTCAGCAGTAACGAAGGAATTGGCCCCCGCTCAAAAATTCAATTATGTTGTGTTCATAGATATTGAAGGCGATCTGGATTGGATATGTAACGACGATCATACTGACAACAAAGTTCCTTCAGAAACCTTTACATTAATTGCCAGTATCATGAATGTTGAGGCGACACCATGTAAGCATTTAGGCGAGGCGGAATGGATGGCGTTCAAGAGGATGTTGGGCTCGGCGATTGTATCGGCATTTGAGGGTGGACACGATGAGTCCAAAGCATTGATGTCGGAGGCAAAAGCATACCTTGAACAGCGAATCCCCGAGCGTTCCCGCTTATGGACGTTGCATAGTGCCACATTGGCCATGATGTTGTACGGCCTTGCCTTGTATGTCATACGAGATATCATATTGATAGCACCTTTTATGTTTGGGTTGTTTGGTGCTTATGTGTCATTGGTAAGACACGCGAGCACGCGTCGGGTGGATTCAAATGCGGGTGAGTGTCTTCACTGCGCAGAAGCTTTTGTACGGCTGCTGATTGGCATGATACTTGGGAAAATGGGCGTGTTGTTCTTCAGTTGTTCAATCGCTCCAGAGTTTTCTCGAAACATTTGCGCCTCATACACCGGTGTTTGCGTTATTGCTTTTGCGTCAGGCTTGTTTGATGCATTTATACCAGCAATGATTTCCACATACGTCATTAAGCCAATGAATTCGAAGGGGGAAAGCCATGATTAAACGGGTAGCGATAATCATAGAGTCAAGCAATGTGCAAGGCCTTGCTGATCTCCCTGGGGCAAGAATTGATGCTGCAAATTGGCGTGCTTTTTTGATGAGCGACCTTGGTGGCGCATGGAAGGACCATGAAATATTTATGAAGTCAAAGCCTTCTGCTGGTTTTGTCCAAGCATTGTTGAATATATACAAAGACAGTTATGTTTTCTTAGCTTTTTCGGGACATGGGTTTATGGAGTATAATTACAGTTCCAGAAGATATGAGACTAAAATATGCTTGAACGATAACGAGCAAGCCGTCCTTTTGGATGCAATATCCCCAAGACGATTTGGTACGGCCATTTTTGATTGTTGCCGTGGTATAGAAAATGCGCAGGGCAGTATTAAAATTGCTAATGAATCATTTGCTGCGGGGCGTAATACTTCATTTGGGATCGCAATGGATTCTGCGAACCAAATAGTGTTAAATGCAAGGCGGAGTATACAAGAAACAATCAGCTCAGTATTTTCAAGTTACATTGAAGCTATGAGTACACATGTTTCGGTGCGCATGTATTCTTGTAGCCGTGGGGAATCTGCGGGGGAGGATGTTAATGCAGGGGGGTATTATACGACATTGCTTATACAAGGTGCAAGAAATTGGTATGATGAACAAAGGTTAAAACCAAATTATGCTGTGTATAACACCAAACAGGCTCATGATTTTGCATGTGAAGCAATGAAAGAGGAGAATCCTTTACAACATCCAGAATATTCGCCCCTTTGGCAGTGGTATCCGTTTGCTATAGGATAATATTGAGGTTTGGACAAATGGGTTCTTGGATGAAAGTTAAACTTGCACAAGTTTGCTCGTCTATTTCGGACGGAGATCATTTGCCGCCGCCGAAATGTGAGACGGGCATCCCGTTTGTCACGATATCGGACATCAAGAACAACAAGTTTGATCTTTCCAATACGCGCTTCGTCCCTAGGGCCTATTTCGATACAATTGATGAGAAGAGGAGGATTAGAAAAGGTGATGTCTTATATTCGGTTGTAGGCTCTTATGGCATTCCTGTCTATGCGGATAAAGATCTGGATATTGCCTTTCAGCGCCATATAGCGATACTGAAACCAAGCGGCACTATAGATTCTAGGTTTCTGTATTATTCAATATTGAGCCGCGCTTTTTACAATGCGGCTGATAATGTGGCCATTGGTGCGGCCCAAAAGACTATTACTCTTTCGGCGTTACGCAATCTTGAAATCCCCCTGCCCCCTCTCCCCGTCCAGCGGCGGATTGCCGACATTCTTTCCGCGTATGACGATTTGATCGAGAACAATCGCCGCCGCATCGCCATCCTCGAAGAGACGGTGCGACTAACCTACCGCAAGTGGTTCGGCGGGTCGGAGCAATGCAGAACTGCAACGCTGGGAGAGATTTGCCGCGAGGTAAGACGTGGTGTTAGCCCCGATGCTATTGCGCCTGATACGCCTTATATTGGACTTGAACACATGCCGCGCCGGTCGATTTCGTTATGCGAATGGGAATCAGCACAGAAGGTTACAAGCACCAAACTTGCATTTGAGGCTGGCGATATTCTCTTTGGTAAGATTCGGCCATACTTCCACAAGGTCGGTATTACCTTTGTTGATGGTGTCGCTTCATCCGATGCGATTGTGATAAAACCGCTACGCCCCGAATTGCATGCATACGTACTGATGACTGTTTCAAGCGATGCCTTTGTTGCGGCGGCATCGCAGGGCATGAAAGAGGGATCGAAAATGCCACGTGCCGACTGGAAACAACTGTTGAACTATTCGGTGGCAATGCCAGATGATGACACACTTGCTGAGTTCAACAAAGTACTGAACCCGATTCTTGAACAGTTGAAAACGCTTTGTTTCTCAATTCGCAACCTTGCCGCCGCCCGCGACATGCTGTTGCCGAGACTGATGAAAGGAGAATCAGTGTAATGAAGATTACAAAGTTCTCGAGAATCAAGAACTATCGAATCTTTCGGGATTTCTCTTGGCCGAGGGATTTGCCGTCTTTCGCGCGGTATAATCTTTTTTATGGGTGGAATGGTTCAGGGAAATCCACACTTTCGTCTTTGTTTGCGACGATGCAAAGAAAGGAACCATTAACCGAGGGGGAGGTGGCTGTTGAAGTAGACGGAACAACAGAAGTTAGAGGGGCGCAGTTTCCGACGACTCCTATTCCAGCGGTTCGTGTCTTCAATAGAGATTTTATGCGCGAGACTCTTATTGCGATCCGAAATGCGAACGCAAAGCCGATTCTTTATTTGGGGCAACAAAGTGTGGAAGATGCGCGTACTTTAAAGGACAAACAAGATGGACTAAAGTCTGTTCATGAGGCTTTAGTCGCTACAATTTCTGATGTAGAAGGCAAAGCAAAAGCGATAGATAAGTATGCAACAGACCAAGCGCGATCTATCAAGAATCACTTTTCGGGATCGCAAACATATGTGACATTTGACAGACGTCGTTTTTTGGAAGGCATCAATCGAATTAAAGATAGACAAGCACAATTACAGCCGTTGTCAGAAGATGAAAAGGCTGCATTAGATAAAAAGAGGTTCATGCAGTCTAAGGCTGATGTCCATTGCGTTAGATGTGTTGATGTTGGCCTAAAGCATTTGACTGAACAGGTGTCAGGTATATTAGATCAAACAGTCGTTTCCTCTGTCTTAGACGAATTAGCTTCCGATCCACCCTTGGCAAGATGGGTTCAAGACGGACTTGCTTTGCATAGCGGAGAACATCAGACAACAACATGTCGGTTTTGTGGAAATAAGTTCTCAAATGAGACACGGCACAAATACGAAGCGCACTTTAATGATGCGTATACACGTTTCCAGGCAGTGTTGCAAAGTGCATGTAATGATATTGAATCACGGTTAAAGCAATTGGATATAGCGTTCCCTGCCGAATCTAGTTTATATGACGATTTACAATCTGAATACGCAACTGCGGCAAGGAATACAACAGCGTCGATTTCTGTTGGAAAATTATATCTTAGTGCTTTACTGGCTGGTTTGGAAATAAAGAAGAACAAGCCGTTTGAGCGAATGATATTGATTGATGTCCTTACTGAGAAGGGGTTGCAAATAGAAAATGTGGCTTTAGTAGAAAATCAAATAGCAGAATGCTTCAAAGCAATGAATGTGGTTATTGAGAAACACAATAATCAAACCAAGGCTATTGCGGCAGAAAGAGCGACTGCTTATAACAAGTTAGTTGGCGATTGTTTGTTGTCTGCTATTCCCGAATATGACGTGTTGGTGGCTAATGAAAAAGCAGCAACAGAGAAGAGAAAAGCATTACAGGCGCAGTATGATTCACTTGCTCAACAAATACGTGAAATAGAACTACGTCTCACAGAGAGTCGCAAACCTGTTGAGGAACTAAATAAGGAACTTCATTCCTATTTGGGGCGGAATGAGTTGTCGTTTGAGTATGAGGGTAGCGGATATAAGTTATTACGTTCGGGACATGTTGCTGACAATCTGAGCGAGGGTGAGTGTACGGCTATTACTTTCTTGTATTTTCTTAAAACGCTTTCAGATAAGAGCTTTGATAAGACCAATGGAATTGTCGTGGTTGACGATCCTGTGTCAAGTCTTGACGACAATGCTTTGTTCTCTGCATTTGCTTATATGAAAGAACGTGTGAAGGACTCTGGGCAGTTGTTCGTTATGACCCATAACTTTTCTTTTTTCAGACAAGTGAAGAATTGGGTATTTCATGTGCCTGGCCAGAAGAAAAAAGATATAAATTTACGACCAGGTCGGTTTTATTCGCTGAAAAGTTCTGATGTTAATAATTGCCGTGCAGCATCAATAGGCGCATTGGATCCATTGCTCTTGCAATATGAGTCAGAATATCATTTCCTATTTAAGGTTCTCCACGATGTGGCAAATTCACAAGAAGAAGGAGCGTTGTCCAAATATTATAATGTTCCGAACATGGCACGAAGAGTGCTCGAGTCGTTTTTTGCGCATTATGTGCCTGATAAGCAAGGTGAATTATTCCAAAAAATGGAAAGTGTGCAGTATGATGGAGCCGTGAAGACACGGATCCTTAGATTGTTAAACACATATTCACATTCATCGGTAGTTGCCGAGCCCGGTCATGACCCTACTGTTTTATCGGAAACACGAGACGTCATGAAAGACTTACTCGAAATGATTAAGGTGTTGGATGAAAACCATTACAATGGAATGTATTCATTGATATCCACAAGTACAGCAGAAGAGGATGAAGGGGGCGACGCATGACCTACCGAATCTTCATATCCAGCGTGCAGCGCGAGTTTGCGAAAGAGCGCAAGGCTCTTGCGGACTACATCCGCAAGGATGCCATACTTGGGCGGTTCTTTGACGTGTTCCTCTTTGAGGAAGTTCCTGCGCAGGAGCGCACGGCCGGCGATGTGTATCTTGGCGAAGTTGATTCATGCGACATTTACCTCGGTATACTTGGTCGCACTTATGGCAACACCGATTCCGCCGGCGTGTCGGCGACGGAGCGGGAATACAATCGCGCGTTCAAACGTCACAAGCCGCGTATCTGTTTCGTGATGAAGTCCGACAAGCCCGCCGAGACTCAGCAGTCCGCGTTCATTGCGCGTGTCAACAAGGATGTCGTCCGCAAGAGCTTTAACGACTATGACGAGTTGCGCACGGGCGTGTATGCAGCACTTGGCAAATACCTGTCCGACAAGGGACTGATCAGCGTTTTGCCATTCGACGCTTCTTGCTCGGCGGGGGTCACGATGAAGGATCTGGGCATTGCCAAGATGCGCGACTTCATACGCACGGCACGAGAGAAGCGCCAGTTCCCGTTGCCGGTGAATTCTTCGCCGGAGAAATTGCTGACGGCGTTGGAACTGATCGACGACGAAGGCCGGATCCTCAATCCCGCTGCGTTGCTCTTCGCCAAGCGGCCGCAGAGATTTTTCGTCACGTCTGAAGTGAAGTGTGCACAGTTCTACGCCGACCGCGTTTCAAAGCCGATGGCAGACTATCAGATTTACATGGGGGATGTCTTTGAGTTGGTGGATCAGGCGACGCGGTTTGTGATGACGCATGTGTCCAATTGGGTTGGAACGCGTGAGACCGGAGATACGGCGGAGGTGCCGACGAAATTCGAGCTGCCGTATGACGCAGTGAAGGAGGCTATCGTCAACGCCATCGTTCATCGCGACTATACGAGCCTTGCGAGTGTACAGGTTATGCTTTTCAAAGATCGATTGGAGGTATGGAGTCCGGGTGGGTTGCCGCATGGCATGACGATCAAGAAGTTGTCCACTACGCACAAGTCAATGCCGGTGAATCCATTTTTGGCGCGGGCGATGTATCTGAAGGGCTATATCGAAAAGGCTGGAACTGGCACGGAGGACATGATTGCCAAGTGCGCCGACTGGGGTATTCCTGCGCCGGAATGGATTGAAGATGACGATGATTTCCGCGTCATTTTGCGGAGACCTAATGGCGTGAATGAGGGGCAGGCAGGAGGTGGAGGTAGCGCACTTGCGACTACCCAACAGACTACCCAAGAAACTACCCAACAGACTACCCAACAGACTACCCAAGAAACTACCCAACAGACTACCCAACAGACTACCCAACAGACTACCCAAGAAACTACCCAGCAAATTTCAAATAGAAGGCTTTTGCAACTTGTTCCCCCGGGGAACATGCGTAACATTGTTTCGCTTGTGATGAAGAATCCGCATCTAAACATAGATAGGATGGCGGAAGTGTTGGGGTTGACCTCGAATGGCATAAAGTATCATATAAAACGGCTTAGGGCGTTTATTAAGTTCAAGCATGTTGGGGCTTTGCAGGCTGGACATTGGGAGATTGGGCCGAAGGAGACACCATGAACCCATATAACGAAGGTAATCTGGCATGGTGATGCGCGAACAGGCAGTTGAAATGCTGCGCAAGGGTGTCGGGCGCAGCGACATCGACTTCCGTGATGGCCAATGGGAGGCCATCGACGGCGTCTTGAACTATCGGCGGCAGTTTGTTGTGCAACGTACGGGGCGAGGTAGTGAAGATTTTGCGGTTTCCGATGATACGCAGGCGATTCTGCTTTTGTGCGGAACGCTGGGGGCGTCAGGCGGCAAGGTGCATGCTTTGACCCTTCCCCAGTACAATGCATTCGCCAAGTCGCTGAATACGCTGGGCAGACGTCCGGCGGACCTGTTGCATGATGCCGGGCTCGTCGAGGAGGTTTGCGCAATGCCGCCGGAAAACACCAAGCTGCAGGAACCGGCTTCCGCCGACAGAGTCAGGGCGTTGCTGGACAGGGGCTTTGCCCTGTCGATGTCGTTGAACCGGTGGGCGCAGTATGGCGTGCGTCCGGTCGGGCGGGGGGATGCGTTGTATCCGTCGCGGATGAAACAATACTTGAAGGGGAAAGCGCCGGCGGTTTTATATTATGTGGGCAATACCGACCTTTTCGCCGGAGGGGGGATGGCGTTTGTTGGATCGCGCGACATTTCGGGCGAAGCGACTGAGGCAATCCGGCGCGTTGTTCGTGAGTGCGTTGATGCAGGCATGCCGATTGTTTCAGGCGGGGCACGAGGAGCTGACCAGACATCCATGCGCGAGGCGTTTGGGCGTGGCGGACGAGTCATCGGGGTGTTGCCCGGTGATTTGCTCAAGTCCTGTCTGACGCATGAGAACCGCGATGCGATAAGCGGCGGACAGGTCTTGCTCTTTTCGGCGGTTGACCCGGATGAACGGTTTACGCCGATCAATGCCATGGACCGCAACAAATACATCTATGCCATGGCGGATTACGCGTTCGTGGCCCAGTCGGATACAAAAGGCGGGACATGGACTGGTGCGGTTGAAGAGTTGAAGCGTCCTGAACATCATCCGGTCTACGTGTACATGGGGAATACGCGTGTCGAGGGATGCGCACAGCTCGTGGGGAAAGGCGGCATCGCATGGACGACTGCCGATTCGTTGCAATCAATGATTAAGAAGGCGAACCCGGCAAAGCAACCGTCGCTGTTTGATTACTTGGAAGAGCCTTCAAAGTCGGACGTGGAGACTTTAAGAAAGGTATCAGAGACTGTAGCTCCATACATCGCAGAGGAGTCTTGATTGAGAGGAAACACATGAACCCGTACACCGAAGACAATCTGGTGCAGAAGACGACGGCGGAGTATCTGGTTGGAACACTTCGCTGGGACGCGTGCGTCTATGCCATGCAGGAGGTCTTCGGTGCGTCGGGGACGCTGGGGCGCGTTGACGAGGGTGAGGTGCTGCTGGTGCGTTATTTGCGTCCCGCACTTGAAGACCTCAATCCGGGGCTTCCCGCTGAAGCATACGAGGAGGGTGTCCGCATCCTTGCTGCGACAGATGTTGCCGCGAGTCTCGACTCTCTTAACCGCGAGAAATACAAGCTCTTGCTCGATGGCATACCCGTCCGCTACACGGCGGCGGATGGTTCGAAGAAGAAAGTACACTTGCGCGTCTTCGACTTCGACACGCCAACGAACAATCATTTCCTTTGCGTGCGCGAGTTGTGGTTACGCGGTTCGCTCGGCCGTCGCCGCCGCGCGGATGTCGTCGGGTTCGTGAACGGCGTGCCGCTCGTCTTCATGGAGTTGAAGAACGTCACGAAGGACATCTCCGTCGCCTACCGCGACAACTTCTGCGACTACCGCAAGGTCGTGCCGCAGATCTTCCACTTCAACGCGTTCGTGATTCTCGCAAACGGCATCGACGCGAAGATCGGCACCCACTCCGCCAAGTTCAAGTTCTTTCACGCCTGGAAGCGTCTGTCCGAAGACGATCCGGGTGCGGTGGACATGGAGACGCTGCTGAAGGG
>Ga0265301_10007193_pt1 | contig 10477 bp, 8 predicted proteins | sample AusTroGonzalo_MG_2_FD_193488 | JGI IMG/M metagenome (GOLD analysis project Ga0265301, IMG submission 193488) | Bovine rumen microbial communities from tropical cattle in Woodstock, Queensland, Australia - Gonzalo_04 | ecosystem: Host-associated > Mammals > Digestive system > Stomach > Rumen ...
GTGCCGGAAGATGCCGTAATATTTTCTGTAACAAATTTCATTGAAAGCCTGATATATAATCTTCCGGATAGGGAAATATTGAATCAGGATAAGCAGCCTTTAAAGTATACGCTTAATTATGGCGATTATTATTATACTAAGGAAGATTTTATTCCATATCTTGATAAGGGGCAAAGGATATATGTCCTTTATAACTGGAATGCAGATATATATGAAAAAGGTCTTCCCGGATATAGCACAAAGCTTGCTATTAAAAATAGAGAAACATTTGTATTGTGCGAGTATTATGCCGAAAGGTTTTTCTATGGCCCGCCATTGCCTGACAGCTTGCGCAATAAAAGCAAGCTCTAAATGCTGTTAAGCACTATCTCTTGTCAGTATTTTAATTGGCGGCTGAGTTATCCGGCTGAATTTCAGCTTTAGCGCGCAGCTTGCGGTGATATGTTATGCCAAAGCGGTGAGCCTCGTCGCGCAAAGCCTGAAGCAGCTGTAACCCTGCATTGTCTCTAGGTATCAGCAGTGGAACAGGATTGCCGGGGAAATATACTTCTTCCAGTTTTTTTGCCAGAGAAATCACAGGCAGCTTTAATTTAGCCCTGCGCATGGCAGTTTGTGCGGAGGCCAGCTGTCCAGGCCCGCCGTCAATTACAAATAAATCCGGCATTTCGTCGCCTCGCCGCTGTATCTGTTTCAGCCTGCGGTATACTATTTCTTCCATCATGGCGAAGTCGTTTCCGCCTGAAGGAGTGTTCTTGAATTCTATCTTATAGCGGCGATAGTATTCGCTGCATTTCTGTCCGTTTACAAAGCATACCGAAGAGCCTACGGCTTGTTTTCCGAAAAGATGGGAAGTGTCGAAACATTCTATATGAACAGGAGGCTTTTTCAGCTTTAACGCTTTTTGCAGCGCTGTTACTGAATTTGATTTTGCTGTAGCCTGTTCCACATAATCAGGCGTAAGCTTGCGGAAACGCACTCTTTCCCTTAAAAATGAAAAGGCTGACAAAAAATCGCGGTATTCGGCAGCCTTTTCATATTCCAGCTTTTCTGCGGCCATTTTCATGTTATTGCGTGCTTCCTCTGCCAGCTTTTCAATATCGCCTTTTAAGAAGTCATGAATGCGCTCTGCCAGCAGGCTGTAATCGTTTTCGCTGATCAGTCCGTCGCAAGGGGCGGGGCATTGCCCTGTATGATAATAAAGACAGGCTTTTTTCTTTTTTTCGGGCAATGGTTTCTGGTCGGAGAAGTTCCAGCGGCAGGGCCGCAGATTCAGGAATTTTATTTTTCTCAGCCAGCCTAGCAGCTTTCTCACAGGCTCTACCTTAGGATAAGGGCCGAAATATGTGCCTCCGTCAGGCTTTTTGTTCCTTGTGAAAAAAAGCCTTGGATATTGCTCGCCGCTTATTTCAAGATAAGGATAGCTTTTTGAATCTTTGCCAATTTCATTGAAGAAAGGCTGAAGTTTGTAAATGAGCTGTTCCTCTATTATCAGCGCTTCTCTTTCGCTTGCTGCCGGAATATAATCTACTGTTCTTACGAGAGCCGCAAGGAATGGTATTTTTTCCCTTTTGTCAGCCGGATGTTCGCCGAAATATTGTGCAGTTCTGTTTTTAAGGTTTTTAGCCTTGCCAACATATATGACTGTGCCTGCGGCATCCCGCATAAGATATACTCCTGGTTCTTCCGGTATGTGAGATAAATCCATAATCAATATGCTGTTAAAGCGGCTGAGGAATATTATTTTAGCAAACTTATATGAGATTTCCGATTAGAAGTTTCCTTTCGCTTATATTCAGGTATGCAAGCCCTATGAAGTATAACATGGCGGCGGCAGGAATGCCGAATATTACTGGAGCCCAGAAACTGTCAAGCTGCCAGGCGAAAACCCATGCGCATCCCCCGGCAGCAGCGGCGCAGAGAACTGTCTTAGCCATGGATTTATTTATTGCATTGAAACCTGTAAGCCGCCATGCTATTGCAAGAAAAGCCGCTGCTGCCGCTATTGAGCTTATGGAGGTAGCAAGCATCAGTCCGGGCGCGCCTAAAGGCTTCATGAGAATAAAACATAAAATAATATTGGCAGCAAGCTGTCCTGCTATCACTAAAGCCGGCATTTTTTTATGACCTCTGGCATACAGGGCCGAAGCCATTACTTTGTTGAGGCCGAAAGCCGGCAGGCCTATGCATGCATAAATCAGAACATTAGCCGTTAATGATGTTTGCTCTAAAGTGAAATTCCCATGCATAAATAATAGGGAGCAAATAGGCATTGAAAGGGCTGCAAGGCCAAAAGCAGAGGGAAAAAGCATAAGCTGGGAGGTAAATACGGCCCGGTATAAATGCGCATTGAATGCAACATTGTTTTTTTCTGCGGAGAATCTGGAAAGATATGGCAGTGCCGTGGCCGCCGCCGCTGCTGCAAACATTGAAACGGGAAACTGCGTAAGCCGGGAAGCATTGTAGATGGCCGTGATTGAGCCTTCAGGAAGGAAACTGGCAAAACAAGTGTCTATAAGAAGCGAAATCTGCTCCTGGGCCAGCACCGCGGTTGCCGGCACGGCAGCAAATACCAGAGGAAAAACTCTTATTGAATCCTTTAGTGCTGAAAATTTCAGCGAAAAGCCTGACTTTTTTAAGGAAGGAATAACCATAGCAACCTGTATAATCCCGGAAATAGAGGCTGCTGCGGCTACTATGAGCAATGCTTTTTTAGGCTCAATGCTGGCAAAAGGTCCGAATTTATACGATATGAGAGCCAACAGAACTGAAATGGAAAATACGGCTTGTGAAATAGCCGGCAGAAAGAAAATGTTTGAGCTGTTCAAAAGGGCCGTGAAATACGCTGAAACATTAACGAAAAGAAAATGCGGAGCAAACACGGCAGTGAGCAATGCCGTAAAGGTAAAATATTCAGGCAGGCCTGCGAAACCGGCAGCTGTCATGTATGTGAGCGGCCTGCAGAAGATTATGCCGGCTATTACGGCTGCCATTGAGCCAAACAGCGTGGCTGTCCAGAACCTGCTTGCAAATTCTCCCGCATGGCAGCCGCCTTTGTTTCTCTCTACGGCATATCCTGGTATGAACACTGCGTTAAGGCCTCCTTCGCCTAGTGTTCTGCGGAACAAATTAGTAATGCGGAAAGCGGCATAATAAGCGTCTGTAAGCGCACCTCCTCCAAAAACGGCAACCAGCATGGCGTCGCGCAAATATCCAAGCGCTTTTGTAAGGAAATTTGCGCCGGCCCATGAAAAAAAATCTTTTTGAGCTGATGACTTTTCTATGTTTGCTTCATTAGTGTTTGCATTTTTTGTCATAAAAATCTAAAATATATTGTATGAAACTTAAAACCGGAAGACATACCAGCGCTATTAAAGCATGGCGCAAATCGGAAAAGCTGGCCTCAAAGAACCGCGGCATTAAGGCCAAGATTCGCGAAATTACCAAGGATTTCGCGGCTAATACCGCGAAGAAAGATGTAGAGCAGTCTCAGAAGATAATGCCGAAGGCAATGTCCATATTAGACAAGGCCGTAAAAGCTGGCACTATTCACTGGAAAGCCGCCGCCAGACGCAAGTCCCGCATGGCTGCAATTTTAAACTCTATAACTTCTAAATAATCTTTGTTGCGGCAAAGATAAGAACGGGCTGCCTATGGCAGTCCGTTCTTTTTTATTCGCTACGATCATCCTGCTTGCAGGCTTGCGTTATCAGCGTTTTGATAATTGTTTTTGGGCTTACTTTATTAGAACTTTTCAGCTCGGAATCTGATATAATGCATCTTTTTAGCATATATGCCAGATGTTCTTCTTTAAAATTCTCTGCTTTTGCCTTATAAAAAAAGGCCTGCTTATCATTTTTTTGAGGGTCTTTTGGATCTAATTTGGCCTTAATTAATTTTTCTATGCAGCCATATATGATGGCAAGCATTTTCAAGGGATCTTCTCCCTGTTCAAACATTATGTCTGCCGCATTCATGGCTGCCGGCTGATTTTTAGAAGCTAAATAACTTCCTAAAAAATAGGGAGGGAGCTTTTTTGAGAAACCGCATATTTCTGCCGCATCTTCTTCTTTAAATATGCTTTTTCCGGAACCGTACATATATGCCTTTATTTTTTCCGCTTCATTATCCAGCGCCGCAATGCTGGTTCCTGCTGTTTCAACTATCATATCTAATGCGGAAGCATCGCTTTTAATCTCTTTGAAAAGAATATTATTCAAATATTCAATAGCATGATTCTTATTCATTTTAGGAAATTTCACTGTAGCGCAGTCTGATGAAATAGCTTCTTTTATGGGATCTTTGTTTTTTTCAAAATCTGCTGTTATTATAATACAGGAAGTAGCGCATGGCATTGAAACATAGTTAATTAAAATGTCTAAATCTGCTTTTTTTAGCTCATTGGCATCTTTCAGCACGAGAAATCTTACATTTGCCAGCATAGGCACCGTATTTGCTTCGTCCAGAAAAGCTGACATGTCGCAGCTTTGGGCCAGCCTCAATGAATAATTGAAACCCTCTGGCTTAAATAACGGAATTATATTTTTTATCAAATGTTCCTTGCTTGTGTTTTCCTCACCGTATAAATAATATACTGGCCTGGTTTTTCCGGCTTTCCACTCTTTTAAAACCTCTTCCCTGCTTAGCTCAGACATTAGCGGTCCAGCTCCTTAAGTCCGGCATTATCTGTTGCTGGCAAGTCTGTTCCTATTGCTGTTATGGGCTGTGTTCCCGCATTATTTTCAGCATTGTTTCCGTATGAGTGGGCTGGGGGAAGTTTTTTCTGTGATATGCTGGATACAGATCCGAATCCTTCCACTGTTCTTAAAGTTATATTCTTGGCGAGTATTTCCCAAAGCTCTTCCCTGGCAGCTTCCTCAGTCATTCCTCCCGGCAGAGCTGCTGCAGAAAAAATCTTTGTAGCCTGCAGCGCAGGCTCTTCCCATAAATAGCGGTTGGCGGCTCTGTCTAAAAAACGCACGCTTGCTATTACGTTCATCTTATAAACATTCGCCACCATGTTTACGTCGTATTGTATGGGCGTAAGTATATAATTTGCTATTTCGCCTATGATTATTCCGTCTGCATTGTTTTCAGCGGATACTGTATACTCTCCATTTTTAAGAAATTCTTCCGCAACCTTAAGCGTTACTTTTTCTTCTAATCCGAATTGGGGTGTCTTATTTGTGAAAGGCCTTACAGCGACGCGCCTTATATGCGCTGGCATTTTTTGTTCAGCTGGCTTATAGGTAATGTTTGCCGATTCTATGCAGGCAGAAGAAATGCCTGCTGCTATCATTGCCGCAGCAAGAAGAAATATTTTTTTCATAGTTTTTTGTTTCCTTTCATCTCAGCTTTTTGCATATTATCCTTGCAAAGGCCAGCAATTTCTGCATGGACGCTGGCTTTTATTTTGCCACAATGCTTACCAGTCGGCCAGGAACAACTATAATTTTTACTATGTTTTTCCCTTCTGTAAAAGCTTTTGTTTTTTCTATGGCCATGGCTTGCATCTCGTCTTTTGATATGCCGTCTTTAACTTGCAGCCTGGCTTTAATTTTGCCATTAATCTGTACAGGTATTTCCAGCATCCTGGAAGCTATGATCTTTTCGTCAGCTTCTGGCCATTTCATGCTCATCAGGCTTCCTTCTTTGCCTGCGCGCTGCCATAATTCGTCCGTTATATGCGGAGCAAAAGGATGCAGCAGCAGGAGGAATGTAGTGAAATCCTGTTCTGTTGTTGCCTTGAGGGAGCTGAGCTTGTTGAAATATACCATTAAAGCTGAAATTGCCGTATTGAACTTTAAAGCTTCTATGTCAGATGAAACTTTTGCTATGGTCTGGTGTCTTAATATCAAAGCTTCATTAGAGGGATTTCCTGAAACAAGATTCTGTCCGGCTTCTGTTCCCCATATTCGCACACGCTTTACAAAACGGGAAACTCCTTCTATCGCGCGCACATTCCATGGCTTTGAATCTTCCAGCGGGCCTAAGAACATTTCATACATGCGGAAGACATCTGCGCCATATTCATTCAAGATGTCATCCGGGTTGATTACATTCTTCTTGCTCTTTGACATCTTTTCAACCATTGGCTTTATTTCTTCGCCATCGGCTGTTTTGGCATTCCCGTTTTCCGCAATTTCAAGTTCTGAATATTTGCGGTATACTCCTTTTGAATCCCTATAGGCATAAGAAAGTATCATTCCCTGATGAACGAGTTTCTTAAAAGGCTCTGGGGCAGAAAGCAATCCTAAGTCAAATAAGACCTTATGCCAGAATCTTGCATATAGCAGATGAAGCACCGCATGTTCCGCGCCGCCTATGTATAAATCTACCGGCAGCCATTTTTTCTCAATTTCCTTATCAATGAATGCTGAGGAATTTTTAGGGTCTGCGAAGCGAAGATAGTACCAGCATGAGCCTGCCCACTGAGGCATTGTGTTTGTTTCGCGTTTCGCTGGGCTGCCGCATTTAGGGCATTTTACATTAACCCAGGAATCTATTGCGGCAAGCGGGCTTTCCCCGTTTCCTGCCGGCTGATATTTTTCAACATCCGGAAGGCGCAGCGGCAGCTCATTTTCAGGCACTGGCACGGCTCCGCAATGCGGGCAGTGTATTATGGGAATTGGTTCTCCCCAGTATCTCTGGCGGGAGAACACCCAGTCGCGCAGCTTATAATTTACCTTTGACCGTCCGAGGCCTTTTTCCGTTAGCCAGGATATCATCTTCTTTTTTGCTTCAGGCGTTGGCAGGCCGTTAAGGAAGCTGGAATTTATTGAAACTCCTATCTTACAGTATGGCAAGTTCTCGTCCCAGCCTTCAGGTTTTTGCACTACGTCTATGATTTTTATTCCAAATTTTTTTGCGAAATCCCAGTCACGCTCATCATGAGCCGGCACGGCCATTATTGCTCCTGTGCCATAGGTTGTTAGCACATAATCTGCTATCCATATTGGCAGCTTGTCGCCATTTACTGGATTTATTGCATACGCTCCTGTGAATACCCCGGTTTTTTCCTTTGCCAGTTCCGTTCTTTCTAAATCTGATTTATTAGCTGCTGCGGCAATATATTCTTCTACCGCTTTTTTCTGGTTTTCTGTGGTGATTTCTTTGACTAATGCATGTTCTGGGGCCAAAACCATGTATGTAGCTCCAAACAGTGTGTCTGGTCTTGTGGTAAAAACGGTTAGTTTCTTTCCGTTTTCTAATTTAAAATCAACTTCAGCGCCTTCAGAACGGCCTATCCAGTTTTCCTGCATTAGCCTTGTGGAATTAGGCCATTTTACATCGGCTAGCCCTTCCAGAAGCTTATCCGCATAAGCTGTTATTTTAAGCATCCACTGCTTTAGTTTTTTCTTTTCAATGGCTGTGCCGCAGCGGTCGCATTTGCCTTGGAATACTTCTTCATTGGCTAAACCTGTCTTGCATTTAGGACACCAGTTTATTGGCATGGTTGCTTCGTATGCAAGCCCTTTCTTAAAAAGCTGCAGGAAAATCCACTGCGTCCAGCGATAATAATCAGGGTCGGTCGTGTTTATTTCCCTTTCCCAGTCATAACTGAAACCTAGAGCATTAATCTGTCGCTTGAAATTAGCGCAGTTTTTTGCTGTTGTTATTCTTGGATGAACTCCTGTGGCTATGGCATAGTTTTCCGCCGGAAGGCCGAAAGCATCCCAGCCCATGGGATGAAGAACTTCAAAGCCTTTCATGCGTTTGTACCGGCAAATTATGTCTGATGCGGTATACCCTTCCGGATGTCCTACATGAAGCCCGTCCCCAGACGGATAAGGAAACATGTCCAAACAGTAGAATTTAGGCTTGTCTGATTTTATGTTTGTGCGAAATAAATGGTTTTCCGCCCATTTTTTTTGCTGTCTCTCATCTATTGATTTAAAATTTTCCATGTCTTCTGAATGTTTCATTGCCAAAAAACCTTTAAATTCCTTTGCCGTCCAGTTTCAGCATGGCTTTTCTGCTGCTTTCTGTAACGCTGTTCATTGAAAAAAACGGCCTTGTCTTTTTAGCTGCCGTCATGCCTCAAAAAAGCATGGTCAGGGGCAGTCTTATATAAATTCTACAAAAAATATATTGTAAAATGTATGTATGAGCAAAACCGTAATAGTCATGCCTGCTTACAATGCTGCGCTAACACTGGAACAGACAATAAAAGATATTCCTGAATCTTTGCGCAAGGACATAATATTGGTAGATGACTGTTCAAAAGATAATACTGCGGAGATCGCTGAAAAACTTGGCCTGCATGTAATCCGCCATAAGAGAAATAAAGGATATGGAGGCAATCAGAAAACCTGCTACAGGGCTGCCTTAGACAAAGGAGCTGATGTCGTTGTAATGCTGCATCCTGATTATCAGTATAATCCAAAAGTTGTACTCTACATGGCCGGTGTTATTGAAAACGGCATTTGCGATATAATGCTTGGAAACCGCATAAGGACCCGTCATGAAACTTTGGCTGGAGGCATGCCGTTCTATAAATATATCTCTAACCGCTTTCTTTCGCTATGCTGTAATGTCATAACAGGAGAAAATCTCGGCGAGTGGCATAGCGGATTGCGGGCATATTCGGCAAAGGTGCTAAAAACATTGCCATGGCAGGATAATTCGGACGATTTTATTTTTGACATGCAGTTTCTGGTACAAAGCTCTTTTCATGGTTTCCGCATGGGGGACATTCCTGTGGAAACCAAGTATTTTGCTGAAGCATCTTCTATAAATTTTAAACGCAGTCTCAGATACGGTCTGCTTACTTTATGGGTACTGTTCCTGTTTATGCTTAAGAAATGCGGGTTAAAAATATCAATGTTCCAAAAGAAATAAATTTAAGCCATAAATTTTATATTTGTCTTTTCCGTTCTATAATAAGAAGAGCATTAATTTTAGAGTTCTCTAGTAAGTCTGAATTTATTTCAAGATCTTCACTGCTTAATGAGAACTTGAAACAATTTCAGTACGGCGAAATAGTATTAGCGTTATTTATAAAAGGCTTTGTTGTTATACATAGTTATTGATGGAAAAATGCTATGCGTCATTGAGAGGAGCATTAACGGCGAAGCAATCTGTGATTGGTAAATCTTAAAAGCAAAGTTTCCGTTTATTTTAAGGAATAGCCTTTCGTTGCATGCAAGCGGTCAACAGCAACCGTTCCCGCCTTAAAACAAGGCATGCTATGCCTTGTTTTGCCTACGGCCAGGCACCGCGCTAGCGCCAGCAATTACTGCGAGGATCTTATGTAATCAATAACATTTTTCACAGAGCTTTATGAATATATTGTATAAATGCTTTCCTTTAACAAAGCTTTATTTTTTTGTAATCTTTTAATATGCTTTTATTCTAATATGCAGTTAATTTGAGTTTTATATTCGGTAAATAAAAATGGTAAAACACGTAATACTTTGGAAATTGAAGGATGGCCTTAGCGTAGAAGAAAAAGCTGCTGTAAAGGCAGGAGCAAAAGAGGGCCTTGAGAGCCTGCATGGAAAAATTCCAGGACTAATAAGCATTAAAGTACTCATTGAGGGCCTGGAAAGCTCTAATGCTGATATGATGCTTGATGCTTCATTTCAAGACGAGAAATCCCTGCAAGGATACTCAAAGCATCCGGAACATGTTGCTGTGGCAAATATAAAGGTGCGGCCTTTTACTCAAATAAGGCTGTGCTTGGATTATAAAGAATAGAAGCATATCTGCTTGATCTTTAAAATAGTGTATTCCATGTCTTAGCATGGGAAAATATTTTTTTGTCTCCTTGTTTTTCTCTTAAAACTTAGCCAAACGCTTTTCTATATATCTGAGTTCTTCTATATTTAATTGATAGATTTGCTAATTTGCCGAATAGACAATTTGTTATTGTGCTAAAAATTAAAGTTTGACTTTTTTTATTCGCTCTATATCACGGAGTATATTGATTTTAGTATTTTCTCGTCATGCTGAACTTGTTTCAGCATCTCTGCGGCTTAAAGAGATCCTGAAACAAATTCAGGACGACAAAGTGATATCTGCGTTCTTTATAATTACACGGTATCAATACTTTTCTTTAAAAGAGCCAATCCATAATATACAGATTGTAAAAAAATCTTATTATGAACTTTGAGAATAATTGCGTTTAATGCCTGCAATGCAGTGTTTCTCGCCGTATTACTTCTGCCTGTGTTTAAATGATTTTGATTTAAATTAGCTCTTTTTGAGAATGTATGAAATATGCTCAATGGAAGAAGATGCTGGACCATTCGCTTAAGGATGTATTTTGGGTTATATATCTAAGGAGTGTATTTATTTAAGCATATTCCCGTCATGGGGGATTAAAATTTGTCAGCGGGGAGGGCTTAAGGGATTGCAAAAGCGCGGCAAGATGTGATAGAATAAGAATATGCTCAGCCCGTGAGGCAGGGAAGCGGCAGGAGCCGCTTGACAGGCATCCGGGAGATATGGTAAAGTATAAGCATGTTCCCCTGAAGAA
>Ga0265301_10007194_pt1 | contig 10476 bp, 5 predicted proteins | sample AusTroGonzalo_MG_2_FD_193488 | JGI IMG/M metagenome (GOLD analysis project Ga0265301, IMG submission 193488) | Bovine rumen microbial communities from tropical cattle in Woodstock, Queensland, Australia - Gonzalo_04 | ecosystem: Host-associated > Mammals > Digestive system > Stomach > Rumen ...
CGACAACGTCTGGAAATAAGGGCACACACACACGGCGGCATCCTCGTTAACAATGGGCAAGCCCACCGAGTCGCGCAGGGGCAGCAGACCCACCGAGTCGATGCACAGCGCGTTGTTCATCATCTTGGTGTCGGCATACATTCGCAGGTTCCTCGAATAGATGTTGTGGTCGGCATCCACGGTCACCTCCAGATGGTACCAGCGGTTGCGCTGACCCGCCACCGAGTCGGAGAGGTAATGACCCGGGCGGTCCTCCTGCTCAATGTACCAGATGGTGTCGCTGCCGCATCTCACATACACTTTGGCTCCGCTGATCATCTCCATGCCCGTCGTGTCGTAGAGCTCCGACGAATAGCTTAGGATCACCTCATGGCGCTTGTATTCATCCGTGATGGAGCCTTCCACCACAGGGCACAATCTGCCCTCAGGCAGTTCCATGGTGATCTCCTCGGTGCAGGAGGCCAGCATTCCGAGAAGGAACAATAAAACGATATGTAGCTTAACTTTATTCATAACTATTTTCTGAAAACTGTCTCAGCCGTGACCACCGACGAGGTGAAGAACCACCCCACCCCTTCGCCGTCAGGCTTAATGTTAGTGTCAACGTTGGCCGGTGCGCCCATCATGGGGTTGCTGCCCGACGACATCGCCAAGGTGAATATATATTGGTAATACTCAGGCGTGATGCTGTGCAGGTCCAAGTGGAAACGGTCGCCGTCCTTCAGTTTGGCCCTTGTGAAATACCCGACGGGGATCTCCTTGTTCATTTCCTGCATCTCAGGTCCGTTCACATAGTAGCCTGCAAAGCCCCCCTGCGCAATGGCTGCCGGCATCGCCAGGCTGTCCAGGGTGTCGTTTTTCCATAACATCGCCATATAGATGATGTCGGGGTCGGGCAGGCTTTGGAAGTAGGGATAAACCCACTCGATGGTATCCATGAAGATGACCGTCGGAACCGTATCATTCAACCCGTTGAAGTGCTTGACCACCAGGCTGTCGATGTGGTCCACATTGTCGGGGAGATAGCTCTCGGCAAAAAAGTGCTTCATCTCGCCGTCATCGTTCCTGAAGTCGACGCAGAGGCGGTAGAGCGTGTTTTTGCGCCCTCCCACCGAGTCGGTGAAGTAATGCCCCTTCTGCTCCGCATCCTCATGGTAATAGATTGTATCCACGCCATCGGTGACGTAAATGGTGGCGCCGCTCACCATACGGATGTCATCCTTGTTATAGAAATCCGCCGTATAGCTCAGTATGGCCTCGTGTCGCTTCACCTCATCGGTGAGCGAAGCCTCCACGCCCAACATGGGCTCTCCCTCCACCACATCGATGACAATGTCCTCCTTGCAGGCCGCCAGACCTGCAAAAAGCATCAGTATCCACAGACTTCTCAGCGCTTTCATGGGAATCAGTATTTGAAGTTATACGTGATGGAAGGCACCACCGAGAACAGATACATGTTCTTGGTGGCGATGCTGCCGTTGGGACCTTGCTCGAAGGTGATGGCCCAGGTGTTGTGGCGGGCGTAGGCGTTGTAGACCGACACGTTGATTTCATGCTGCCAGCGGCGGGTGTCGAGCTTTTCGAGTTTGCCCAGCCTGCAGGTGAACGAGAGGTCCAGACGGTGGTAGTCGGGATAGCGGCTCTCGTTGCGGATGCCGTTATACACGGCGTAGGTGTTGCCGTTGATGGTGTATTGCCCGTAGGGGAAGGTCACCGGCTGGCCCGTGCTGTAGATCCAGTTGGCGGCGAAGCTGATGCGCTTGTTGAGGTCATAGTTGCCCACGATGACGATGTTGTGCGGACGGTCGTAAGGCGAACGGTATTCCAAACCGTAACTGATCTTCTTGATGGTGCGGAACGAGCGCGAGTAGGTGTAGGATATCCATCCCGTGAACTTGCCCGCGGTTTTCTTGACGAGGAACTCGGCACCATAGGCGCGGCCCTTGCCCACGCGCACCTCGCCGTCGATGAGCACCTGGCCGTAGGTGATGGCGTTGTCCTTGAAGTCAATCACGTTCTGCATGTTCTTGTAGTAAACCTCCACCGAGGTCTCGATGACGTCGTCAGCAAAGTTGCGGAAATAGCCCAAGGCAAACTGGTCGCACTTCTGTGCCGGCACGGTGGGACTGGTGGGGAACCACACGTCGAAGGGCAGACCGCCCGTGGCCGACGAAGCCACCTGGGCATACTGCACCGTGCGCGAATAGGAAGCCTTCACCGACGAATGCTCGTCAATCTGGAAGCGTGCCGCCACACGCGGCTCGGGGTTGATCTGGGTGTTGAACACCTCGCCCGGCCCATAATGAATCGTGTCGGTGACAGTATAAAGGGCGGGAGTGAAAAGATAGACATCCTCCTCGCCTATGTTCTGGAAGCACGAGAGGCGCAGTCCCGCGCGGAACGAGAGGCGCGCCGTCGGGTTATAGTCGTGGGTGAAATAGATGGCATGTTCCAGGCCCTTGCGCGCCACCGACTTCTGCTGGTCGATCTGCAGATACTGCGAGATGGAACCGCCACGGTCGTCAATCTCGCCTTGCAGATATGACTGGAAACTTGTGCTGATGCCGAACTTCGAGATGTGCTCGTCGTTCCAATGCATGGCGAAGTCGTAGTTGAGGCTGGCCGCGTCGGTGCCCGCTTTGACGGAGAAGTCGTAGGGGTTGTAGTTCATGTCGATGCCGTAACGGTAGCGCGAGCCGATGAGCGAGAGGTTCGACGCCAGGCGGTCGCTGAAGATGTGGCTCCAGCGCAGCGTGGCGCTGCTGTTGCCATAGTTGAGGCCCACCAACTGCTGCATCGAGAAGTTGTCGTGCCCGTGATAGAGCGTGAGGAAGAGCCTGTCGTTATTGCCCAGCGTCTGCGTCACCTTGGCGTTCAGGTCGTAGAAGTTGAGGGCCGATTTGTTCAAGTCCTTGCCGGCGAAGGGCAGCACGAGGTCGGCATAGGTGCGGCGACCCGCCACCATCACCGAGGTCTTGTGGTCAAACAGGGGCGCTTCCAGCATCAGGCGACTCGTCACGAGGCCCACGCCGCCTTGCAGGCCGAAGCGTTTGGGCATCTCGTCCTTCACCGTCACGTCGAGGACCGAGGACAGTCTGCCGCCGAAGTTGGCGGGGATGTCGCCCTTGTAGAGCGTCGCTTCCTTCACCACGTCGTTGTTGAACACCGAGAAGAAGCCCATGAAATGCGAGGCATTATAGATGGGAGCGCCGTCGAGCAGGATGAGGTTGTGGTCGGTGGCGCCGCCGCGCACGCTGAAGCCTGATGAGCCTTCGGAGGCCGACTGCACGCCAGGCAGCAGGGTGATGCTCTTGATGACGTCCACCTCGCCCATCAGCGCGGGGATCTTCTTGATGGTGATCATGTCGAGTGTCTGCACGCTCATCGCCATTGCCGTCACGTTGCGGTCTTTGCGTTCGCTGGTGACTTGCACCTCCTGCAGTTTCTCCGCCGTGGGTTGCAACTTCAGGTTGAGCGTGACGGATTTGTTGCCCACGATGCTCACCTTCTGGTGCAGCGTGTTGTAGCCCACGTATGACACGCGCAGCGTGTGTTCGCCGATGGGCAGGTCCAGCTCGAAGCGCCCCCGTTCGTCGGTGGTGGTCCCCGATTGCAGCTGTTCCACGTAGACCGACACGCCGATGAGCGTCTCGTTCGTCTCGGCGTCGCGGATGACGCCCGTCACCTCCCCTTTCTGCTGCGCCAATGCACTGATTGTCAGCGTGAAGAGGAACAATATCGAAATAATCAGTTTGCGATGCATAATCAATTAGACAATTTGGGTGCAAAGGTACGAAAAAAAAGTGAGATTGCTTCTTATGGGATTGCTTCGCAAGAAATATGCAGTATTCAGCGTAGCTAAATCTGTCAAAAATGGTTTCAAAAATCTTTCAAAAATCCCTGCCGGTGTCTTTGATATACGATGATGATTTTTGATTGATTTCTAGCCGTAGGCTATCCCAACATTTCTAGCCGTAGGCTATCCCGATATTTCTTGGACTGACTCCCACCCGGAGCCCTCATGGCGGACTCGATCCGCCATCCCTCGCGCCCTTAACGGGAATACTCCACCAAGCATTAAAAACAGAAAATTGAAATCGAAATGCTGAAAATCGGCGACAAATGGCCGTTTTTATCGCCGATTTATGATTTTCAGATGCGGAAATTACGAATAATTCTTCTTACATAGCCCTAATTAACCTATCCTCCTCTTTCCTGATGCGGCTATCGTAAGTGCCGATGTATTCGTCCTTCTCGTGACGGTTGATGCCTGTGTATTCCAACGAACTGTCTTCATAACGGCGGAATTTCAGGATGGCGTCGTTCATCTGGTCGCTATTGAACACGCCGAACGAAACCAGCAACTCAAAATCGGGGATGGTCAAGGCCGTGACTCGTTGGAACAGCTCAGGTTCCAGTTTGCGGATAATGTCGGTCAAAGCTTCCTCACGATAATCCGTCAGATACATGAAAATCGGGATACGCGTGGCAAACTTCATCAACTTCTCCTGTACCTGTTTGCGTTTGCTCTTATACTTCTTCTCTTCCTCCGTAAGAATCTTCTTTTCCTTTGGCGTAATGTCGTCACCCTTCCTCTTCAAGCCTTTAATCTTCTCGGCCTTGTTGACAATCGTCTCGATGATGTCGCCTCCCAAGGCTCGGAAGCCCTCTATCTTCATGATGGCTTCCATCGCCGCCTTGTTGTTGAGCACCCGCGAAAGGGTCATGTTATCCACATTGACCAAGGTAGCGCTGTTCCAACGACGGGCCAGCAAAGTGGCACTCGTTCCATTATCCACAAAGTCAAGGATTTCTGTGGCGTTGACGATTTGCATGCTGCTACCGTCGAATTGCAGGATGGGCAAGAATCCGATGAACTCATCCACTTTCTGCGTGGCGTTTTTGTGAGAATCGGTATTCAAACGGTTAGCGTAACTAACCACTTGCCGCAAAGCCCGGTTAGGCGCAAAGTCGAACACGTAGCAAGTCTCCTTTTGGATGGTTTTTGAGCGATGGTCCTCGCTGTCAATCACCCAAGGCGATTGTACCCTGAAAGCCGACTGGAAATAAGTCTCGGGCGAGGAGCAGTTGCGCAGCATGAAGATGGCCGACAATGGCTTGATGGTCACGCCAGTAGTCAGCTTGCCGCAGGTCAAAGTAATGGTCTTGGTCAATACGGGGTTGTCGCCCATTGCCCGCTTGACAGGGTCTAAGGCCTCGAGACCGATACCTGCATTGGGGCCGCTACAGTTCACGATGTTGTAGTTCTGATAGAAGTTGTTGGCCGGACGATGCAGTAGGTTCTCCATCGCATCGCATGAGGCCACGCTATACATGAACCATAGCGAATGGTTGCAAAGGTCGAGCAAACGGCTATCGTTGTATGGCAAAGCGGGTGTTTCGTTGAGGGGCGAGTCGCTGTTGCTGAAAATGGAGGCCTTGCCACGAATGATGTCGAGCCATTTCTGGACGGCATTTTCGTGTACGAAACGGGCGTTTCTCCCCTGCCCTTCAGCATGGAAAAACTCGTTGAGGTCGAACTCGTCCATGTCGTATTGCTCGATGAGTTGGCCCAGGTCATTGGGCATCTGGTAGGTCATCATCACCATCGTGGGCAACTCCAGATAGGGATTCGGCTTGCCTTTATAGGTCTCTTTCATCCCCTGCTCATCCTGATACGTCCAGTTGAATATTTGGTTTTCAAGGAACTCGCCGTTGGCGATGGCGCGGAAGGGGGTACCGCTCAGATAGAGATAGTATTTTCCCGTGATAGGCATCAGTTCCTCGTCAAACAGGCGACCGCTCAAGGTGTCGTAGCCGTCTTCGAGCAAGATGTCGTTCATTTCCTGCAGGTTCTCCTTCGAAGCGCCTTCTCCGATGTCCAAAAGGGTTTTGGCATTCTCGTTCCAAGCGCCGAAGTGGTATTCGTCAAGCACAATCAGGTCCCAGTTGATGCTGTGTACCCACTCGTTCTTGGCCTTGATGCCGCCCGTTTTGCTCTTTCCGAGATAATCCTGGAACGAGCCGAAACAGACGATGGGTTTCTTGGGGTCGAGCGTATCAGGCGAAATGCCGTCGTGTGAGCTGAAGAACTGCCAGCCATCAAAGTCGACATGTTGCAGCAGGTCGTCGCGCCACGAGCCTTCCACAGCGGGCTTGAAGGTGAGCACCAGCACCCGCTTGGCCTTCATCTTCTTAGCCAGCTGATAGGTGGTGAAGGTCTTGCCGAAGCGCATTTTGGCGTTCCAGAGGAAATGCAGCGGCTCGTCCTTGCCGTGAGGCGTTGTGGTGAAGTAGTCGTAGGTCATCTTCACGGCACGGGTCTGCTCGTCGCGCATGGGGAAGTCGAGGGTGCGTTGCAGCTCCATCGCGCGGCGGTGCTTCACGGCCATATAGGCTGCTTTCACATCGGCCACCTTGCAGCGAAACCACTCGCCAGCCGTGTTCTCAAAGCCGTTGCGACGAAGCTCGTCATGAACTGCATGGTCGCGGAAGTAGTCGCCGCTGCCGTCGGCATAGAAGGCGGTGTCGAACCACTCCAGTTGGAAGGTCTTGCCCGGCATAATGATGGGATGTTGCTCCTCGATGCGAATGTTGACATCCTCGCGGGTGGTGTCGCCAATCTTCAGCTGACCAGGAAAATGAATGTCGCTGTAGGCATAAATCTGCGGCGTGAACCGCTTGTGCTCGGGTAGTATTTCTTTTTGGGTCTTCATAAGCGTTGGTGTTATTCCATCGGCCGTATCATCGACTCTATAAAGGCAATCTCATCCTTGCTCAGGTCGTATTTCTTGTAGAGCATCTCATCTGTCCACGGGTGGGAGAAATCTTGGAGAGGGACGAATTCGAATGCATCAGGGGGCGTACTTTGTGTAGATGTCTTTGTCGCCACTAAAAGACGAACGAACTTGGTGTTCAAATAGGTGCAAAGATTCGTTGCTTCATCAAAAGACATGTCGCCTTGAGGAGGAATGGCAACCATATAAGTATTGGAGCTACATGAGTTGGGCTCGGAAATTTTGGGTTTACCTATGATAGTATTTCCAAACCCAGGGTTACCCGACCTTGGAATTAGAACTTTGTAAGATGAGATTCTATTAGCATTCCTTGGTATAGTTTTAGGCGATATCCAACAACAACCACCATGAACATATATTTTCGTTGAGCACTTCTCATCTCGATCCTTTCTAATCGGATAAAACTCTTTACCGTCAGCTGATTGTATTTTTCCTTCTTCTTCAGAGATCCATTCGATTTTTGTATGGAAGCCAAAAAACCTACCGGCATTTAACCACTTTGACAATGATTCCTCGTGTTTAGCAAGGACTTTATGGAACACACTCACCTGTTCCTCACTTCTAATAAAAATTTCTGCTCCTTTTTCAAGTAAAGGCCTTTCTGAGTGGAATACTTTGTCTTGGTTATGCGTATATACGCTACAGATTCCATTATAGTCCTTTTCCCATAGAAAAAAGCATACCCCTCCCTTGATTTCTACACCAGAAAAACAATCAGTTGAATCAAGATAATCATGGAGAACACGTATCTTGGATTCTTCCAACATTTTCTTTCTGAACTCATCTAATCCACGTCCTCCATTAAGCCATCTTGCAGGAACAATAAAAACCATATGTTTTGGAGATAGTTCTATCGTCTGTTCTATGAATTTATGATATACAGGAAGTGCACTTGCACCATTACCACCATCATCCATCTGATATGGTGGATTTCCAATAATGACATCAAATTGCATATTCTTAAAGATTTCGTTTAAGTTTTTGTGAATGAACGGATAGGCGTAGTTTTCGATGGTTGCTACGCGGTCGTACTGGGCGCGGTTGGCACCACAGCGGCTGCACTTGCCGTTCTCCCAAGTGTGCTCGCAACGCATATAGCGAAGATTGCCTTGCTCGTTCTTGAAACAGGTGGCCACGCTATATTCTCCATCGGCTTTCTTGGCGCAATACAGGGTTCGACGACCCATCTCGGCAGTAAGCCTGGTAAGTGCGATGCCGAACAATTGCTTGCTCATGATGTGGTCGATGCGCTTCTGTAAGTCAGGGATTTGAGTTTCCAAACCTTTCAACAGGCGTTTGGCAATCTCACGCAGAAACACGCCGCTTTTGCAACATGGGTCGAGGAAGGTGGTCTTGGAATTGCTGAACAGCTCTTGTGGTAGCAGGTCGAGCATCCGGTTGGCCAGCTCGGGTGAGGTGAACACCTCGTCGCTGCTCAGGTTGGCGAGGCAGTTCAGGATGTCGGGAGTATGGCGTTCAGTTTCCATAGGTGTAGATTTTGGTGTAATGCACTAAGGGGAACTCACGTACAGGCTCGTCGAACTGTTTCGCTTCGCCCTGCTCGTCGAAGAGGCTGTATTGGTGCTCCTTCTTCACGAGGAAATCAAACTGGAAATCGCGACGCTGCACCTTGTCGCCAATGAAAGCCCATTCGCTGAACACGATAGGGTTGCCGTCGGCAGCAGTATAGGTCAGGGCATCGCCTTGAACAATGTTGCGTTGCAAGAGGTAGCGGACGTTATTCTTGAATTCGTCATCAGCTTTGACGGTGGAAACAACGAAATCGAACAGGCGTTGGCGGCATTGTTCGGCATTGTCGGGCAACAATTCGATGCCATACACGCTGCTGACCGCCTGAAGGGTGTATTTTGGGAAATCGGTGGCGTTTTTGGCGTAACGCGAGGCTACGGTGGCCAGTTTGCGGCGCAGAATCTCGATGAGGAAATTGCCGTCGCCACAGGCCGGTTCGAGGAAGCGGCTATCGATGCGTTCCGACTCGTCTTTCACCAAGTCGAGCATCGCATTCACCTCACGCGGGTTGGTGAACACCTCGCCATGATCCGCCACCCGCCGTTTGGATTTCACTTGGGTGTTTTCGGGCATAGGTTGCTATTTGTTTGTCAGCGCCTTGCCACCGATTCCACACCTTATTGGCAATCCCACGACCGAAAACAAAAAGGAGGCGAGCATCTCGTCTCCTGTCTGCGGCCTTAGGATGCCGAATGTGAATAGACGAAAATGCCCGCTCCAAAGCGAACATTTGCTTTCGTCGTTCACATTTCCTTTTGAAATTTCCTAAGTTTCAGACAGGTCGGAACAAATAGCAAACGCTATGGTTTATAATATGTTATCTAATCAGTTATCTTCTCTGTTCTTTATTCCATTTTAATCTCGCCTTCGCAAATTGCGTAGTCGATGTGTTACAGAGGGCAAAGTTAGGGAAAAAAGCAATCCGAAAACAAACGGCTGAATAATTCGGCAGAAACAACGAGTTTTTCACGTTTTATCGACTCAATTTGATATTTATGTATATATTTCGTGATTTTTTCACGAAAAATTGAATTATATATTGCTATTTCGGTTTTTTGTTGTATTTTTGCACCCGTATTTCAACAAAAAAAAAACCGACTTATCATGATACAGGAGTTTCAAGTTCAGAATTTCTTTAGCATCAGGGAGCGGCAAACCATCAGTTTCGTGCCGACCCATGACGAAAACATGCGTGGGCAATACGTCCACGAAGTGGCCGATGGAGTTAATCTCCTGAAAATCGGCATTGTGTATGGCAGTAATGCCAGCGGCAAGACCACCTTGCTCAACGCCTTGTCGTTCTTCCGCAGCTTGATGCTCGAAAAGCCCGAAACCATATTTGATGGCATGGGCTACTTTCCTTTCCTGCTCGACAAACACAGCGAGAATGAACATTCGTACATGCAGATGACCTTTTGGGTAAAGGGGGAAAAATATGTGATGAACCTGGAATTCGACAGCAATCGGATTTACGAAGAGTCTCTGATTGTCTATGCCAGCGCCCGTCCCGCTTCGCTTTACAAACGTCTCTATCAGCCTGAATCCGACCACACGGAGGTGGTCTTCGGCAACAAAGCCGGAATTGACAAAGCGGCTCAACATGCCATTGAAGGGAACACCACCAACAACTGCACGGTAATGGCTGCCTTTGGACAATCGAACGCCCGTGCCTCTAAACTTAACGACGTGTTCGAATTCTTCTATTCCGGCATGCAGGGCATCATAAGTCCGAGAAATTATTTGTCGTTCGACGTGAAAAACGAGCTCCGCAACGACAAAGACGGCAAAAAGAAGCAGTTCCTGCTCAAAATGCTGAAAGCGAGCGACTTCAATATCGTTGACATGACACTTGATGAGCGTGAAGAGTCTATTACACCAGAAATGGAAAAGGTCATCAATAGTGCCCCAATAACCGAGGAAGCGAAGACCGAAATGCTCAAGCGCGGCACCATCAAGCATGATGAAATCATGTTCAGCCACACAGGCGAGGATGGAAACTACGAGTTGCACGAACAACTGGAATCTGCTGGCACTCACCGGTTCCTTGGGATGTCAATGGTCTTGTACTATACATTACACGAGAACTGTTTTATCCCTATTGACGAGATAGAGACCAGCATCCACTATGAGCTGCTCTCTTATTTCATCA
>Ga0265301_10007195_pt1 | contig 10476 bp, 3 predicted proteins | sample AusTroGonzalo_MG_2_FD_193488 | JGI IMG/M metagenome (GOLD analysis project Ga0265301, IMG submission 193488) | Bovine rumen microbial communities from tropical cattle in Woodstock, Queensland, Australia - Gonzalo_04 | ecosystem: Host-associated > Mammals > Digestive system > Stomach > Rumen ...
TCCTGTAAGTCTTCTATGGTTTTGATGGCCTCATCGTTGACTCGCTGAATGATAAAGCCTTTAGGAACACCAGCTTCTTTCATCTTGCCACCATTAACCTTGATAACCTCGAGTCCGAAGGATATCTCCAATTGTTCTTTCTGAGCCTTGCTAATCTCGCGGAAATCGGCTCCAAGAACATCAAGGTCGGCGTTCTTCACAACCTTTGTGTTACCTTGCTCGTTGCGCAATGTCACTGTCTTGGTCTGCTTCTTCTTGTTGTGCAGGTAGGTCAGCGTCACTTTATCACCAGGACGTTTCTGGGCAATGATTCCAGACAGGTCGCCAAACTTGGTGAGTTTCTGTCCGTCAACCTCTGTGATAACGTCGCCTTTCTCGATGCCAGCCTCTGCAGCAGCACTACCATCTACGACATCACCAACATAGATACCTTCCATTGTACCATAGTCTACTTCCTTGCCTTCTTCCTTCTCACGGTCTACTTGAGCCTTAACCTCGCTGCCACTAATTCCAATCATGGCGCGCTGAACGGTGCCGAATTTCTTCAAGTCCTCAACGACTTTGTTCATCATGGCAGTAGGGATGGCAAAGCCATAGCCACTGTATGATCCTGTCTGAGAATAAAGCATGGCGTTGATACCAACCAACTCACCATTGGTGTTGACAAGCGCACCACCAGAGTTGCCTGCGTTGATAGCGGCGTCGGTCTGAATGAAACTCTCTACACCATTGGCGCCAAGAGTACGGGCTTTGGCAGAGATAATTCCTGCGGTAACGGTGTTGTTCAGACCGAGAGGGTTGCCGATAGCCAGAACCCATTCGCCCACTTTCACGTTGTCGCTGTTGGCAATGCGTATGGCAGGAAGATTCTTTCCATCAATCTTGATAAGTGCCAGGTCTGTCGTTTTGTCAGCACCAATGATACGTGCTGAGTATTCCTTGCTGTCGCTCAGTGTTACAGTCAGTTCGTCAGCACCATCTACCACGTGGTTGTTGGTTACGATATAACCGTCTGACGAGATGATAACACCAGAACCAGTTGCTGTGCGCTTAGGAGTCTGGACCTGTTGTCTGCGTGTACCTCCCTGACCACGCTGGCCGCGTCCGAAGAATCCGCCAAAGGGATCACTGAAGAAATCCTCAAAGGGATCGCTTTGCATCTCTACGGTTTGAATCTTTGAATTCTGTACATATTTAATGTGTACCACAGTGGGTAGTGCTTTTTCTGCTGCATAAGTCAGGTCTACAGGCTGTACGGCTGTAGCTGTAGACATCTCTTGTGTTTCAGGTTCTTTGGGTTCTGCCTTGATTTCGCAGAAAGTTGCTACCGAGAAAACAATAGCCGTCAAACTGAGGGCGGATACTGCATAATTTGCAATCTTTTTCATATTCATTGTTGTTGTGTTAATAATTCTTTTTCGTTTGTGTTTCTTGGATGCAAATATAGGTTCAAAGTTTATGAAACTGACAAATTGTCGGCTACTTTTCTTTCATTTTAACATTTCATTTCCTCTGTTTAAAGTCTGTTTGCGTCTGGACACGATATTTTTGCATTCGTTTAATGACTTAAAATTTCTAAATAGGCTTGGTGGAAAATCGCAAATAAATTTGTTTTTTCAATCACTTATTCGTAACTTTGCACCCTGAAAGCACTGTCCCGGCTTGTCGCTGGCGTTTCTGAAAGGAGAGGCGAGAGGAAAGTCCGGGCGGCAGAGGGCGCTCCACTTCCGAAAATAGAAGCAGCCGGTGACGGTTGGTTAAGGAAGAAGAAAACAACCGCCCCCTTGGGGTAAGGGTGAGAAGGTGGTGTAAGAGACCACCAGGCAGCGGGTGATCGCTGTGCTGTTCCTACTGGAGGCCGCAAGTTCATGTATACCATCGCCATGTGAGGGTTGCCCGCCCGATTCCTTCGGGATGCGATGGAGGGTAGAACGCTAGAGACGTGTGGCAACATGCGTAGTAGATAAATGACAGGCACTGGCGCTTGCGTCAGCACAGAACCCGGCTTATAGGGACAATGCTTTCGTTTTTTATTTTGATATTATACTAATCAGAACGATGGATTTCACCAAGTTGAAAGAGGTTTTCCAGGCAGTTGTCAGAACGGCCTATTTGGCTGTACGCTTCTTTACCACGAAGCGAGTATTGAATCAGGCTTCGGCTCTGACGTATTCCACATTGCTAGCCATTGTGCCCATCTTGGCTGTGGTATTTGCCATCGCACGTGGTTTCGGCTATAATAAATATATCGAGGTGTGGTTTCGAGACTCTTTTTCGTCGCAGCCTCAGGTGGCCGAGACCATTATTGGCTTTGTGAACAGTTATCTGGTGCATACCAAGAGCGGCATCTTCTTGGGCGTTGGTCTTGTCTTCATGCTCTATACTGTGATGATGCTGGTAAGCAACATCGAGAATACCTTCAATGAGATATGGCAGGTGAAGAAGCAGCGCAGCATCTTCCGCACCATCACCGACTATCTGTCGATGTTCTTTCTCTTTCCCATCCTTATTGTCGTATCGTCGGGTCTTAGCATCTTCCTTGCCACAATGGCCAACTCGATGACAGACTTTCTGTTGCTGGGACAGGCCATGCGTTTCTTTATTGATACGATACCTTATATTCTGATGTCGCTCCTTTTCACGGGCTTGTACATTTTTATGCCCAATACGCATGTGAAGTTCAAGAACGCCATCGTGCCAGGTATCCTCTCGGGTATTGCCATGCAGTTGGTGCAGTTCTTCTATATCCATTCGCAGATGTGGGTGACGGGATATAATGCCATTTATGGATCATTTGCCGCCCTGCCTTTGTTCATGTTGTGGGTTCAGATTTCATGGACAATATGTTTGTTTGGAGCCGAGCTGACATATACCTCACAGAATCTGGATTATTATGATTACGACTCTAATACTGACGATATCAATCATCGATATAAACTTGTCATGTCTGGCATCTTGATGTCGCGTATCTGCAGATGTTTTGCCGATGGAAAGGCTGCGCCTACAGCCGACGACTTGCGTGTTCAGACGGGCATTCCCATTCGAGTGGTCAATGATTTGTTGTATAAGCTTTGCGAGGCTAAATTGGTTTTAGAGATCTCGCCCGACGAGAAAGGTGAGGCCTCAACCTTTGTTCCTGCGGAGAGTTTGGACAACTTGAGTGTGGGTGTGATGATCGACCGTCTGGAAGCTTATGGACATTGGAACTTGGAATTGCCAGTTGGTAAGCTACTTTCCAAGGAGTGGGGCAGGGCAATTGCCATGCGTTCTGCTTATTTGTCTCAGGCTCGTAATATCCGTTTGGAAGATTTAGACGGGGATAACGAGATTCGTGATAATGAATAGCCTTATAAAAATATTCTTCTTTGGCATTTAAAACTATTTTTCATGGCGAGATTAATTAAAATCACGTCGTGATTTTAATTAATCACGACGTGATTATTTATTTTCACGACGTGATTATAATAAAAAATAGGCATAGAAACATGTTTTTACTAACCATTTGAATGGTGTGATCATTATAAGGGATTTCTTTTCTGTAGTATAACAACTGTTAGGTTGTTGTGCTTTCGAGTAGGATAGAAACAAAAAAAGATGCGCTCAAAACTGAACGCATCCCTTTGTAGTCGATAGGGGAATCGAACCCCTATGCCAAGATTGAGAATCTTGTATCCTAACCATTAGATGAATCGACCAAAAATCTTTTTACCTATTAATACCTTGTGTAGTCGATAGGGGAATCGAACCCCTATGCCAAGATTGAGAATCTTGTATCCTAACCATTAGATGAATCGACCATGGAGCGCGGAAGCTGGGGGATTCGAACCCCCGGTACGGGAACCCGTACGGCAGTTTAGCAAACTGCTGGTTTCAGCCACTCACCCAAACTTCCTCGGTTCCCTTTCGGTGTCCGAAAAGCATTTGCTCTCAAATGCGGGTGCAAAGGTACGAAGTTTTTTTTAGTTATGCAAATTTTTCTCGTATTTTTTCTGCATTAATGCTAATTTTTTTCGATATTTATTTCTTTTGCTTCTTTTTTCGCCATGTAAGGAGCTCTTTGAGGGTGTTAAAGTCTTTTTTAACGATGAAACCTATGCCTTGTGTGTTAAGTGACGAACGAGTGAAATATCTATCGTTTGTTTGGTTGTAGGCTTTTACTGCGAGACTTCCATTTGGGTTCAACATATAACTGATGTCAAAGTCGCCAATGAACGAGGGGGTGGCTTGCGTGGCATTGTCGCGATAGCCAAACTGTCCGTTAATGTGTAGGCGATTGTTAAGCATGCGTCCGCTGATGAGACCTTCGTATTCTGCATTGTGCCATCCTTCGTTGCCAGTAGATATGTTGGCACCAAAGTTCCAATCGTCAGACTTAATGACTTGAGAGAGTACTTCATTGATTTGTGATGATACGGTGCCTGAGAGGAAAGACTGCATGGCAAGTTGGGTCTGACCGTATTCTTGAGCCTGGGCGTTGTTGGCTCCTTGTGTGTAGAAACGACCAATGCCCAGCAGATAGAGTACCTGTTGGTTCATCTCTTGTTGTCCTGCAATGTATGAACGAATCATCTGGTTTTCTTCGCTATTGACGGTAGGCAACTCAAAGTCGAATTCAACACGTGGGTTTCCTGGGGTGCCAAGGATATTCATCAGACAGTTCACTCGAACAGTATTATTACTAAATGTATTGCCCATGTTCAAGTCTGACAGCGAAACGCCGTTGACGGTATATTGAGCTCGTAGATTCAGGTTGGCATCAAAAGGATCGCCCCCGAAGATGAGCGTGCCACCATTCTGAAAAACGAAGTTCTTCTTGATGATGTTCTGAATGGTAATGCCATAGGTGCCGTGATCTACTGTATAGGTGCCAAACATGTGGAACGGTCCTTTATTATAATAGGTGGCTTTGATGTTGCCTTCGCCGTTCAGGGTGATATAGTCGCCTGTGTTGGCATCCATCAGTACTTTCAAAGTGCTATTTGGAGTGGCGTTAATGATGAAGTTGATGTAGAGGTTGGTGGCATCGGCCAGGTTCTCGCTCTCATCTTCGTCTTTGGTACGATGGATACTCTGAGCCTGAAGCTCTGATGTACTCTTCTTCCAAGTAATAAACTCCTGCTTGCTGATAGCGTCGGGGTTGGTGGCATTATAGGCAAAGACGGAGTTGGCTTGTGGAGTGACGTTGCAGTTGATAACAATCTCGCCAGGACGTCCGTGCAGATCGGCAGAGCCTGTTGCATAGACAGTGCCGCAGACAATATCGTCGCCAAAGTCCTTAAAGTCGTACGCCAGAAGGTTGTCGGCCTCTACATCAAGGTCGAAAGTGAAGTCTGACAGGTGGTCGTGATGAACACCTCCAGAGAGATAACCTTGATTGCCGTATTGGTCTTTGATGATAGCACGGTTGAAGAGGATGTCATTAGGCACGAAGGTGACTGTATCGTTGACGAAGGTGTAGACGGTGTTGAGCGCCTTGACTGTGGCTTGTCCGTTGGCTACGATCGTTCCCGTTAGGTCGATGTCACTCAAGGAACCAGAGAGGGTGACATCGCCGTTGGCTTGTCCCTTAACGTCTTTAAGGAACGCGTCGGTAAAGGAATTGCAGAATTCTATATTAGAACCGTCGGCGTGAATGTTGAGTCCGATGTCATTACGTACAGGAGATACAAAACCTTTGATGATGGTTTGCGAGTCGTCAGTATCATAGGCCAGGGCATCGATGTCTATTTGCTTGTCGACTTTGTTCCAATCAACTCGTGCCATCAGTATGCCCATTCGTCCGTCTTGGAATTTAAACTGATCAACGTTGAGTTCGGCCCGTGCGGAGAAATCGCTGAAGAGTTGTTTCGCGGTAACCCTTCCTGTGGCCAAGCCATCAAAGCTGACCGAATGGAAATTAACAAGATCGAGAATGTAGCCCACTTCGAGTCCGTTCATGTCAACGGTCAGTGAATCGTTGGGTGATTCAGTTGCTAGACCATCGATGATAAGATGTTGATTGTCGTGATTGAGTGAGAAGTGGTCGACCATCAGACTATTTGATGAATAGAGAATGTCACATGGCTCAAATGTCCAAGGGGTGCCGTGAACCATCATGCGAGATGGGAGCACTCGAATGTGTGCTTCGGCCTTTCCTTCATTGTTGTCGTAGAGTTGGGTGATTGTGTTAATAACACCGTGCATGGACAGTAATGAGTCGCGCGAAGGAGCATTGTCGTTCCAATGAAGTGATGCTGATAGGTTGTTGTCCACAGCCTGACCTAAAAGATTTAAGTCGAGCAGTCCGCCATCATCCATCTCTTTAGTCAACTTTATGTTGTATTTCATGGTGTCAACATCAGTTGTAATGTCGATTTTGGCATTGCGATAGCGTTTGCCATCGTAAGAGATGAGTGGCATGCGGCCTTGAAGATCAATCTGATTCTGTGCGTCATCGAGAGAGAAACGAAGAGTCATGGGCTGTTCTATGTCCACGGGAATGTTGAACAAATGGTTCAGCCAGTCAGAGCCCGTCAGTCGCATGTCGGCGATGAAATGGTTGCCTGTAGGCTTGGTCTTCTTGGGAAGTCCAGGCAGGGTGGGGAGTTTCGAAGCGGTGTAATTGATGAAACTCTGATTGAGAGTGTTCCAATCGATCTTTCCTTGAATATGTGCTTCGCCCATATCACCCTTAACGGTAATGAAGTGATTTCCCTCATTGTATCCAGAGGTTATCTGAAGTTCGCGAAGATGGTAGGTGTCGTTGATGGAATCAAGTGTCACCATGTTGAAATCTCTCAGGTTGATGCTTCCTTCTGCATCGTTCATGCTACTGGCAACGAAATCTGCATCAATAATGCCTGAGAAACGAGTATTTCCCCATTGGTCTGTGAGATTCAGGGCTTTGGGGTTGATATGATTGATTTGTCCAATCAGGCGGATGGCTGTGCGCTTGGCGCGTTTTAACTCTCCCTCAATGTCTGTTTGGATGAAAGGATTGTCTACTTTGAGACGACCTGCTATGTCTCCGTTATGATAATTTCCGCTAATATCAATGTCCTTGTAGGCATTTCTTTTATATTCTAATGTACGAATATGACTGTCAATATTAAATGCCGATATGGTGCCTTTTATCTCCGCAGTGGCAGTAAGTGCTCCCAACTCAGGATTATCAAGCAGTTGTCCAAGTTGTACATCTTCTGTCGAAATATTGCCGTTAATGTGCTGGAGTGTGTCCATGTCTATTTGCAGAGAAATATTTCCTGCATCCGTCAGGATGTTGCTATTTGTCTGTATAGCTTTCGTTCCTATGCCACTCGCATCGCCTTTGATGGTGATGTTGTTCAATTTCGTGAGTTGATCTGGCAGAGTTTTGATTACCTCTTTGCATTGTGTGAGTAGGGCGTTGCTTATATTGAATTGCTGAATGTGAACATTCCATTGTGGTAGTTTTTCCTGGAAACGAATCATGCCAGAGGCTGCAAGGCCTATGGAGTTGTCATTCGAGGTGATATTCAGTCTTTCACATGTAATGTCGTTTGCTGAGCCTTTTATATTTGTGTCCAGAGTTAGTTGCTGATTAAATGAAAGTAACTCTGGAACGATACAAGATAAATCGCTGATAGCTAGTGGTGTTGTAGAGATATGTGCAGAGTACTTTAATGTTTCTTTTAATCGTTTTTTGTTATAGGTAGCGTAGGCTTCGTTGATTTGTACATTAGAGTTGGGAAGCTGGAGTTTGAAGTCCTCAAGGCGGGCTTGCTTTGCATTGGCTTCAAGTTTTAGTGACAGTTTGTTGACCTTCAATCCCGACTGTTCGTTGAAGGCAAGGCGTTTGATATTGATGTTAAGCGAATCTTCTTGTAGACTCTTTAATATAATATGTGTGCTGATGTCTGCAATTTTCAGGTGCTTTGGGTTGAGACGATTGGGCGTTTTGGGAACGTCACGCTGGTCGTATGACACATGAGAGTGGCGAATGATAAGCGAGTTGATACGCAAGTTGAGCTTACTTGGAGCATCGTCATCCTCTGATGCCAACGAGTCGAGTACAAACTGATAGTTGGGCTTCGCTAACGAGTCGGTCTTGTAGAGTGAAACGTTAGCGCTGAATATTTGAGCCGACGAAATTGAGATACGTCCTTCTGCCAATGGTAGGAAGTCTATCTTAGCCGTAAGACGGCCCGCATGAAGCAGTTTTTCGTTGGATTGATCGAGGATATCTACTTGGTCAAAAATAATTCGATTGGGAAAACCAATCTCAACTTTTCCAAGAGATACTTTCGTACCGAGTTTTTCTGATATGGCTGATGCTACTGTTTCGCCTAAAAAAGACTGGACAAAAGGTGCGTGGATGGCAATTAGAAAAAGGATGTGTAAAGCCAGGAGGCTCCACACAAACCAGTTGATAATATGCTTTACTTTCTTCACTATTCTGTCAGTTCGAGTTGGCAATTGCTTGCACAAGTGCCATAAATTACCTGCAAATTTAATACAAAAGTTTCGAAAACCGTGTTTTTCCTTACTATTTTCTTCTCTATTATCCTAAAATTTATTAATTTTGCAGCCCAAAGGATAATCAAACCAATTTATTTAATATGGCAAATGTTATTAGGCTACGCAAAGGCTTAGACATTCACCTTCAAGGAAAAGCTGAGGAAACGAAAATGAACCTCAATCCGAACGGGCATTTTGCTTTGGTGCCTGACGATTTCGAGGGCGTCGTTCCTAAGATCGTCGTCCGTGAAGGTGACGTGGTCAAAGCCGGGGATGCTTTGTTCGTAAACAAGCTCTATCCCGAAGTTCGTTTCGCCTCGCCTGTTAGCGGTAAAGTGACTGCTGTGGAGCGTGGTGAGCGCCGCAAAGTGCTCTGTGTTAAGGTGGAGGCCGATGCACAGCAACAGTATGTGGATTTTGGCAAGAAGGATGTGTCTAAAATGGACGGAAAAGCCGTCGTTGATGCACTCCTTGAGGCTGGTCTCTTTGGTTATATTGATCAGTTGCCTTATGCCATCTCCACTAATCCTACGGTGATGCCGAAGGCAATCTTTGTGTCGGCTCTGCGTGATAAGCCTCTGGCAGGTAGTTTTGAATTTGAGGTGAAGGGTCAGGAAGCTGATTTCCAGACTGGTCTTACCGCTCTTTCAAAGATTGCTAAGACTTATCTGGGCGTAGGTGTTGACTCGAGTCTGGAAAGCGTGAAGGACGTAGAGGTGAACGTGTTTAAGGGAAAGTGTCCTGCAGGTAACGTAGGTGTACAAGTGAACAACATTGACCCAGTCAACAAGGGTGAGGTGGTTTGGACCATTGGTGATCCCTCTGTTGTGCTCTTTATCGGTCGACTGCTGAATACTGGTAAGGTGGATCTGCGTCGTACGGTGGCTCTCTGCGGTAGCGAGGTGAAGAAACCTTGCTATGTGGATATGCTGGTCGGTGAGGAACTTTCTACGCTGCTGAGCAATAGCTATGATGCCGATCACTCTGTACGCATCATCAATGGTAATGTGCTGACAGGTCGTGTTACTACTAAGGAAGGTTTCTTGGGTGCTCACACTTCTGAAATTACCGTGATTCCTGAGGGTGATGATAATAACGAGATGCTGGGTTGGATTATGCCCCGCTTCAATCAGTTCTCTGTGAACCGTAGCTACTTCTCTTGGCTCTTTGGCAAGAAGGAATATGCACTGGATGCCCGTGTGAAGGGTGGTGAGCGTCACATGATTATGAGTGGCGAATACGACAAGGTGCTGCCTATGGATATCTTCGGAGAGTATCTTATTAAGGCTATTATCGCTGGTGATATCGACAAGATGGAACAGTTGGGTATCTATGAGGTGGCTCCTGAGGACTTCGCTTTGGCTGAGTTCGTGGACTCGTCTAAACTGGAACTCCAGCGCATCGTTCGCGAGGGATTGAATAATTTACGTAAAGAAAACGCATAACGACGATGAAAGCACTAAGAAATTATCTCAATAAGATAAAGCCCGCCTTCGAGAAGGAGGGAAAACTGCACGCTTTCCGTAGTCTCTTCGATGGCTTTGAGACGTTCCTCTTTGTGCCTAATACAACGGCCAAGAAGGGTGTTCATATCCACGATGCTATTGACTCGAAGCGTATTATGAGTATGGTTGTCATCGCATTGATGCCTGCTTTGCTCTTTGGTATGTATAATGTTGGCTATCAAAATGCTATGGCATCAGGACTGGACGCTTCCTTTACGGATATGTTCATCTTCGGTCTTCTGGCTGTGATGCCCAAGGTTCTGGTTTCTTATATCGTTGGTCTGGGCATTGAGTTCGCTTGGGCACAATGGAAGAATGAAGAGATTCAGGAGGGTTACCTGGTATCTGGTATCCTGATTCCCCTGATTGTTCCTGTCAACCTGCCTCTGTGGATGCTGGCTATTGCTGTAGCCTTTGCCGTTATCATCGGTAAGGAGATTTTTGGTGGCACGGGTATGAACATCTTCAACCCTGCGCTTTTGGCACGCGCCTTCCT
>Ga0265301_10007196_pt1 | contig 10475 bp, 7 predicted proteins | sample AusTroGonzalo_MG_2_FD_193488 | JGI IMG/M metagenome (GOLD analysis project Ga0265301, IMG submission 193488) | Bovine rumen microbial communities from tropical cattle in Woodstock, Queensland, Australia - Gonzalo_04 | ecosystem: Host-associated > Mammals > Digestive system > Stomach > Rumen ...
ATGAAAAACTTCTTCGTCGACTAAGAAAATTTTTCGCGATAGTTATGCCGCAAATTTTAGACGCTTTTGTCTGTTTTGCATCTATGATGCAAAGGTACGAATTTTTCTCGAAACTACCAAACTTTTTGGCGATTATTTTCGACTTTTTTCTAGGGCAGGTTACCCACTTACCCACTTACCCAGTTATGACAGGAAGGTTTCCTGAAAAAGTTGACTATAAATTTTATAATTATATATTATTATAATAATATATAATTATAGGTATATAATAATTAAATAAATCATTATCTGTTGTTCCTTACATAGGGAACTCCATGTCTCATCGGGCTTTTCCATTTGAAAACCTTCCTGTCATAACTGGGTAAGTGGGTAACTGGGTAACTTCTTTCAAAATCTCAAATGATCAAAAACCAAATGACAGGAATGAGAAGGGCTGGTAGGAGGTTGAGCGTTTTGCAGTCTTTCAAGTTTAGCAAGGAGAGACCGCTGCCGGTAATGAGTAGTCCACCGATGATGAGCAGTTCTGCCATGAGGGCCTCGCTGATGGCTGTGCTGGAAATATGGGCCACCAGCCAGAATAGGCCCTGCCAGCAGAAGAGCACGGGGGCTGCCAGAATCATGCCGATGCCGTAGGTGGATGCGAACACCATCGATGAAACGAAGTCGAGTGTGGCGTTGGTAAAGAGAAAGGTATGGTCGCCTTTCAGGGCAGAGATTACTGGTCCGAGCATCGACAACGGGCCGATGCAGTAAAGTAGGATGGCGGTGGCCAGACCGTCGGCAAGACGGTTCTCGCCGTCGCCACCCTTTTTCAATTTGTCGATGAGTCGTTTGAACCGTCCGTCAATGTCGATGGCTGTGCCGATGATGCCACCGATGGCCAGCGATATGATGAAAAGCACGGGGTATTTTGACTGCGGGAAATGGGTAATAGTGGCATTAAGGCCAATGGCCAGCGATGCCAGTCCCAGTCCGGTATAAAGTACCTCCTTGTATTTCTCCTTCACACCCCGATGGAGCACACTACCGATGATGCTCCCCACGATGATGGTGGCGGTGTTGACGATGGTTCCTATCATAGAGGATGACTATCCTACGAGACTCTTGACTTTCTGCTTGAGGGCCTCGCTGGGTTCTGCTTTGCCGTCGTAGGGCAGGAGATACCAGGTTACCGTCCATTTGAGTTCCTCGCCGGGCTTGAGGGTGGTGTAGGCACCTTGGCTCTCCAACTCGATGAAGGTCTTGCGCATGTTGACATAGACCTGTATCTCTGCCTCTTCAGGAGCGGGCTGTGAAGCGTCCAAGTCGTCAAATTTCTTCACCATCAGCAGGCCATTGGCGCAATAGGCCAGCCAACCCTTGCCGTCGGCATTGATCTTACGGTTCTGCTGGGCTTCGTCGGCCTGGAACCAACTGAGACCGTTGGCGGGCTGGAAGTTCATCAGACCTGCAGGGGTGATGGCCTCGATGGGCGCGTCAAAGAAAATGATGCCGTCGTTGGGTACACGTGTAATCTCCCAAGGTGCCACCTTTCGGGTCTCGTCAGATTCGTTCTTGATGGTGTAGGTGACGGCAATCGACTGGTCCTTCTTGTTGGCGGTGAAGGTCTTGGTGACGCGATATTTCAGACGTTCTGACAACTGACTGGTCATAATGAACTTGTCGCCATTTTCCACCGTATAAGGCTTCGTGTCGAACTCAGCCACTGGGGGCCAGTTCCATTCTTTCTGCGGACTGGTCCAGAACGTGCTTCCGAAAGAGTTGGGGAAGCGGCTCTGACTGATAACCTCGGCATCGCCGTATTTGTACGACAGGATCTTGCCACCGTTGACATCGATGGTCATCGTGACTTCGCCGTTTTTGATGATGTACTTACCGTCGGCTGACTCTTCTGCGACGGTGGCAGCAGCCATGACCTGAACGCAGGCTGCCATCAGAACTGATGTGATGAACTTTTTCATGAAAAATACGTATTTAGAATTGATTCTAATAAGACATAGACGTATGAATATGGGAAAAGTAAAAAGCCTTCAGCGACAATTAAAGAAAGTTAACAATCACATGTTTAAAAAACATTAATCTTGGTACGTGTGCTTGGTATATTCAATAAAAATTGCTAACTTTGCTCGAAATTTCTAACTTATTTATACTATTCTTATGATGAAATTAAAATGTTTTGCCTTAACTGCATTGATAGCATTTGCTACCAACTGCATGGCCCAAGGGGCCTCGGAGAAATCAACCATCGTTAATGCCGATGGTACAGTGACTTTCCGCTATTGGAATGATCATGCGAAAGACGTACAAGTGGACGTCCAGTTTGCTGGCCGCAAGCCGATGACAAAGGATGCCGATGGTGTGTGGACGGCTACGCTCGGTCCTGCTGCGCCCGACATGTATCCCTATTGCTTCGTGGTGGATGGCGTGAGTGTCATGGACCCGAGAAATCAACTCTATTTCCCCAATGAGGGCTTTAAGAACAGCCTGTTGGAGATCAGCGACGGCAAGCGCATCCACGACATCAAGGATGTGCCCCACGGACGTGTGGAGTATGTGCATTACTACTCAAAGAGCCTGGGGGCTACGAACAATGCCATCGTTTATCTGCCGCCCAGTTACACACAGATGAACATGTCGTTCAACCAGGGTGACCAGAAGAAGTATCCTGTGTTCTATCTGATCAGTGGTACGACGGATACGGAGGAGGTGTATTTCAAGGTGGGTCGTGTGAATTATATCCTCGACAACCTGATTGCCGACAAACTCGCCAAGGAGATGATCGTCGTATTGCCTTATGGTAATCCCTCGAAGTTGAAGACGGCTGCTCCTGCAGGCGGTGCGCCGCAGATGCAGTTTGGTGGCGATGTGTTCACCAAGGACCTGATCAACGACCTGATGCCGTATATCGAAAAGAACTATCGTACGGTGAACAATGCCGATAACCGTGCCATCGGTGGTTTCTCACGTGGTGGTAACCAGGCGCTCGCCATCGGTTTGGGCAACCTGGATAAGTTCTCATATCTCTGCAGTTACAGTTCGTTCACCTCGACAACGATTCCCGAGGTTTATGACAATGCTGCTGCCACCAACAAGAAGATCCATCTGTTCTGGTTGGGCGTGGGTACCGACGACTTCCTCTACGGCAACGCCCGCGACTATATGGAGTTCCTCGATCAGAAGGGTATCACCTCTGTGAAGGAGTTTACGCACGACAAGTTCGGTCATACCTGGATGAATGCCAAGTATTTCCTCGATAAGACCCTGCGCCTGTTGTTCAACAAGAAGGCTTCGGAGGAGGCCATGAAGAACGGCCAGCCCGCACCTGCCAAGACCGGTCAGGAGCAGCAGTTCACGGGTGCTACGATGGCCCGTCTGTTCCCCCGTGCGGTGGTTTCGCCGGAGTATACCGAAGAGGGCATCACCTTCCGTATGAAGGCACCTGAGGCCGACAGCGTGAAGTTCAATAGCGACATTCTGGAGGCTCCGCTGCCGATGGAGAAAGATACGACAGGCGTGTGGAGCATCACCCTGAGCGAATATATGTTTGAGACCTTCAGATACTGCTTCATTGTGGATGGCACACCTGTGGCCGACCCCAGCAATATGTATCTCTCGCCTGACAAGGGCTTCAAGTGGAGTATTGCCGATAACCCCAATTCACCATACAACTTCGCTTCGCAGGGCGAGATTGAGCATGGCCGTGTGGCCTATGATCTGGCTCAGGGTGAGGCTTGGTATACATCGCCGACACCTGCCGGACAGCAGCAGGGTATGTTTGCGATGCCTGCAATGATTCAACTGGTTCCCGGCGAGGGTGATACCATGGAGAGTTGGTTCAAGGTAGGTGGCGCTGATGCCATCGTTGACCGTCTGATTGCCGACGGTAAGGCCAAGGCTTGTATCCTCACCACCAGCAACATGGACTTCATGCAAGGCGGTGGCGGCGGTATGGGCGGCTTCCAGATGCAGATGGATGTGCTGAAGGCTGACGACTATCCCACATGGAGCATGCGTCGTGCTGCGCTGATCAAACTGTTGCTCGATATCGCCAAGCGTCCTGCACCTCAGTTCGGAGGCTTCGGTGGCGGTCAGGGCCGTGGCAATGGCAATGGTCGTGGCAATGGTAACGGTCGTCGTGGTGGCGGCTTCGGTGGCGGTGGCTTCGGCGGCGGCTTCCCAGGCGGAGGTGGCGGCGGCTTTGGCGGCGGCTTCCCAGGTGGCGGCTTTGGCGGTGGCTTCTAACCTGTCAGTTTGCTTATAATAATAAATAAGGTATAATAAAAGAATGAGAAAAATGATTCTGGCGGCAGTGACCGCTATGTTGGCCATGACCAGTGCGTCGGCCCAGTTCAAGTATGAGTGGCAGAATCCGAACATGCCCAGAGAACAGCGTGTGGAGAGTCTGCTGAAGATGTTGACACCAGAGGAGAAGGTGGGATTGATGATGAACAAGTCAATCTCGGTCGACCGTCTCGGTATCCCGTCGTATAACTGGTGGAGCGAGGCCTGTCACGGTGTGCGCCAAGGCGGCTATACCGTCTATCCACAGCCTATCGGCATGGCTGCAGCCTTCAATGCCCAGTTGGTGTATGACGTGTTCTCGCAGGTGTCTGACGAGGCCCGTGCCAACTGGAACCGCAGTGACCACAACATCTTCAACGTGCCCATGGGTGTGACGTACTATCCTGGTAATCCGGAACTGACCTTCTGGTGCCCGAACGTGAATATCTTCCGCGATCCGCGCTGGGGTAGAGGACAGGAAACCTGTGGTGAGGACCCCTATATGAATGCCGTGCTCGGTGTGGCTACGGTAAAGGGTATGCAGGGCAACGATGATACATATTTCAAGACCCACGCCTGTGCTAAGCACTATGCTGTGCACAGCGGTCCGGAGCCTCTGCGTCACTCGATGAACGTGGAGCCCACGAACCGTGACCTCTGGGAAACCTATCTGCCGGCTTTCAAGGCACTGGTGAAGGAAGGTAATGTGCGTGAGGTGATGTGTGCCTACCAGCGTTTCGAGGGTAAACCCTGCTGTACGAGCGACCGATTGCTGATTGATATCCTGCGCAACAAGTGGGGTTACGACGGTATCGTGCTCACCGACTGCGATGCCATCAACAACTTCTTCAATCGTGGTCAGCATGAGACTCACAAGGATGGCCTTTCGGCTTCTGTCGATGCAGTGCTCAACGGTACGGACCTGGAGTGCGGTAAGGTGTTTATGTCGCTCACCGAGGGCTTGCAGAAGGGTTTGATTAAGGAGAGCGACCTCGACGAACATCTTCGTAAGGTGCTTATGGGTCGTTTCGAACTCGGTATGTTCGATCCTGCTGAGATGCTGCCTTGGGCTAAACTCGCCCCTGAAGTGATCAGCAGTGAGAAGAATAACGACCTGGCCACTCAGGCAGCCCGCGAGTCGATGGTGCTGTTGGAGAACAAGGGTAATGTGCTGCCTCTCTCTAAGGGTATCAAGACTTTGGCTGTGCTCGGACCGAATGCCGACGATGTGGAACTGCTGAACGGAAACTATGGCGGTACGCCTACCGACAATCACAAGCACTCGCTCTTAGAAGGTATCAAGGCCGCTGTGCCAGGTGCGAAGATTATCTACAACAAGGCTTGTGAACTGAATGATGAGTTTACCACTGTGCATCATCTGCAGGATTTTAATGGTGGCAAGGGTGTGCTCGTGGAGTTCTGGAACAACCGCGATTTGAAGGGCGATCCCGATAAGAAGGATTACTACAATGAACTGAACTTCTCGACTTTCGGTGCCTGGGGTTTTGCCGAGGGCATCAACAACGACAGTCTGTCAGTTCGTATCAGTGGTAAGTATACCGCTACATTTACTGGTGAGATGAAGTATACCCTCTCTACCGACAACGGCTATGTGCTGAAGGTGAATGGTGAGGTAATCGAAGAGAGTAAGGGTGGCGGTGGTCGTCGCGGCTTCGGTGGTTTCGGTGGCTTCGGAGGACGTCGTGGCGCTGACTATAAGTCGTTCAATGTGGAGAAAGGCAAGGACTACGATGTGGTCATTGAATATCGTCGTGGCAACGGTAATTTCGCTATGCTGCGCGGTGACATCTGTGAGCGTAAACTGGCTGACTTCACCGATCTGGCTAAGGAAGTAGGTGTGGCCGATGCCATCGTCATCATTGGTGGTATCTCTGCCCGTATGGAAGGCGAGGGTGGTGACAAGCAGACCATCGAACTGCCTGTGGTGCAGCAGTTGCTGGTGAAGGCTATGCACAAGACTGGCAAGCCTGTGATCTTCGTCAACTGCTCGGGTTCTGCCATCGCTTTCGGTAGTGTGGAGGGCGAGTATGATGCCCTGCTCCAGGCATGGTATGCCGGTCAAGGTGGTGCCAAGGCCCTTGCAGAGGTGCTCTTCGGTGACTACAACCCTGGTGGTAAGTTGCCTGTGACCTTCTATCGCTCGAACGATGACCTGCCCGATTTCATGGACTACTCAATGAAGAACCGTACCTATCGTTACTTCACGGGTGTGCCTCAGTATGCCTTCGGTTATGGCTTGAGTTATACCACCTTCAACGTGGGTAAGGGTAAGATCTCTGGTAAGTCGATGAAGAAGAACGGAAAGGTGACGCTGACTGTGCCTGTGACCAATACTGGCAAGCGCGAGGGAACAGAGACCGTACAGGTGTATGTGAAGGCCCTCGATGATGCTGGTGCCCCGATCAAGGCATTGAAAGGTTTCCAGAAGTTGCAGTTGAATGCCGGTGAGACCAAGACGGCTACCATCGCCCTCGACGGTAAGGCTTTCGAGTATTACGATGAGGCTATCGACGAACTGTCGACCAAGGCTGGCCGTTATCAGATTCTCTATGGTACCTCGTCTAACGATAAGGACCTGCAGGCATTTGACTTTGTGGTTAAATAATGAGAGAGCGGCTATGGAATAGGAACTACTGCAAGGTGATGGTGGCGAACTTCACGCTGTTCTTCGCCTTCTATGTTCTTACACCATTGCTGCCGCTCTATCTGAGCGAACATTTCGGAGCAACAAAGGACGTGATTGGCCTGGTGCTTTCAGGCTACACCATCACGGCTTTGTTGTTCCGACCTTTTAGTGGGTATGTGGTCGACGCCTTCCCCAGAAAGAAGGTGCTGATGGTGGCCTTCGGAGCATTTGCCATTTTCTTTGCAGGCTATCTCGCGGCTTCCACCTTGTTGTTGTTTACCATCGTCAGGACCTTGCATGGTGGTCCCTTCGGGGCTTTGACGGTTTCCAATTCAACGGTGGCAATCGATGTGCTGCCGTCGAGTAGGCGTACCGAGGGCATCGGTTATTATGGACTGAGCAATAATCTTGCCATGGCCATTGCACCCTCTGTTGGCATCTTCATCTATCAGGTGACCAACAGTTTTGAGTTTCTCTTCTGGCTGGCGTTGATAGTGGCTTGTTGTGGTTGGCTGGTGGATTCAACGGTTTCCTTGACACCTAAGGCCTGTCTTCCAAGTCGCACCTTGTCGCTCGACCGCTTTTTCCTCGTCAGGGGATGGCTACTGGGACTGAACATGGTGGCCTTCGGCTTCAGTTTCGGTGTGCTGAGTAATTACCTCGCTATCTATGGGAAAGAGGTGATGGGCATCACGGGAGGAACGGGCACCTATTTCATGCTCTGTTCCGTGGGTCTTATTCTCTCCCGTCTGCAGGGAGGAAAGGCACTGAGGAATGGACGGGTGACGCATAACGCAGGCTCCGGCATGGTCATCTCGCTCATCGGCTACACCTTATTTATACTCATGCCGACGCTCTACGAATCATCCATTATCAATTATCCATTATCAATTGCCGTAGGCTACTACGGCTCGGCTTTATTAATTGGTCTTGGCAATGGTCACATGTGGCCTGCCTTCCAGAATATGACTATTAATGTGGCGCATAATAACCAACGTGGTACGGCAAACAGTACTATCCTGATATCATGGGACATTGGTATGGGACTTGGCATCCTTGTTGGCGGTGTCGTTTCGGAACTGCTGGGTTATAGTGCGGCTTTCTGGACAGTGGTCCTTGTCAATGCATCTGGTGTTGCCTGTTTCTTCCTCGCCACGAAGGCTTTCTTTCTTAGGCGGAATCTGAATGATACGGTCAGATAAAAAAGTAATCCCGTCCAATTGGGCGGGATTACTTTTTTATTTTTTAGAGTAATAGTCGAGTGCGGCTCCGATAGCAGTGCAATACTGAGAATACTTCGGAATGTGGAATCGGATATCGTACAACTTCTCGAGGGACGGGAAGACCTCCTTGCACTGAGGGAGCAACGAGAGATTGCCGATCAGCACAAAGTCGCGGATATCGCTGCCTAAGGAGGCCAGCCAGGCTGCAGAGCCAATGCTCTGGAGTACCATCTTGATGATACCGGCGGCAATGTCTTCTTTCGAGGCGTCGCTCTGGGCACGGGCAAAGTTCGAGGCCGTAGTATCCATCGGCAGACCTGGCAACGGCTGGGCACTGATGTCGCCGATGGTCAGGTCGATATTGCGGATGTTGCCTTGCTTGGCAAGGGCCGCCACTTGTTTGATGTCGCTGGTGTTCAGCATGATACGGGCCAGTCCTGCGAGTGTGCCGCCTCCCACACCGATACCACCGATGTGCTTCATTTCCTCACCGTCGCATTTCACGAACGACGTACCAGTGCCCATCGATACAACGATGGTGTGGTCGAGTTTTGACTCAAAACGTGCTCCTAAACCGTCAGCGATAAACTCCTGCGATTTGCTGGTGGGCAGACCGTAGATGGGCTGGTCGATGTAGGCGGCTCCGACACCTGTGAGCATCACATGTTCCACATCACTCAATTCAATATCATTGTCATGCAGATATTTGCCGAAGGCACCATAGAGTGAGGTGACTGGGTCGGCTGCCGTGATACGGATAGGAGCAGATACCTTGTTGTTCTTGATACCTACAATCTTTGTCGTGGAGATGCCCACGTCGATTCCAATGATGATTCCCATTGTAATTAACTATTTGACAATTTACAAATATACATTTTATTCTTTGTTCATGGCGTCGAACTTGGCGAGTTTGTCGAGGTAGTACTGACGCAGGTCGCTCCATTTGTAATAAGGATACTGGTCAGTGGCTACAGGCAACTTGGCCTCGCGCTCATTCAACAGGGCCTTGATGAGGATATCACCATCCTTGCCTTTTTTCGGACGGTAGAAGATCAACTGGATGTTACAGCCCATGGGGAAAATCTTGTAGTTCTGCCAATACTGATCGAGTTCATCAAGGTTCTCCACCTGTACGGCACAGTTGTCCAGTTCCAGCAGACAGGCTAATGGCATCACACAGACCTCGTGGCCGAAGCGGAGGGTAGCCTGTGTCTGGGTAACGGTGTCGGCCGTCTCAATGATGTTCTTCAGTAGGTTGCGCTGACTGAAGGGCATAATGCCTTTGGTCATTGGCGCTGGTCCATAGGCGATGTACCACGCGATATTGTTCTGCTTCCAGAGGTCGTAGATCTCCTCCTCGGTGAAGATGGAGAAGAGTTCGATGTCGGTATCATGACTCTGCATGTTGGTAGCAATCTCGAAAAGGCTGCGCATGAAAGAACCGGCTCGCAGATTGCTGAACACCCACTGCTGGTCGTTGAAGAGAGCCTTCATCAGACGCTCGGGATGGGTATATTTGTTGCGGAAGACCTCACGGCGGAGTTTTCCGTCATTCCCTGTCTTTTTGACCAAACCATCCCATGGCTGGTTCAGGTAATATTGCAATGACTCACTGACATCATTATGGAAACGGGCCGTGGGATTGGCTGCAGCCAATTCCTCGCACTCGGCAATCATTGAGAGGATACAACGGTTGACGGTTGTGGAACGGGCATCGATGGGCACGTTCTTGGTCTTGAAGATCTCTGGGAAATTCTCTGCCATACGCTTGCCGATACCGTGATGCTGACGCTCGCCGACGGTTGACAGGTCACCCAGTCGCTGGACAGATGTGGGCTCGAATGCCTCAATCTTCTTAAGCACCTCTTCACCAAACGATGTCAGTTTGCCTTGGTCCTTGGCATCGCGGAGGATATCTCTGGGACCGGTATAACTGTTGTCGCTGATGAGCCAGCGGGAACCGTGACGGCCATAATGACTCATATAGAATGGTTCGTAACCTTTTGGGGCAGGGGTAAGGGGCTTGTCAGGGAGCCTGCGGTTATAGTCCAGATACTGACTGCCCGACAAATACTTGTTGGCCTTGATTTCCTCACGGGCTGTCTGCCCATGGATGTTGGCTGTCATGAGAATGGCAGCAAGGGTCAAAATATACTTTTTCATATTACCTTATTTATAATATGGTGCAAAGATAAGAACTTTTTGGGAGATGGGCAAATATCGGTGGAACTATTTGCGAAAAGACAAAAAGAAAACCCGGCTCCACAAGGGAAAACCGGGCTAATGAAAGGAGGAGTGGTACCTCCAGGAATCGAACCGGGGAC
>Ga0265301_10007197_pt1 | contig 10474 bp, 18 predicted proteins | sample AusTroGonzalo_MG_2_FD_193488 | JGI IMG/M metagenome (GOLD analysis project Ga0265301, IMG submission 193488) | Bovine rumen microbial communities from tropical cattle in Woodstock, Queensland, Australia - Gonzalo_04 | ecosystem: Host-associated > Mammals > Digestive system > Stomach > Rumen ...
ATTGCTCAGTTTATGGAGTTGCCTGATATTCAGAGTGGCTATTCACTTTCTAATAATGCCATTAATGCCGTACTTACTTGTATTAATGATTGTATCGAGAAGAATATTTTTGATGTTCCTGACTACATACCTTTCACTATGCTCAAGGAAGAAATTATTAATACTCAGTTATCACTTAAAGCTGCTTCAAGCGAAGAGAACGATAACTCTAAGGATATTGCAAAACTGACTAAACTCTATGAGACAGTTGAAATAAAAGAGGCCGATTGGCAAGCAGACCAAGAGTTAGAAGCTGAAATGTCGGCTATGCAAGGACAGCGCACTCCAGAAGGTTTACCAGTTGGAATGAACATACTCTCTCAAGAGGCTCAGATGGAACAGGTACCACCAATGACCGCGCCTATGGGTGATATGAGTATGGGTGCTGATATGGATATGGGAACACCTGACGGAATGGCAGCAGTAGGACAGTGGAACACTCCCCCGGCTATGTAAAATCAAATAACTCATATAATTAATACGGATAGCGTTTTTCTGTTATCCGTATTTTTTTTTACGGTAATAGTTTTATGATAAAACTACCTATAAATAGTTTTATGATAAAAATACTAATATTACAAAGGAGAATTCGTAGTATGGAAAATGATATTTACGAAATCCTCAATAGTTACAAAGAGGCTATTGATGTTCTTCTCTCTCGTTGCGATGAACTCGTAAATCAGAACAGAACGCTTGAAGAGCGCATGAACAAGTTAGAATCGATTTTATTTGATGAAATACTTGAGCCTGCTCGACTTGCGCTTGAAGCTGACGAAACAGAGCGCCGTTACGGAGATTGGAGCGAAAAGTATGGAGAAAAACTCGGAGCATACGACAAGGTGTTAGGTGCTGCTGAGGGAAATCCAGACTTCTCAATGGCTCGTACTGCGTTCGATGAATACGAAAAACTTCCAGAGCCTAGACCGGAAGAGGGAGTATTTGTAGACGGCCTTATTGAAACTGTTGAGGCACAGATTGAAGGTATCAAAGAGAGCCTCGGACTTGACCCTAATGCAGAGGTTGAAGTTAAACAGGACGAAAACGGAGATACCGAGGTTAAGGTCGATGGCGAAGTTGTTGCTTCTGAAAAGACAGAAGAAGAAGTAACAGAAGAGCCTAATGGTGATGGAGTTCAGGGCGAGCTTGATTTTACTGACGAAGAAGAAGTCGAGGATGACCCGGAAGAAGTTAAGAAATTTGAGGAAGAGTTAGAAAAACTCAACTCGTAAAATAAAAGGAGAACAATATTATGGCTATTTCAGCTAATGCTTCAATCCTTGCTATGCTCAAGGTTTATTACAAGAAGGACGGTATTCAGAACCTTCTTTTTAGAAACTCTCCTTTGCTCAAGAAAATGAACAAAGAAAGAGTTGAAGGTAAAGAGCAGCGCTTTGCTGCTATGTATGCGCGTGGTGGTGCGGCTGGTGGTGACTTTACAGCCGCAAAGAATCAGGCTGCTACAGTTGCCCAGACAGCAGAGTTCTGTGTAACACCGGGACAGCTTTTTAGCGTTTACACAATGAATGCTAAAGAAGTCGCAGCTTCACGCTCTAACGCTGGTGCTTATATGCGCGTTGGTGGTGCTAAGATGTTTGCTGCTTCTGAATCATTCAGAAAGACTCTTGCGGCTGCTCTCTATGGCTCTGGTTACGGTGAAATTTGTGCTGTTCCTACTGGTGGTTGGAGTTTTACAGCTTCAACAGACGCAACTATTACAATGCCTGAAGACGCTGTTATGAAGTTTGATGTAGGCTCTAAACTCGTTGTAAAAGCAACAGCAGCAACAGCCGAGACTTCTGCAACAAACACTCTCACAGTAAAGGCTATTAATGGAACTTCTGTTACTGTAACACCTACAGGCAATGGAGACCCTAGTGCCGGTGAAATCGTTTGTTTAGCTGGCTCTATGAGTGGTAACTCTCCACTTCTCCCGGTTGGACTTGATGGATGGCTTCCAGTTTACAAGAAGAGAGATACAACATACTTCCCTGGCTTCATTGATGACCTCTTCTTCGGTGTAGACCGTTCTGTAAACCCAGACCGCCTCGCTGGTGCTTTCTATGACGCAACAGGCGCAGCAAGTTCAGCAACACAGAAAAAAACATACGCTGTAACTCAGTTGATTAAGAAACTTCGTAGACAGGGCAGCCTCTGTGATATGATTGTTATGAATGATGATGACTTCCTTGAGTTTGCTCAGGAAATCGAAACAACAAACACATTCTTTACACAGACTTCTACAAAGGCAAAGAAAGAGGCTACAATCGGCTTCTCTGATATTTCTGCAGCTTTCTCTACTAACTATGTAGAAAATATCATTGATGACCCATATTGTGTAAAAGGTCGTTTCTACGTCCTTTCTTCTGACGCTGTTGAGTTCTGGGGATATACAAACGTTGAAAAGGCTCTCAATGATGGTGTAGAAGGAAACAACGCTGGTAAACAGGATCCAATGACAATGAATGCTGACGATAAGGCTAATGACCCTCTCCAGTTGCTTGTAGACGATTTGTTTACAATCAGCGGTGGCTCTGACACAGTAGACGGCCCGGCTACAATGGTTACTCTCAACCTCTTCGGCTCATTCGTTGTAACTAACCCTTCTGTATGTGGTGTTGGTGAGTTCTACGGTTCAACAGACTTTGCTTGTGCGTAATGTTGAATAATCAATAAAATATCACGCTATCGTGATATAAAAGGTGGCGTATAGGCTTATAACTTATACGCCATTTTTTTTGAAGGAGAAAATAATATGGGTGGATTTTATGACGCTAACTATAACATCACAGCGCTTGAGAAAAGCGGTGGAAAAATAACAAGAATTGCTCTGAATGGTCAGGATGTGAGTTTACATGATGACTTAGAAAATAATAAGGCAGCGACAATTAATGTGGCAAGTTATACCGCGCCAGTTGAAGTAACACCAACAAGCGGAAAAGACGGAATGAAAAAAGCGACAATAACACTTTCAAATATTCCTAGTGGTGCTGGAAGTGGTATTTATGCTTGGACTAATCAATATGGTTATGTATACACTTTGAGAGAGTCTCCTTCTGTTGGTGATGTAGCAGTATTTAATGCCTCAGAGGATAATAGCCCACTTGGCTCTGCAGATATTACCGCAGTTGAGGATGATACAATTACAGTAGACGGAAAAGGAACATACACCAGAACATCTACTGCAGATATTGTCATTGAGTAACTAATAATTCAAGGAGATATATCGTATGGATAAGATTAAAGCATTCTTTAACAACAAGATTGTAAAAATTGTTGCATGGGTAATTCTTGCGCTTGATGTAGTAATGCTCATTCTGGGCGGTGCGTCAGTTGCAGAAATTGGTAAAGGTGTAGAACTTGTGGCCGGAATCGTTTCCGCTGTTGCATTGCTCGTTGCCTTTATTGCTTCAAAGGTGAACAAAGGAAAGTAACTCAACTTTCATTTTGTAATACATCTCTCTCTGGGAGTCGGTGAAAACTGACTCCCTTTTTTATTAACTAATAACTAATAAAAGTAGAGGTATTACAAATGGAACAGATAAAAAAGGCTCATTGTTTTTTTGAGCAGAGTGGAACTTTCAAAAACGAATTTATTAAATTAGGTATTCCAGCTGAGGACTACGACATTCAGAACAACTTCAACGAGACAGACCATGTAATTGATTTATTCGCTGAAATTGAAAAAGAGTATGATAATCTGACAAGACAAGACAAGACAAGACAAGACAAGACAAGACAAGCATATTCGGCAGCATAAACGCAAGTCAAGACCTCATTATTGCTTTCTTTCCTTGCATTTACTTTGAAACAATGTCACAGATGTATTTTAGCTGTGATACATTGAATAACCGTCATAAACCAAAATACGAGCGCATTTTAGACGCTATCGAACGAAACGAAACTAGAAATAAGTTTTATGTTTTACTCTGGAAGCTCTCATATATTGCAGAGCGAACAGGAACAAAATTAATTATAGAAAATCCAGCCACAAAACCTAATTATATTATTGATACTCAGAACTTTCTAAAACCTACTCTCATAGACAATAACAGACTTCTCAGAGGTGACTATTTTAGAAAACCTACAGCTTATTGGTTTTTTAATCTTGAACCTACACAAGGCTTTAGTTATCAGAATGATAAAGAGCAGCGGATTATAAATAAAATGCGGTCAGCTAAAAAATCTGGCTTATGCTCAGAAGAACGCTCGATGATCTCTTCGGACTATGCTCGCAATTTTATATGTGACTTTATCCTCGGAAAGAAACAAAACTTACCCGGACAACAATATTTAGACTTTGACTAATATATTATGAGAGATAGAAAAATAAAAAGTACAAAGGCTGAGTTTTTACGTTCGCTTGTTTGGAAAAGATGGAGATATACTCTTGTAGACTATTACGAAAATAAAGACCAGCTCACACTCAAGCCTCTTAGAAAAGGCTTCAACATACATCACCTTGATATGCGAGAAGAGAATTATCAAGTCTTAAAAGAAGAACGTTTTAGACCTTTAAACTCAGACTCGCATGATTGTGTACATTTCCTATATCGCTATTACAAAAAAGACCCTTTTATAATAGACCGCCTCAGAAACATTTTAGATTTAATGGTGAAATACAATGAAGATTAAAGTTAGTAATTATAGAGATTGGAATAATCTTCAAAAAGAAAAAGACACTAACTCACTTGCTGAGCCTATAGACTTAGTGACTATGATTGACGGTGTAGCCTTTCTTATCCAGCGCAAAAATAATTTTAATAATGTTATTTGTCAGAGAGTAAATCCTTCTAAAAGAGCAATAATCAGGACATTTAATGACTTTAGAATCTACTGTCATAAGAAACATATGCGCTATATCAGAATTGAGGGCGGACATAATCACAAGTCTCATACTTATAATATCTTGTGGTTATTATTAAAGACCGCGCCTAAAACTTGCGGAGTAGCTTTTGCAGAGGAAGAGAGTAAAGAACTGGGAAGTAATATTTTCTATGTGAAAACGTACTAATAAATTACAAGGAGAATAATTTTCTAAAATGGACATCATGCAGATTGTACAGCAGATTTTAACTTATTTTTTGACGGTTGGCTTTGTATCAACAGTAGCCTATTTCTTCCACCTTTCTAAGCGCGTCACAATCTTAGAAGAGCATGACAAAGAACAGATAAAAGCGGTGGGTAAAGTAGAAAACCTTTCAGAGAAACTCACTAGGATAGATACTAAACTCGACCTTCTGTTAGAAGGTAAAATTATAAATACAGAGGGAGTAAAAAAACAATGATTTATCCTCAGACTTTTGCAAGTGAAGTATCAAACAACATTGAAGCAATCGGTAAATATGGTTGCCTTGCTATGTGTTATTTGTACTGTGTAGGCATTCGAGATAATGCTCTTGAGTATATCCGTATATTGTCGGATTGTATGAATAAAGGACTTTTAGACAAAGAGTGTACAGTTCTAAATGCTCGTAAGTTCTTACAGTATGTTACAGGCAAAAACTATGATGTAACAAAAGAACAGTTTAACGACCTTAAAAAAGTAAAGTGTTACCCGGTGCGCTATGTGTACAACGGGCGCGGCCACTGGGTTGTAGTAGACAATGGAAAAGTCGTTTTCAATTCCTTAATCAATTCTCAGTGTGTCACCAAAGGCAAACCAGACACAAAAGAAAACACACGAGTTATAAAATTAACGAGGTAAAAAATGATTGATTTATCAATTCTGAACACTGTAAAGGAATATATTCCTATTGCGGTAATAGTTGCTATTGCAGCAAATATTATGCTTGTATATGGCTCTTCCTGGCTTGTTTCACTGATTGAGGAATACTATGAAGAGGCTATGGGTAAACAGTACAGATTTTTTGACGGGAAAAAAGTGTGGCTCTCGGCTTTTTGGTGTGTTGTACTTTCTATAACACTGGCTCTCGCTAAGTTCATTGAATGGCGCGAACTTCCGTTTTATATGTTTGTAATTCTTGGTGCAAGTACATTCTTGTATGAAGCATTTTTGAAAAAATTAGGAGTGAAGAAAGATGATTAAAAAGATCCTCGCAATTTTAGCGGCTATTGGAACTTTTTTCTCTGCTATCTTTTTTGTTTTATTCAAACAGGCAAACGAAGAAAAGAAAGCAGAGCGAGAAAAAAGTAAAAATCTGAATACTAATCTCGAAGCTGTAAAAGCTGGAGATAAAGCGGAGAAGGAGTTGAAAAAAGAAAATGAAGAACTTATTGAACAGGCTCACAGCGGTAATAACATTGATACTTTTAATGCTTGTAATTCCCTCTTGTCAAAGTAATAAAACAAAGAAAGAGTATAAAACAGTGTATGCAACACCTGAGTTATACTTTCCGACCTTTCCTAAACCCGATAACAAGGTATTGCCTTATGACAAAGACTTTAAGAAAGTTAGCGACAATATTACTCCTATTGAGTATGTTGTTATGCCTTTCTGGTATTACCAGCTTATTGTTGATTACAAAATAAAAGTTGATGAACAGAAAGCAAAGTATGAAGCATTCGAGGCAACTATAAGAAAATGACTTGCAGAGATTGTGAGTTCTATGTAACAGACGAGGCAGAAGGAAAACTCCTTCCAGAATGGAAACACTCTGAGGATGATTGCGCCTTTTGTCCTTTACTTGATTTATTTACTACTGTTTACAAAAATGATAAGGCTTGTAAGAGTTTTATACCCTATAAAAAAAAGTGCCTTACTTAACATCAACGAGAGGTGTAAGGCGGTTTTTAATAAATAATGTGTATAAATTATTAGTAATTTATCACAGAAGTTCTAATCTATTAGTAATAATTCAACTAACATTCGATAGTAAATTAACTAACACTCGTTAGCAAATAAACATATTTTACATGGGAAATTAAGAGAAATTAGGGGAAAATTTCCCTAAATAAATAGAGATTTATACAATTTTAGAAAGTGTAAAAATACTGTTAAACCCCCCTTTTAACCCCCCTTTTAAGCAATAAGAAATAGAAATAGAATAAGAATAAGAAATAGAATAAGAAATAGAAATAGAAATATAATATATATATTAATAATAATAGCCTTTCGGCTCATTATCGTTATATACATTTTTTCTGAAACTATTTTTATACTACTTGAGAGTGTAAATCATTAAGCAAATATCTTGATATTAAGTCCTGTTCTACATCCGGCATTTTGCCACTTCTTACAGAGCCTAAAGTATCGCATAAAGAAACCGGGTAAAACTTCCCCTCTATGTATGCCTTTAGACCAAAAGACTCAGACAGACAGAGAGTAAACTTTACACAAGATTTACGAGGCGCGTGTAATTCAAAATAATGATCGTGAAATAAAAAGACACCGTAAGAGTCGGACTTCCGCGGAACTTTAATAGACAGCTCATAATCAATATCAAAAGACTTCGGTAGACATTTCCACCTCGATAAAGGAGAAGAGGCGCGGACAGAAAACTCAGAATTGAATCGAGGCAGCCATTCCTTTAGAAATGCGTTTGCACTCTGATTATCAGAGATATCGAGTCTACGAAATATATAAGGCAAGTTATTTTGAAGAGTCTCCCAGAGCCTCTCAATTCTTCCCTTACCTTCGGCAGATAGAGCGAGTATAACTTCAATTTTGAGCCTCTTACATAAATCATTAAAATGAGTATCACTGGACTTCTCATATTCGAGTCTCTCTTCTAGCGTCCTATGGCGCGGAGTAGAAACAAAAGAGGAATGTCTGTCTATGTAGACCGCTTCCATAACTCCATAGTTCTCGAACGTTTGGCGGAGTACTTCGTTATAACCTAAGCGACATTCATTATCACAGAAGTATAACCCGGTCACAATATGCCTAGCGTCATCAATACCACCATGTAGATTTGTGTAAGTACCATTCATAAACCAATCATGTTTACTAGCGTCCATCTGTAATAATTCACCTGAACACTTGCGCTCTTTTCGAGACTCATGTTTCACTTGTTTTTTTATTCGATACTCATTACCTGATTTTATATTGTGCTTTTTCAAAATATAGCGGAGAGTCGGTAAAGGTATATTAATTTTCTCAATATCCCTTAGACCTCTCCAGAAAGCTGCAAAAGGTGCGCCCTCATAATATTTATGATACAGATTAATAATTAGACTTATAAACTCATCAGAATACTTTTTGTTATAGCCTGGATGACTCGGCCTTATAAATGCTTCATCACCTATCAGCTTGTAACGATTTTTTAATTTAAGAACGTTTCTCGGTGCAATTCCTATTTTCTGTGCAGCTTGTAAATTAGTTATTTTTCCGGCCACACACAAAGGAATGTAGATGGACTTTCTTAACTGTTTCTGCTGGTATTCAGTCATAAACAGTCCTTCCCTCGACCACTTAAAAACTCTTTTAGCGTTTTTATCAAAAATTGTCAAACACAAAAAAAATCTGAGATTTTTAATTTTATGCTTGACATTCTAAAAAATAACCTCTAAAATCTAAGTATAAACAACAGTACGAGCGTTGTTGTAATGACTTTGGATTTTGGAAGTTAAAAGACTTCTTAAATTATATAGCCGCCTAGCTGCTCGTACCAGTTGGGCGGCTTTCTTTTTTTATACGCGTTAAGGAGCGCGGAGAGAATGAACAAGTACGAAGAACTTATGTACAAGTCGGAACTTGCAAGAGATACAGCTCGCAAGTGTGAAACTAACTGGGCATGGTGTTACTGGAATAAGGTTGCTGACTCGCTCTATGAACAGGCTCTACTTCTCAACGTAGAACAACTTTAATTAGTCCAAAAAAATCTAAATAAAAAGGAGTAAGAAAAACTATGGCAAGTATTGTTATGGTAATCGGTCAGAGTGGCACTGGAAAAAGTACTTCTCTCCGTAATTTCAAAAAAGGTGAGGCTAGCGTAATAAACGTATCTAAAAAACCTATGCCCTTCCCTTGTGACTTGGCTGTTGCTAATGTCGGCAATTATAAGACAATCAAATACCTTATGCTTAAAACAACTTCACCGGCAATTATTGTCGATGATTGTACCTACCTCATAGTAAACGAGTATATGTCAAACGCTGATGTTAAAGGCTTTGATAAGTTTACGAACATGGCTAAAAACTTCTGGGAGTTTATGAAGTTCTGTATTACAGAACTTCCAGACGATAAGATCGTTTATTTTCTCGGACATTCTGAGAAGGGAGACGATGGCCGCGAACATTTTAAGACAGTAGGTAAAATGCTCGACCAGACGGTTGTTTGTGAAGGTTACTGTACTGTAGTTCTTAAAACTGTTGTAGAAGACGGACATTACTATTTTGCAACAAAGAACAACGGTTACGACACTGTAAAAACACCTATGGGAATGTTCCAGGATGAGAAAATTGAGAACGACCTTAAAGCTGTTGATACACGTATGCGTGAATACTTCAAAATCACACCTAAAAAAGAATCAAAAGAAACAAAGGAGAATAAATAACTATGGCTTTTGGAAATGGATTTAAACACGAGGACACAAACGAAATGTTGGAAGAGGGAAATTACAAGGCAAAAATTATTAAGGGCGAACTTGTAAACGGCTCTTATGGTGACTACATCAAAGTAGAGGTTGAAGTTATCGACCATCCTAATTGTAACCCTCATATGTTTTTCTTGACCGATATGCCTACAAAGGCTTTCGAAAGCATGACTCTCGAAGACGCTCAGAAAGTTTGGAATAGAAAAATGACTCTTTTCTTTGCTAACTTCTCTATTCCAGAAGGAGACTTCGAGCCTACTCATTGGGTCGGTAAGGTGGGAGAAATTACCGTACAGCAGCAGAAGAAAAACCCTCAGTATAACGAGATAGTTCCTTACAAGACTAAACCTCGTAAGGCTGCAAAGAAGGAAGAAGTTGCCACACATACAGACAGTAACAACGCTGACAACTTCCCGGAAGATGTTCCTGATATTTTCTAACATGAAATAAACACCTTGTTTGTGAGGAGTAAACAAGCAAGGTGATTTAATAAAGCATGGCCGTTATGCGGTTACTCTTCGAGGCTCTATCGGCTTTGAGCGTAGAATGCGAGAAACAGAAAACGGCAACTTTTAGGCGGAGAAATAAAAACTAAAATGAAAGTTATTAATGACGGCTTCAAAATGTGGAGCAATTACCTTGAAGCAATAGACAGTTATACAAGTGGGGATGACGCTCAATTCGGAAGATTTATGAGAATACTCTGCTACTACGGAATCTATGGCGAAGAAATTGCTCAGACAGACATAGAAAAACTTTTCTTTACTGGTGTTAAATCTAGTATCAATGCAAGTATTCAGAACATAAAAAACGGAATGTTAGGCGGTAGAGGAAAGACTACTTCTACCTCTGAAAATAAAAGACCTTCCCTCGAAGAAGTAAGAGCCTATATCACAGAGAAAAACAGCAAGGTAGACCCTCAGGCATTCTTCGACTATTA
>Ga0265301_10007200_pt1 | contig 10471 bp, 6 predicted proteins | sample AusTroGonzalo_MG_2_FD_193488 | JGI IMG/M metagenome (GOLD analysis project Ga0265301, IMG submission 193488) | Bovine rumen microbial communities from tropical cattle in Woodstock, Queensland, Australia - Gonzalo_04 | ecosystem: Host-associated > Mammals > Digestive system > Stomach > Rumen ...
CGGCAGAAAGTGTCACCTGCTCAGCCGTAATCTCCGTGCGGGGCTTAAACGAAGCCGTGACATAGGCACCGAACTCGCCCTCCAAGTTCAGTGTATAGGTAGCCACCTGGGAGCGGTCGGCCGATGCCGAGGTTTTGGTCAGCGCATACTCGCCTCCTACGGGGATGTCGGCCCTCCTTCTGGCGGCCGCCGAGGCATCCACCGTCTTCTCAGCCCTGATGCTTTCTAAGTAAAAGCCGTCAGAGGGCGTCACGGTCAGCGTGACCACAATACCCTCAGCGCCACTCTCAATGCTGTAGGTCACATTATTCGCGATGTCATCGGCAATCTTCACATTATTGCCCCGCGCAAAGGCCACCGTGCTGCACAACAGCAGCACAACAACCGGAATATATCTAATATACTGTTTCATATCACTTTTTTCTTTTTAACCACGGATTCCACACATTTACCTGATCACGGTCTTCCGTCCCTCATGGATATAGACACCTTTCTTCACCGGCCTGCCGCTGAGTTTCCGTCCGTCGACAGCATACCATGCACCGCCGTCATTATCCATTATCCATTGTCCATTATCCATTACCGAAGTGGCATGGCCATCTTCAACAATGCTCAGCTGACGTGCGCCGTTGCCCTGCGGGATGGGCAGGAACACCTTACCGTCGGCGAGTGTGCCGCCGCTGACGAGGTAGAACGCATCCCGATAGAGCACATAGTCCTGGAAAGCCGTGGGCTGGTTGGTAGTGCTGGCAGCCTGCAGCAGGTTCTCTGTCGGGGCGGTGCCGCTGCCTGCCGAGGCACGATAGAGGTTCACGGTGTTATCAGTGCGTCCCAGCAGTACGGGTACGTCCTGTGGAATGTAATCCAGCGCCGTAGCCGTGGCTGTAGCACCATTGAGGGCCGTGACCGTGTAGGCTGTCAGACCGCTGGGCAGTGCCAAATCCTCCTGAGCCACATAGCCCGTCCATGTATAGCTGTCCTTGAACAGATTCTCCATTCTGCGCAGGATGGAGAACGTCGTCGAGATGCCGTCTGCATATTCCGTACTCTCGGCCTTGGCTGTAATGGCCACATTGGCCGTACCTACGGCCGTATTGTCGGTGATGGTGATATCGCACTCGCTGGTGATGTCCGTCTCACCGTCCTTCACGACGATGGCTGGTTCGATGGCACTGCCCGTCCAGTCTTGGTCGGCAATGCCTTCGATGCTGATGTCCTGATGCGCCAGCAGTTTCTTCACATCTGCCGTCACCGTTACGTTGTGGTCGGGCATGGTGATGGTGTACGTGCCGTCACCGTTGTCGGTAATGAGTTGTTGTGCGCGGACCTCGGGGGCGGCGATGCCCAGAAGCAGCAGAAGGGCTGCGCGAAGTATATTCTTATTCTGTTTCATTTCAATCTCTTGTTATTTCTTGTTCTACAAAGTTGTTAATGTCGCCGGTGGCTTAATGAATCCAGTCATCGTAATTGGGTACATTCTCGGGCTGGACGTCTTCGTTTTGATCCGATTGTTCCGTAGCTTCGACGTTGGTGGCCTTGTAGCCCGCCTCAAGCTCGATAACGATTGTGGAGCCCTTGCTGAGGTCCTGGCCGTTGCCGGTGTAGGGCTGGCCATCGACACTGAGTATCTTGAAGTGCTCAGGCAGGGTGAGCACGAGGCCATTGTTGCTGGGTGCGTCGCCGTCTGAATTCGGCAGGTCGCTCCACAGCAGGTAGCAACACATCGGGCGAATCTTGGCGCCGTTGTCTACCCTTACGAAGTCACCCACATTAATGCCATCTTTCGCCACACCGGCAAAGCCGTAGGCACGGCCTATCTCTTCAGCGTTGTAATAATTGCTGGAATTCCATTCTTTAAATCTGTATGTTCCCTTAAACGTCCAGTGGCTGCCAGGGTCAGCCGTCTCGCAGTTGCCGCCGCTGCCGCCATCCCTGGTGAAGAGCCTTACACTCCCATTAATATTGGGGAACGTCATGGTTGACGCTGCAGGCATAAACAGATACGGCGTATTGGCTTCCAGCGTGCCCTGTTTATTTGTGTCATTGCCTGTTTCCTGCATCGTAGCAACCCACTTATCGTTTTCTTTCTTTACGCCTACAAACTTATAGAACGTGCCACCCTCGTTGCCATTGCAGGTATAGTTGAACGGCAGCATCACCGTCGAAGCCATGCCGGGAGTGAACACGCGGTTGCTGGTCACGTGATTCACGATTATGTTATGATTATAATCAATATCGACTGGATCTACCGATGTGCCGTCTAATAACGCCGTCATTCCGTTTTGGTCTTCATAAACGTATACTGCACCAGCTTGACGTGCTAATCGGGGTGAGATGGTAAACGTCGCCTCTTTTGAGTCCGAGTAGTTGCCCTTACCCGTGATGGTGACGGTGGCTGTTCCAGCGTTGACGTTATTGCTGTAAGCCACCTCGTAATCCGTGCCAAGAGTGAGCGTTGTTTCTCCATCTTTAACGGTCACGGCAGGTTCGATTGCCAAGCCCGTCCATGTCTGCGACGGAATGGTGATGCTGATGTCATTATTGGTCATGGACTTGACAATCTTAAACTCCTTCTCCACATGGCCCAGCGAGGCGTAGTCGCCTTGGAAGGTGGCTCTCACCTTAGCTGTGCCAACATTCGTATTATTTGTGTAGGAATATACATAGTCCGTGCCTTTGGTGAGGTTGAGCGAACCGGCTATGACGAGCGGCTCTGGAGTAATGGCACTGCCTATGTAGGTCTGGTCGGGCACGACATCCATCTGACCGGCGGTTTTCAGAATAGATACATTCCACTTGCCGTTGCCGACATCGGTCATTGTAATGTCGTAGAAGCCAGCATCGCCATTAAGCCTGAAATTGCCGTAGCCGCCCTCCATAAATGAACCCGTTCCGCCTGAATACGGAATGTCTCTGCCTTCTGCATACGGGTCTTCATCCAAACGGAATGTATTATCGCAATACCCCATTCCCGGTTCGTCTTCAAAATAATCTTTACCAATATTGTATTCTTTGCCCTGCTGAAGATTTACTGTGGTCACGCCGTCGTAGATGGTGGCTTCCAGGGTAAAAGGATTATAATAATCGCCTATATAGCCCCATACAAACTCCGTCGTGCCGTGAGTGCCTTGCTCAAACACTGCACTTACCGTTACGTCGCTCTTTGGCATGAAGAAACTGTTGCCCGTGGAAGCCACGTCGTTGTTCTGAGCATCCTTTACAACAAGGCGGCTGAATCTGTATCCGAGAGCTGGTGTGGCAGTTATCGTCACCTTCTCCATATACTTAGCCGTAGCAGCACCCGTCAACGTACCGTGCTCGATGCCATTGGCAATGGTAATGGTGTAGTCGGTATCATCCTTTGGTGCGATAACACGGCGGTTGCCGTTCTCAATGATGGTGAAGTAGTCTATCTTGTTGGCGGTCACGTTTGTTTCGCCGTGCATATAGATCACGTTGTTGAAGTTCTTGATGCTCGATGCGTCAACCATATCGATGCCATCATAAATGGTCACCGTGCCGATGGTGTTGGTGCAGCCGCCGTAGGTATATCCAGTTCCGATTCCGTTAGCTTCCGAGCCGCCTGTTGCCTTAACCGAGCCGCCCTTGATGGTGATGGTGCCAAGCATTGCAGTCCCGCCTTTAATAACGCCTGTGCCGATGCCTGCACCCCACTTATCATTGACGCTGCCGTTTGCCGTGATGTTTCCGCCCTCGATGATAATATCGCCACCGATAACGTCATTGGCAGGGTTCCAAGCACGGCTCAGACCGATGCCTGCGGATTGGTCGCCGCCGTTTGCTGTCAGCGAGCCGTTGCCCTTGATGGTGAGCGTAGTGCCTGAACCGCCGACCTGTATGCCTGCCTTATAGCTTGCACCCGTCACGCTGTTCGTGCCGACAAGGGTAATCTCCGCTGTACCTGCACAGACGATGCCGCCGGTGATGGTCGCGTCGTTGAGCGTGATGCTTGCGCCGTTGGCTATCGTCACGGTGTGGCTCGTCGAGCCTGTCAGCACATTGCCATCGACGACGGTGAAGTCACTGGGGGCTTGCGACAGGTCGATGTTGCTGCTGTGTTCGATGGTGGCCGTCACGGTTATGTCGGCCGTGCCTACGGTAACGCTGTAGTTGCCGCTGTCGTCAGCCGTCAGTGTGTTCGCGCCGTCATACACATTAGATGCCGTATAGGAAAAGCTCGCCTTGAACGTGACAACCGTTCCCGAAATGTACTTACCGCTGCCATCTGCTGTGTTCGTTGCGCTTACAATCTCCATATTGGCAGGCAGATTGACGGAATAGGTGGTAGCGGTGGATGCCGTCACGGTCACGTTGCCAGCGGGCATGGTGAAGGTGTAATTGCGGTTGCCAGCATCGGTCAGCGTCAGGTCGCTGGTGCCGTCGTTCACTTTGAGCGTCGAAGCATCAACCGCCGTGCCGAGCGTCAGGGTGACGGTTTCGCCCGTAATCGCGAGCTCGGTGGAAACAGTGATGTGCGCCTTTAGATCATCGCTCATCGCAACGGTGTGATTCAATGCCTTGGTACGAATCTGACGCTCCGAGCCCTCGTCCGTATCGTAGAACACGGCATCCTTGTCATCGCCGGTCACGATGTTACCGCCGCTTATGAAATTCACGGTGACAGAGCCGCTTGCAGACTTGCCTTTGCCGATGCACGCGCCTCCCTGAACGGGAGTGGCAACAATCTTCCTGATGCCGTCGGAGATATTGACGGTAATGCTGCAATCGCCGCCTAAATAGCCGGAACCGATACCAGCGGCATTGATGATTCCGCCGTTCAGGTTGATGGTGCTGGCTTTGCCTAGTATCCCTCCGCCACCGATGCCGGCGCCGTAGCCATCACCATCTTGTGCCGTCACGATGCCGCCGTTGATGGTGATGGTGCCGACGGTCGCTCCAGATTGACCGCCAGAGCCTATACCGGCCCCAACCTTACCTGTTGCATTGATTTTTCCGCCGTTGATGGTAATCGTTCCGGCAGCCGTGTTGTCCACACCGCCAATGCCTGCATTATATTGACGGTTATCGTTGGCTCCCGATGCCACGAGTGCTCCCATCGTCGCCTCGTCGTCCGTCTGAGCATAGATGTTCAGCGTAGCGTCGCTGCCAACGGTGATTCCCTTGCTGGCCGTCAGCGTCGCGTTGTTGGTGAGAATCAGGTTGACCGTGCCGCTTACGGTGATGCGGTCAGAGATGGTTGTATTGCTATTGACCACAAACCAGCCGCTGTTCCAAAAGGTTGAGCTGCTCTCTACAGTCGTATAGGTCGTGCATGACTGTTGTGTGCCAGTGGCATCCAAGTAGCTGATGCCGTCTGCCCACGCCGTCGCCGTCGTGAGCAGTGCAAGGAGCAACATCGCTGCCCGTCGCGTTGCGCCCAGCCCCGAGGCCAAAGGCGCGAAAAAGTCTTTCTTAATACTCATTGTTATTGCTTATTTTTGATTATTTATTTGTCTCGTAGGGTATAAATAACACAGCGGCCTTCCTTGCATTAATGCAAAGAAAGCCGTATATTATTTACGCGGGTGCCCGCGCCTTTTCAATCGCGCGTGACTTAGAGTGAGTGAGTGAGTGAGTGAGTGAGTGAGTGAGTGAGTGAGTGAGTGAGTGAGTGAGTTAACGAATTATTTGGAATCACCAAACAATTCGCGTTAATTATTGTTATGACCTCAAACTTTCTCATCGTTGAAAAATCCAAAAAACGTTGCAAAGGTACGAAAAAATCTGCAAATAATAAGCAACAAAAAGAAAATAATGACAATTTTTGCGATTTTTGATACAAACGCTAACGTTTTGGTAGAGAATTTTGTGATTTTATCCCAAAACAACCTTGATTTAGACTATTTTGATTATCAAAAACTACTTTCTTGCAGGCATGATAATATAATGAAATCGGCGCAATGCAAACAACTACAAAAATCTGCAAATATCAGGTGACAACTACCCTCAAAATGAGTATCGGATATTTGCAAGTTTTTAGGGTCACTTCTAACGAAATTCGCCACAAAATGTGCTAATTCTTATTTGCAGATTTTTGCAAATAGCTGATAATTAGATAGTTATTAAATTCGTTAAAATACTCTAACATATTGCTATAACTACCTAATAATCAACACATTACAATCTATTTACCCACGCAGAAGTTTTTAAAGATATTTCCTAAAACTTCGTTGGGGGTGATCTGGCCGCCTGTAATTTCGGCTAGGGTATCAAGGGCTTGGCGGAGGTCTTCACTGAGAAGGTCTCCGCTAAGTTGCATCTGGAGGCCATCGATGACGCGCTGGATGCTATCGTGTGCACGAACCAAAGCATCGTAATGACGAGCGTTGGTCACGATGATATCGTTCTCGGTAAGCGCGGGGATATCAGTAGCCTCGTAGATGGCTTGCTCTAATTCGTCGATGCCGGTACCAAACTTAGCGCTGATGGTGACAAATGGTAGTTTTAACGTATTATAACTATTGTTATCTGCCTTGTCGGCTTTATTTTTGATAATGATAAGCTTCTTGTTTTCAGTGCGTTGCAATAAGTCGTTAATTTCTTTTGTTGAAGGTTTGGTGTCGATGAGCCAAAGCACGATGCGAGCTTTCTCGATGGCGGCATAAGTGCGGGTGATACCTATCTGTTCTACCTCATCTTGCGTCTGACGGATGCCTGCTGTATCGATAAATCGGAAGGTGATACCATTGATGTCGATAGTATCTTCGATAGTGTCGCGAGTGGTGCCATGAACATCGCTAACGATGGCACGATCGTCTTTAAGCAGACGATTAAGCAGGGTAGATTTTCCTACATTGGTCTTGCCCACAATGGCTACAGGGATGCCCTGTTTTAGGGCCTGGCCAGTTTGGAATGAGTAGGCTAGACGGTTGACGTGATTGTCAATAGTTTTTGCAAGTTCTTGTAGCTCGCTGCGATCGGCAAACTCCAAATCTTCGTGGTCAGAGAAATCGAGTTCTAACTCTAGAAGAGATGTGAGTTTAAGCAACTGTTCGCGAAGCTGAGCCAGCTTGGAAGAGAAGTGGCCTCTAAGCTGACTCATCGCTATCTGATGTGTGGCCTGATTGGTAGATGCGATCAGATCGGCCACAGCTTCGGCTTGACTCAGGTCCATCTTGCCATTCAGGTAAGCGCGCTGGGTAAATTCGCCAGGGCCAGCCTGTCGACAACCGTTTGCTATCAGCAGAGCCAAAACCTTATTCAATATATAACGCGATCCGTGACACGAAATCTCTACAGAATCTTCGCCTGTGTAAGAGTGGGGGGCGCGAAACACACTCACCAATACCTCATCTACCACCTCGGTGCCGTCCTTAATATTACCATAGTGTATGGTGTTGGGCTGGGCGTTAGTGATATCTTTGGTAAATACGTGAGAAAGAATCTCAAGCGACTTAGGGCCTGAGATTCTTATAATTCCTATTGCGCCACCAGCGGCTGTGGCGAGAGCACAGATCGTTTCAACCGACATTAAACATTAAACATTAAATATTAAACATTAAATGCGGTCGAGTACTTTTTCGATAAGTGTGTCGATAGAGTTCTTATACTCAGTGTTCATCTTCTGGGCATAACGGTTGGCGATGACCATACAGCAGGTCATAGCGCGATGACCAAGCAGAGATGCCATACCTGCGAGGGCAGACGACTCCATCTCGAAGTTGCAGATCTTCAAACCATCATATTCGAAGCTCTCAATCTTCTCGTTCTGCTTAGGATCCTCGATGTCAGCGCGCAGAACGCGGCCCTGTGGTCCATAGAATCCACCACACGAAATGGTATAGCCACGAACCATATCGTCCTGAGCAATGCGGTCGATAAGCTCTGCATCAGCTACAGATACGTATGGAGCACCCTTGATGGGGTTCCAATTCATGTGCTTCTTGAAAGCCTCTTCTAGTTTAAGGTCGCAAACCTTGTTGCGGTCGGCATAGTAGTTTAGCAATCCGTCGAAACCAATGCTCTTTACTGATGCGACGAAACATCCGGTAGGAGTGTTTGGCTGAAGTCCGCCACAGGTTCCGATACGAACCATTGTGAGTGTACGATGCTCAGCTTTTTCCTCGCGGGTGTTATAATCGATATTTGCAAGAGTATCCAGCTCGTTGGCTACGATGTCGATATTGTCGCAGCCTATACCATGACTCTGACAAGTGATGCGCTTGCCCTTATACATACCAGTGATGGTGTGGAACTCGCGACTAGAAACTTCGCACTCCTTAGAGTCGAAGTGAGCTGCTACTGTGTCTACTCGGGCTGGATCGCCTACCAGCACCACCTTATCAGCCAGCTGTTCTGGCTTAAGATGCAGATGGAAACAAGAACCATCGGCATTGATAATCAATTCTGATTCTGGAAAATTCTTCTTCATAGACTGATTGTATTACTGTTTTTTACTATTTATTTCTGCATTACGTGTAGCCTTGTCCAACTTCTTTACGTTAGCATAAAGTTTAATGGCATCTTCTTCAAGTTTTAATATCTCGCTCTTCATTTGGCTTCTCTCGCCAGCGTTGGCCTTGTGATACTTCTGGCGCAACTGCTCCAGGCGTGAGTTCACGATATCGAGTGAGTTCTGCTCATTTAACAGTTTCTGATACAGCAACTTAGCCTCTTGCGAGTGATATTCTTCAGCAGATGCTTCGTCGCCTGTGCTAACCAATTGTCCAGGAACATCGATTGCAGAGTATTTTGATTTAATTCTTTCGAGTGCGGCTTTCCTTTCGGTTCCATTACCCCAGGTGTCGGCGATTCTGGTGATATCAGCAAAGCTGCGAATCTTATCTTCTGAATATTTTGCAGCATTGTAGGTCTTACGTGTCTCCGAAGGGATGAAGATGTAGATACATACCTTGCCCTCAGGCTGGCGACGGTCGCTTACGAAGTAACCTATGCGGTTGGCCTCGTCGATAGCGTACATATAGTCGTTGGCCTCAGAGTTGAAAGGCATACCGATATTCTCGGGTTTTAGGAAACTGCCACTACGCGAGTCGTAGCGTGTCATAAAGATATCGTATCCACCAATACTCTCTTCGCCTTTTCCGGCAAAGTAGAATGTTACACCATCAGTAAGCATAAAGGGGTAGGAGGCTTCGTCGATACCTTCGCTTATGCCTTCGAGACGTTGTGGACGGCTCCACTCGTTGCCCAGCTTGTCGGCAGTATATAGTTGCAGCTGATGGCCATCAGGCTGACTGAAGTAAACCTTGTTGCCCATCTCGTTCAGATAAAGGATACCCTTCTGATTGTTACGATAGAATGAGCCCGTGGTCATCAGTTTGCCAGATTCGGGCGTCATACGGATCGAAGCAAGAAATTGGTCCTTGCTGGTTACGATACTATCGATGATGATTATCTGTTGGGTCATCTCGCGCATATTCGTGATGCGTGGATCCTCCTGTGGTTCTTCTACTACAGGCACTGGTTTTGCTTTGGGCTTTACGCGTTTACGCTTTTGTGCTGCCATCGGCATCGACAGCAGTACGGCCATAGTGAGTATCGTAATTTTCCTTAGGTTCATATATTATTCTTCTATCAGTTTGTTGTCTGAATTAAGCGCATTCCACATGCTGTATCGTGCCTCAGGGTTCATCCGCTCGATGGCATCGTAGATCTGCTTTATCTCTGCACGATGCGAGTTAGTCTCGTAGGGACAGAGTTTTTGTTGTTTCTGATATCCCTGCAACTCGCCATAGGCTTTGATGTCCTTTTCCTCAATCATGCATAGCGGACGAATGATGGATAGTGGCATCTTCCGCATCTTGAGTAGTGCCGGCATCGTGTCGAAGCGCCCTTGAAATGTGAGGTTCATCAGTGCTGTATGCAGAAGGTCGTCTTGGTGATGGCCCAGGGCAATCTTGTTGCAGCCCAGTTCTTGTGCCAAGTTGAACATCTGCTTGCGCCTGTTCCATGAGCAGAGAAAACACGGAGTCTTCTGCTTGTGCAGTCGGGCGGCATCTTCCTCATTGTTGTTATCAACCTCAAAACTCGTTGTCATCACGTGGAGCTTTACTCCCAGATCGTCGCAGAACTGCTGCAGATAAGAGGTGTCTGTCTCGTAGTGGATGTTGGCCATCCTTACGTGTAGTGCTTCTACCTCGAATCGTGGATGCTGGATGCGCGAACGCTTGGCCAGTAACTCTAGCAGACAGAGCGAATCCTTGCCGCCTGATAATCCCACGAGTATGCGGTCATCATCCTCTATAAGATGATAAGTAGCCATCGCCTTGACAAAACGTTCGTTCAAACGGTGCCACAGGCGACGGCTCTCTTTATCTTGATTAAGCTTCTCCACGCAGATGCTTATCCATATTCAATGCGGCACGACGACCATCGCCCATGGCGAGGATTACCGTTGCACCACCACGCACGATATCACCACCAGCAAAGATCTCCTGTCGGCTAGACTGCATCTCTTCGCTTACGGCGATAGTGTTCTTGCGACCAAGCT
>Ga0265301_10007202_pt1 | contig 10470 bp, 7 predicted proteins | sample AusTroGonzalo_MG_2_FD_193488 | JGI IMG/M metagenome (GOLD analysis project Ga0265301, IMG submission 193488) | Bovine rumen microbial communities from tropical cattle in Woodstock, Queensland, Australia - Gonzalo_04 | ecosystem: Host-associated > Mammals > Digestive system > Stomach > Rumen ...
GGGTTGCAAATCGCAGACGTCCGGATTCTTCACGTCGTAATACGGGCGGTAAGCCTTTTTGATTGGCGGCAAAACCTGTTGTCGGAAAAGAGAAGGCCAAAACGGTGATGGCCAATAGGGATAGTATTCTTTTGATGTTTTTCAATGCTATTCATATCAGTGCTTGAATATATAGTATAGTATTTCACGCAATTCCTTGCAGGCGGCGGTGAGACGGTCTTTCGCTTCACCCTGCGGCAAAGAATTCGTCCTTTTGACCGCCGCGGTATAGAGCTTGTCTATCTGCTGTTTGTCAGGGAAGAGCTTGTTGTCCTTCATGAAAGTGACCTTTTGGGCGAATGTTTCGGCGTTGTTTTCTTCTTGCAGCAGCGTCTCCAGTTCGTCGCAAAAATGGTCAAAAAAAGAGGGATCCGACAGCTCATCGATGAGTTTTTGCACCAAGTTACCTCCATAAACACAAATGCCAGCTTCTTTTAGTTTTGCGTCAACCTCATCGTCGGTTCGGCCCCGATAAGGGGTGAGCAGTGCGAGGACTTCTTCGTATTCCTCGTCAAGAAGAACGCTATAACGCGTCCTTGTTTTATCCATATCACATCCGAATAATCGGAGTACACCATAATGGTTAATCATAAATATCGGTTCTCCTAAAATATTTCGCAAAAATAAAAAAAATAACAATCCGCTTCCTAACTATTGAGCAGCTTGTCCTTTTTCAAAACAGGCAGGTCAAATAGTTGAAGTCTATGTTTAGACAGAGGGAGTGCCGTAGGACCTATATCTTTACAACCTCAATTTTCCAGCTGCAATATTTTATCCGTGTCGGATCGGAAATGTAAATTCTGTCCACCTTGCAGTCACAGAAGGCTTTTTCATCAATTTCCGTCACCGAATCGGGAATCACCAGATAGTGTATGTCCATTCCATCTTCCTCCATACAAAGCCCTTTGGCATTTTCCAAGGCGTATGGTCCGATAGCCGTCACCGAATACGGAATAGACGTGTTGGCACAGCTGAAAATAAGTTTGTTGGTTGCCGTCTCAATGATGGCGTTACACCTCTGTCGGCTGTCATAATAGGGATTCCCGATGTCCACGATAATGGATTTCAAGTTTCGGAGCCAGAAGGCAAAAGCTCTTTCTTCACCAATGTAAGTCACTGTTTTGGGAATATAGAGAGACTCAATTTGTTGGTTGCCTAAATAGGACCCATCCATAATTTCCACGACCGGATATAGTTTGCCCTCGTACTCGTGATAGGCTGGAATATATAGCGCTTTTCCCGCCAGTTCGGTTCTTGGTTCAATATAATTACCTTCCTCGTCAACCTCCCATCGCCTGAAGCCAGTGATGACCAGTCCTGTACCCGCTTCGTTCAGTTTGAATTTCAGATAAGGGGTGAACACCTCGTATCGTAACAGATTCCACATTTTGTTCAGCAGCAGAATGTCATCGGCATGGCCGATACCAGCCATGTCGTCTTGAATAAGATCGTCACGATAGAAATAATAATCCAGAACCCTTTTGGCTGCCGTCGCGTATGTCTGATATGGATTGTTTTCTTGGTTTTGCTTATAAAAATCCCAAAGTCTGTCTATTAAATCCACTATCCCGGCATCCTTTCCCGATGGATTGTCACGCAAGAGTTTGATTTTCTCCTCAACAGACTCGTTGGGCAGTTGATCGGTCACCAATTCATCAAGCACTTCGATAAAATCTGTTGCCGAGGGGAAGGGGGTTTCAACCAGTAGGGTATAGAGCGACATTTTGTGGCTGTCTCTTTTTCTTTGCACATCTGCACACATACTCAGCATCGTTCGAACAGAAATCATGCCGATTCCTTCCCAATCGACAACCATCAGTCCGGCAATAAATTGCGACAAATTCAACGATGTACAAATATTAAACAGTTTTATTTTCTCCTCCTTTGAATCATGGGCAAGGAGTTCTTTTAAAGAAGTGCTTTGTGGAATAAGGCCCAGATTTTTCAACACATCCAGCAATACTTTATCTGCCGATAAATAAACCATATCATCAAGTTCTTTAAACTTCCTTATTTTACGGTCATATAAAATTTCCTCCTCAAATTCTGCAAAGTGTTTTCCAAAGTTCAAGTAATAATCCATACCCCATATCTCTCTAAATGGATTGGCACGCAACGGGAATCTGGCAAAAAGGCGTGCAAACAAAACAGCCACGCCTTCATCCCTGTAACGTTGAAGCAATCTCAGCGGCTGTTCCAATTGTCTATATGAGAACTTGGGATTCAGTTCATATTTCACTTCTATCAAGTCTTCCCTTGAGTTTTTTAAGGCAGTCAGGTCAGCCGAATGCACCAATTCGTGGAGCAGGTGGTTTCTGAAATACGATTCCTTTTCCTTACGGTTGTTCAGAAACTTTACGACAGTCATTCCATTTACGTACAGATAGACATGGCCGGCGTCAGATTTTCTTATATCCACAGCCATTTGCTCGGCATCCATTATTTTGAAAAACACATGGATTTGAAATGGCGCTTCCTGTTCGAGAACCGTCTCATAAAGGTATAAGACCTCCTCTTCGATGATTGTTTGAAGCAATTTTTTATGAATATTCGTAAATTTGAATGATTTAGCGGAAGGTGCAATATCCTTTGTCTGTTTGTGAAACCATTCAAAAAAATCCTGATAATTGATTTGGATTACCATAATGTATTGACGGTTAAAAGTATTTATGAGACTGTTTGAAAGGTGTGTTTTGCTGCATTATCCATTCCGTAAGTGCGACAAGTTCGCCGACAGTTCTGACCCGAAACAGGATATCCGCGCCCTTGCCATCCGGGCGCATCACCTCGTCCAAAAGCCTGTGGTCGATGTCGAATGCGTTCATCCAGGCGGCTAAGAGATCCAGACGTTCCAAATCGTACAAGTCCAGATCCCGCCTGAGTTCCGCCTCGTTGGTAACAATGTCGGGCGAGAGTTCGAACTCTTCGACCAATAGTTGTTTCACCTTGGCCGCGACGGGGGTGTCGGGTTTGTTGTTGTAAGTTGGCATCGGATGCTCATCGTCCATTTACCAGTTCTTGCGCTTCGGGGGTGAGGTAGGGCTTCCACGGTTCCAGGCTATATTTGAAATCGTCAAAGATGCCGGGTGCCCAGGCATACTGGATTGCAAGCGAGTCGTTCAGCAATCCCATGCTAAAGGATTTGGGAGACCCGTTTTCACTCATGGCGTGGACGATATCATCCCATATATCCTTGTCTCTTTGCTCGGGATGTTCTTGGAAAAAACGCATCAGGTTGTCAAAGGTGATTACCTCTTGCAGCCTGTGCCCGTCGGATTTGGCAAAGGTAACCCAGGAGCGGGACTCCTCAAGACCTTCGCCAAAAAATTGGTAGACGACCTCGTAGGTGACGTATGTGGTGGTTTGCGCCACCAAGTTCAGCTCGATACAGTGGGTTGAAAACTCGCAGATGTCCGGATTTTTCACGTCGTAATACGGGCGGTATGCCTTTTGGTAGTGCTTCAACAGGTGCGGTATGTCGTTGGAGAACACCTTTTCGTAGGGCAGGTGGTGGTTGTCTGCATCGTAGTCAAAGTATTCGTACAGTTCCTCATTGAGGAACACCGTGATAGAATCAACCAGCTTTTTGGGACCCTTCACCGGTAGATCTGCGACGATATCCAGCCCGCAATCTTTCTCTTGAAGATGGGTGTAGTCTTTCAGGAAGCACGTCTCCCGCTTAATAACCAGCGTGTCGTCACCGTCTTTTGGATTGGTGGCAAAACTCACAGCTGGAAAAGAGAGGGCCAAAACGATGATGGTCAATAGGGTAAGTGTTCTTTTGATGTTTTTCATTGCTCGAAATGCTTTAATCGGACTTATATTTTTACAATCTTAGTTTTCCAGCTGCAATATTTTATCAAGGTCGGATCGGAAATGTAGATTTTGTCCACCTCGCAGTCATAGAAGGCATTATCGTCAATTTCCGTCACTGAATCGGGAACCATCAGGTAATAGTCGCTGAAAATATCATTTTCATCCTCGCGAACCCCTTTGGCATTTTCCAAGGCTCTTGGGCCGATGGCCGTCACAGAATACGGAATAAAAGTCTTGGCACAGCTGAAAATCAGCTTGTTGGTTGCCGTCTCAATGATGGCGTTACACCTCTGCCGGCTGTCATAATAGGGATTCTCGCTGTCCACGATAATGGATTCCAAGCTTCGGAACCAGCAGGTAAAAGCTCTGTCTTCACCAATGTAAGCCACTGTTTTGGGAAGATAGAGAGAATGTATTTGATGATCGCCTAAACTGGACTCATCCATAATTCCCACGACCGGATATAGTTTGCCCTTGTACTCGTGATAGGCCGGAATGTATAGAGCATTCCCTGCTATTTCGGTTAGTGGTTTTAAATAAAACCCCTCCTCGTCAACAGCCCATCGCCGGAAAAGAGTAATGACCAGTCCTGTACCTGCTTCGTTCATTTCAAACTCCAGATAAGGGGTAAACACCTCGTATTGCAACAGGTTCCACATTTTGTTCATCAGTAGAATGTCGTCGGCATAGCCGATGCCAGCCATGTCGTCTTGAATAAGATCGTCACGATAGAAATAATAATCCAGTACTCTTCTGGCTGCCGTCGCGTATGTCTGGTATAGATTGTTTTCCTGGTTTTGTTTGTAAAAGTCCCAGATTCTGCCTATTAAATCCACTGTTCCGGCATCCATTCCCGATGGATTGTCACGCAAGAGTTTGATTTTCTCCTCAACAGACTCGTCGGGCAGTTGATCGGCCACCAATTCATTAAGCACTTCGATAAAATCCGTTGCAGAAGGAAAGGGTGTTTCAACCAGTAGGGTATAGAGTGACATTTTGTTGCTGTCCCTTTTTTTTTGCACATCGGCACACATTTTCAGCACCGTTAGAACAGGAAGCATGCCCATCCCTTCCCAATCGACAACCATCAGTCCGGCAACATATTGCGACAGACTCAACGTTGTACAAATCTTAAATAGTTTTGTTTTCTCCTCCTTTGAATCATCGTCAAGGAGTTCTTTTAAAGAAGTGGATTTTGGAATAAGGCCCAGATTCTTCAACACATCCAGCAATATTATATCTGCCGATGCATAAACCATGTCGGCTATTTCTTCAAACTTCTTTCTACGGTTAACTGAGAAAGACCCCAAATCAGAAAAATACTCTCCAAAGTGATTGTAAATGTGCCTGCCTTGTATCGTCCCATATACCCCGGTCTTAAAAAGTTCTGACGGGAATCTGGCAAAAAGACGTGCACACAATACAGCCACGCCTTCATCCCTGTAAAGTCGAAGCAATTTCAGTGGCCATTCCAATTGTGTATAGGAAAACTTGGGGTCTTTGTCAGCTTCCACTGTATCTAGGTCGCTAAACGCGTTTTTTATGGCCGTCAGGTCGGCCGCATGCACCAATTCGTGGATCAGGCCGTATCGGAAATCGTTTTCCGTTTCCTCACGGTTGTTCAGAAGCTGAATAACAATTATTCCATTTACGAACAAATAGATAAGACCCGTGTCAGATTGCGCTGTATCTAAAGACATTATCGTGTCACTCTTCATCAATCTGAGAAACACATGGATTTGAGACGGTGCTTCCTGTTCGAGAACCGTCTCATAAAAGTATAACACCTCCTCTTCGATGATTTTTTGAAGCACTTTCTCATGAATATCCGAAAATTCGAATGATTTGATGGGGGGAGGTAAAAAACTTGCCTCATTGTGCAGCCACTCAAAATAATCCTGATGATTGATTTGGATTACCATAATGGATTGACGGTTAAGGTATTTATGATTGGTTCGGTAGTTTATTGTTTGTTTTCCCCAGAATCTATTAAAGGGTGTCCTTGTGCCTAAAAAAGTCTTCCGAACACCCTTATCTATACGAGTTCGTATTGAGCATGCAAAGATACAATTTTTTCTCATCATCGGAATCGCGAAAAAATAATCGCGATTCCGACGGTGATTATTTCAGTTACATTTTACCCTGAACTCCACTCCGTTCTTATACCGTCCGCAGGCCGTCACCGAGTGCGGAGCGGCTTCGTTGTTGAATGTCGCCTTCACGCGGTATTCGCCGTCTTTCTTGGCGACTATTCCACCTTCCACCACCCAGTACAGCTCCGCCACGTTCTCCGTGTTGTTGACCTTGTACCAGCCGTTGGATTCTTTCGATTTGCACTATCGGGCCACCGGCCATCTCTTCGCAGAGGAAACGGGTCATCTCGGGCAGGATGGTGTTTTTGAAATAGTTGGAGAGCGCTTTCCTGTCTTTGCGCACGTGCAGCGAATGTCCGGCACCTTTAGGGGTGTGAAGTTTGCTGCGCATGCCCATTGCCAAAGCCTTGTCGTGGATGCTCTTGGAACCATGCATTGGGTTGAAGGCCAATTCATTGATGGGTTTGCCGTTTGTCACCCAGACTTTCATACATTTGGCAAGCCCAGACATTTTTTTGGGAAGAGCGGCAATGACCTCATCCACGTAGGGGTCGAGCATATTGTCAAAAGGATAGCCGTCACCGTAAGGCACGATTTTGTCTGCATCACCGTGGAAGGCCAGAATGCTGGTTTTCTTTGAGTTTCCGATCATCGAGAGGTCGTGCACCGCGCCCCACATGTTTACCACGGCTTTGATTTTGAACGGGCGATCTTGTTGGCCGCTGACAGCGTTGATGGGACCGAGGTCGGAGTTTAAGCCCAACGTTTCGCAGAGATTGTCGCCGTCGACATTCCACTCTTGGCCGAATAAGTTTGCGATGGTGCTTATCCCCTTGTCAACCCATTTGGCAATCGTTTTGGTTACATCGGAAATCCATCCTTTCACGCCGTTTTTTTTTGTCGGCTCGGGACGGTTTTTTTCTTCCATGAAGGCCAGGTTGAGTGCTGTGATAGCGCCGGCGCTGGTACCGGCGGCAAAGATATTTTTGGTGTCGATGCCGAATTCATCGGCGTTTGCGATAAGGTAGCACACGGCGGCATGGGCATCCTGCAACGCGCGATAGCCGGCACGGTCGACACTGGGCGCTAAGGGGAAGAAGCCCAAGCGATAGTTGATGGAGGCCACCACGTAGCCTCGTTCGGCAAAATAATGCCCCATCTCCGGATAGCCGATATCCTGTTTGTCGCCGTTATAGAAAGCGCCGCCGTGGATAAGCACCAGCAAGGGCCTGCGCGATTCCGCCGCGGTTTTTTTGGGATAATAGATGTCCATGTCGAGATTCAAGTTCTTTTTAAGAACCAAATCAGGCATTTTTCGAGTGTAAATCTTCCCGAAGTCCTCTCTTGTGTCGGGATAAGAGGACCAATAGCCTTCCACGTTTTGGGCATACACCCTTCCCTGCACCTTGGCCACCTCGTAGATAGGCCCCATGTACATCGGTTTGAAGTCGGTGCTCGGGGGGGTGCAACACGACACCGGCAGTGCAAGACTGCAAATGAAGATTGTTGCGATTGTTACGAGGACGATTTTTTTCAACGACAAGTACCTGCGTGACATTTCCATTCTTAGTCAATCAATTTCATTTTTAATATTTTCAAAGCATGGTCAATCACTGTCACGTCGTCAACTAACCCAAGACCTTTTGTGTTGTCATAGATGATGTCCTCGTCGAAAAACAGGTAATTCAACGCATAATGGGCGATTTTTTTTCTGTCGGGATTGCTGTCGTTTTTTAAAATAGTGTACAGTTCGTCCACCTTTTCTCTTATTTTAGGATACAAGGTCTCATCGGGCGGGTTGTTGCAAAAAGTGTCATATCGGCTATCAAATTCTTCATCCGGAATGTCATCTTTCACCATTTTGGCCATAGCTGCGTTAAATGCCTCCACATTGTCTGGTTGCTCCAGCAGTTCGATAAAAGAATCAATTTTGTCTTTCTCATAATTGTTTTGTAATGTGGCGCAAAAATTCAATAAGGGAGTAGCGGTGGTGTCTCCAAAAAGCATCAATCCCTGAATAAATTCAGACAAACTGAGAGACAGCGAGGCACGGATAATGCTTTTGATTTCCTCCTCTCGCAACTCGTTTTTCCCTAATTTAAGAACATCCAATGCTTTTTGTAAGATTTCATCGGAAATTGCATTTTTCTTATATAGCACCCTAAGCATGACGTAAGGTGCCTCTATATAGGCTATTTTGAAAATTAGGTTGTTAAAAACAGGGCCATTGGCATCATATAGTCTCATCCACTGTATGGCATCGTTCACGACACAGACGAAATTCTGGCGGAAGGAGATTTCGGGGTCTATATCGGTTTTCATTATTTCTTGCTTGAACCAGAGATGTTGGCCCAATACCGCAATACCTTCGGCCCTATAATGGGACAGCATTTGCAAAATAGCGAAAAGGGCTATACGGGAGTCGTTTCGATTGCCGATGTAATGTTGATGCATCTTCTTGAAAATCAAGGCCAGTTCCCCTGTCAATTCATTTGGAGAGCCAGATTGATTATTATACATAATCTCGTTTTGCAGGCCGTGCATTATGGTATAACCATTTTTCAGCACGGCTTTGTCTGCAGCATGGAGCATTTCGTGGAATGTCACACCAGCCAGCTCCGCCTTGTCGAAATCTGTGAGTAACGTAGTGACCGTCTTTTCGGTGATAGAAAAATGCAATGTGGTGTCGGTGCTCTTTGCGGAATAAAACCATGCTAAAGTGGCGCCGTCATCTCCTTCAAGCTCTTTGATGTCACTCAAGTTCGTTTCCAAGGTGATATTCTCTGGCAACGGTTTGCCCATTATATCGGCAAACACGATATGCGCAGTTTTTTCAAATGCCTCTTGGATAATCTGGAAGCCTTCCTGAATTTGATCATCCGAAAAGCCCTCAAATCCGAGTAGCATTTCAAGTTGTGCCTCGTCGTATATGATAATATTCATAGCGATTCTTTTATTTTCAATATGATAGGATATTCTGGCAGATTAACGCTCCACCAAACGGATTGAGCATTAGTTTTGATCAGCTATTCTTTCTTTTATTGATAAAGCGAAATATCATGCATCCGCTGTTCGAAAATGGACCTTCCATTATGAAACACCGCAAATTGACCCATATCACAGAAAATGACATAACGATAGCCGTTGTTTTCGAACACATAACAGCCGCCGACCTCATCCCAATAACCATTCTCGATGACAAGATCCGGCACTGCAAGCATGTCATTGTTGTTCTTCCAGGCGGCATAGCGATAGCGGCAAGTGTCCGTTATTGAGGCCTCGTGTTGTTCGTCGTACCGGTCATCATATATCCTCATTTCATCAACTCTCACCAAATAATCTTCGGACACGCCCACATAACTCAATCTTCCGAACTTTCGCAGGCTCGGATGCAGCCAAAAGCCCCCATCCTCACCTTTTAACGCGAACTCTTTTCCATCAAAATGCCATACATTGTAACGATCGTTGCAATCATGTGCCCCCATCAGAACATTCTCTGGCAAAGGTATATACAGATTGTTTTTGGACGCATCGAAAGCAAAGACTGTCTTATTTGGATTTGAAGAATAAACATCGTCCCAATTCGGTTCGATGACAGACTTTCCGTCAATGATCGTTGCCGGCACACACCCGTCGTTGGTGACGTAAAACGCCTGTAATTTCGTACTCGGGTCGGATTCCCAGAAGCAAAGGAAAGGGAGCCTCTCCGCACTCCACGTAAACCTACTGGGCGTTTCTGTCAAGACAATGGTTCTGCCATCCGAAGCCTTTACAAAGCCAATCCGATCACCGACAAAACAATCAGATGTGCTCTTGCCCATGTTTTTCACAAGTTTGCGCGCCTCCTTCGAGAAGTACGGCAACACCTCCTTGTAATTCAGCAACCCAATCGCATAATGGTTCCCTTGGTCTTGATCGATTATCAGCAATCCCTCTTCCACCAGACCGACATTAGGGAAATCGCAATCGCTCTCAACGCCTTCCGTCTCTATCTGGGATTGAGAGAACGAGTGTTCTACATCGGGAGAGTCTTGGATGAAACGCTTCACATCTTTCCACTTAATAATGTTCTCAATACGGTGTCCATCTTTCTTGTCGAAAGAGTAGCAAAGGAATGCCGAGCCTGTGCTTCCGCTGCCATGATAATATTCAATGCCGTATGTTACAAATGATTCTGTCTGGGCAATCATAAACATGTTAATATTACAGAACCCACACAAGTCCTTTTTTATCTTATCGGCATATTTGTCCACGTATGAATCCAGCAGATGCGTCATATCGTCGGTATAAACTTCTTCCGCTTTGTACAGAACCGTGTCGATGGCATCTTCTTGGAAAGCATGAAATAATTCCTTGTTGAGGAATGATTTTATCGAATCAAGTAGCGGTCGTGGGCCCTTGACAGGAACATCAACGGCAAATTCAGCAATGTTCCATTCTGAAATTCCTTCCAGTTGGGCATACTGTCTTTCCACCACGAGAGGCTGTGCATCATTGGACCCCTTTTTTTGTCCTCCACATC
>Ga0265301_10007206_pt1 | contig 10467 bp, 25 predicted proteins | sample AusTroGonzalo_MG_2_FD_193488 | JGI IMG/M metagenome (GOLD analysis project Ga0265301, IMG submission 193488) | Bovine rumen microbial communities from tropical cattle in Woodstock, Queensland, Australia - Gonzalo_04 | ecosystem: Host-associated > Mammals > Digestive system > Stomach > Rumen ...
TAACTTCAACACATGCGTCTATATCAATTGGCTTTACCTGCGTAACCTTGATTTCACAAACCTCTCGTTCGTCCATATGTTTTTTTAAATACTGTTTTTCAATCCATCTGTCTAACCACTTCATCTTCATGTGTCATCCTCCTTTTCCGCCTCTTCATCTCCGATGTAGTACTTAATATCAATGATTAAATACACAGCACTCATTATTGCCAACACAAAACTAAAACCTGCATGTATACAATCACCTTCTTGTAAATACTTGATTCCTGTACCCGCAAGAGCAACTATACTAGTTACTCTGCACATTCCCCAAAATGTTCCAATTTGTTCAATTACTCGATTCATCTAAGTACGACAATAAATTCCAAAATATCTCATATTATGCTTCTCTCTATCTCTCTATCTTAACTTCACTTGCATCAATTATCTTTTGATATAATTCATAGTTGTCAAATAATTCCAATGCAACATCAATTGCTTTCTGTAATTGTCTATTTTCCGTCTTCTGAGGTCTGTTTGGTCTGTGAGCAATAAGAATTTCTTTGGCTTTTTCAATATCTGCTTTTATCACAGAAAGCCCTCCTTCTTATACATATCTTGGTCAAATTTAGTGAGTGACTTAATTGCACCATCCACGGACATGTCTTCATACGCAAACTTACATAACCTATTACCAACCATCGTAAAGAAAATCTCTGATTCCTCTTTAGATAAACTAAGACATTTTGTACCGATAAGAAAGTTTGTCAATAGTCTATTTGCTTGATGGGCTAAAAAGCGTGCTCTCGCATCTGTTGACATAGTTGACTTACCTCCGCTTTATCTTTGTTCCTAGCATATTTGGCGTATACTGTTTATAAAACACATTACGCCTATGCACATAATGTCTTATGTCTCTTATAGTGTCCTTGCATATCTCAGCCAAGACACTCATATTAAATTTAACTGCCATAGTTAGCGTTCCTGTCCCTCATCATCTCTATAAGTCTTTCCTTGCGCTTAAGCGTTGACTTCAACTCTATAATCTCCTTTTCCTGTTCCTTGATAATCTTATGTGTTGTTACGCCAAACATAATAAACACAGCAAACAATAGCAACAGACAAATCAATTCAAAACAAGCCAATGCATTCATCAACAAACCCCCATTTCATGAAATTCTCTAAGCAATCCAAGTTTCTTTCCATAAACACTGAAAAACTCTGTATACCATGTGATTGCCCTCTCATCAAGAATAGGCGTATACAAATCAAGATTACGCATCTCATTATAATGAGTAGCAAACCTTCTCAACGCATTCTTCTTAAACTCACGGTCTGTTCCATGATAATAAGCCTCAGTGGGCACCTTAGGACAGCGCAGACTATCCTCGCCTGTTATTCTAGGATTCCAAGCGCAAATCATCTTGAAAAACTCATCAAACCTATCGCCATACACGCCGTAAGGATTTGCTCCGTCATCAAAATGAAACCATTTAACTTCCCATTTGCTCGCCATTATAAGTTTCTCCTTGTCTAAGTATTTTAAGTTTAACTATAGTATGATTATAGCATACAATTATGATTTGTCAATCCTCTGTTTCATCTGAGTTAATTGAAGCGTCGCACATCTCGGCACCGCAGTGCGGACAATAATTAGCCACAGGCTTTTGATGCTCTGCACCAACAATAACATGTCCACAATTAGAGCAATGCCAACTGCCCATTATTCCAATTACTTCAAACTCCCAAGATGCTGTGGGTCTTTGATACTGCATACACGCGTCCCTATAGCCCTGTTGGTACTGTTGCCTATCATAATTTAATGCTTTGACTAATTCTTCTTTGTCTACGACCACACCTAACTGATGTGAAACTTCTGCTACGATTGCGTTATCTTCACGTTCTTTCATCTCTTTTATTATCACATCGTCAAAAGGTGTCTGAATAAGTTCTATAGGACTTTTATATCCCTTTAAATTATCATATGACCATCCGTAATCATTCATATCAATAACCTCCGTCATGTTCAAGTAACCACTCTTTTACGTCCACGTGTGCTTTTGCAAATGCAAGTTCTATATCACTACTTTGAATTTCACACAGAATTACGTCGTCTCCCTTATATCTTGAATTGGGATAATCTTCCGCACAACCCTTCTTATATACTGTAATACACCAATCCATAGTCTTACTATAATAAATATCAACATGAAGTGGATATGTGTGAACTAATTCATCTATAAAATGTAAAAAATCGCTCATGTTTATAACACCTCAAACAGGATAACGCTTAGGGATACACGCCTCAAACAAATCTTCAGGCTTTGGATATCTCTCAAGCGAGTTTGCTATAATTATTCGGTTATACTGACCACTATACGACACAAACCACCTTATTTCTACGGTCACTCCCTGATTCACTCGCTCATACGCGAATTTAATATCATCCAAAGTTGGCTTATTTTCACACCAATATGACTCCATCTTAACCATTTTATTTATCTCCTTTTAGGTTGCCACTCAAAACCAAAGTCTGAACGCTTAATCTTACACTTAGGCTCTCCATCTTTCCAAAAGACAATACCCTCAATGAAGTGGTCTCTCAGATAATCTCTGATACCTTCAAATGTTCTAGGACAATCCTCAATAATATCCTGTCCATGGGGCATTAGCAGGTCGCTAGGAATGTTATACATATTACCATTAAAATGCTCGCCAATGGCTTCGTATGTGCCATCCTTAAGAAAACTATCGAATGCTTTTGTTGCCGCCTTGTAATTCTCATATGCTTTACCAAACCACTTGTGGGATGGGTTGTTCTCATCATAAGGAATCCAACAAGGTAAATGACCTGTAATAGGGTCTGCCTCTTCTTGACACTTAATTGCACCGTCAGGAATAGGCTTGCCGTTCTTTGCGTCATATCTTACATAAAACTTGCCGTCAATAATTGCGCAACAAGAGCCGTCCCATTTGATAGTCGCAAGTCCCTCACCATTAAGTACCCAACTCAAACTTTCATCTGATAACTCAGGAAGAGTTCTAACTATGTTGTGTCCTTCAAATTCTCTCTTAAATAATGTTGGTATCTTTTTCATTCTTTATCACCTCTCATATCTGCACTCACACTTCCGTCAAAATAGCCGTCTGCATACCCTTCGTCATATCGGTCTGAAACTGTCGGAGCACTATCAACAATGCAAGCAATTTTCACTATTTCTGCAAAAGTAATCTTTTTTGATTTTTTAAACTCCTCTCTCAACCACTCACGGCTAATCAAATCACCGCTATCGTCATAAGGCTTGCTGTTCCCAATAGCCCTTATAAGTATATCTCGTTCTTCTTCTGTAAAAGTTCTCTCAAACCCTTCGCAAACAAGTTTTTCATCAACCTCAATTATTCTTTTAATCTTGCTCATTTTCTGTCTCGCTTTCTTTGTATTCGGGTAAAGGTTTGATTGTGCTTACATCAAAACCGACAATATCATTGATAAGGTCTTTCGTGGGTTTGAGTTTGGCTTCCTTGTATGGTTCGGGTAATGGTTTCCAAGCGATAGGTGTTCTTCCAACTAATGCAGACCAAATATTGTCGTTAAATCTTTCACTAACAAATTGCGATATACCACCTTGCGTTTTAATACAAACAAGTACGCTTTTTCCTTCTTCTGGCAATCTCTCACTAACAGGAATCCACTCGTCTTGTGGTGTGCCAAGTCTTAATGCCCTTGCCATTTCGCATATATCATCTGTCGCTATTTCATTATCTTGTATACCGTTATCAAACAGCCTTGTATATACATTCTCATCAATATCAATTATTAGTTTCATTACTCTTACCACCTTTCCGCATATCTGCTCCGCAATTACCACAAATTATCATCTTCCCATTTTCTAATATATATGAGCAAAACGGACACTCGCCATGTTTACCCCATTCACCTTGTGGTCTTTCTTCAACTGTTGGTGCTTTTGCAATCTGACTTTGTGATATTGCAAATTTTCCGTCTTTGGTTAAACACTCAGGGTATAGTTTATCTGCGTCAATTAACCTCATTTTTCAAGTATATCCTTTACTGTCTTATCCTTTGTAATCTTACCTATCAATCTTAAAGTTGCGTTATTCTCTGCAATCTGCTTATTCAATCCTTCCTTTTCACTAATTACATACTTTGACAATGCAAGAAACACCTCGTCTGCACAACCACTCCTATATATCTCAGTCAAAATTTGTTCTACTGTCATTCCGCACCGCCTTTCATATCTGCACCACAATTCTCACAAAAAATAGGTAATATATCTTTATCTACCGTTTTCAAGTGGTTTAGCGTTTTTTCTATCGTGCAATTATATGCGTAGTCCTTAAAACGCACCTTACCGCAATTTGAACAAGCAATATCAATAAAGGGTTTTCGCTCTATGAGTTTCCACTCGCCTTTTGGTCTTTTTTCTAACAACCCAATTAAGTCCCTTACATCCTCAATCGTGTATGCATCAACTGTCGGGGCATTGTCGATTTGATATAAAGGCACACACAATTCTGTTAATGACCCTTGATGAATTTCACAGGGTATTGCACATTTTTTCAAAGCCTCACGGCTAATCAAATCACCTTGCGGCTGTTCTGCCTTATAGAATCCGCACTCGCCGTCAAGACCGTCATTTACCACCTTGTTTGCACACACTTCATCGTGTATACACTTTGAACAATCAATCATTTTTTGCCTCGCTTTCTCTAACTACCTCTAATTTCGCACCACACTCCATACAGAATTTAGGGTAATAATCTCCCTCTGTTTCCGTATGCGTTTCACAAAAGGGACATACAAACGTATTATCGTCACCCTCGATGTGATACCAGTTGCCACGCTTGGGAATTAAGGAAATATCAATTAAACCGCTTTTCTTTTTGTCTTTGCCTTTGTTCACGGCTGTTTGATAACCGCACCTATAACCACGTTCATATTCTTCGCTATGCTTTTGTTTCTTAATTCCCATTCACTCACCCTCTTTCCACTCAAACATATTAGGGTGATTATTTCTGCAAACTGTGCAAGGATATGCCGTTGCCTCATTCATATCATATTTGCAATTTTGACAAGTGCGTTTTCCCTCTCTGTACTCTTTTAACTCCGTAAGCCATTCTGCCAACTGTTCGTGTTCTTTGGCACATTCAAGACAAATCTTATAGTCTGAAGGCAAGTTCACCTTTTCTCTATAGCACATGTCTTCCCAAGCACCTGCCTCTTTTCTCCGCTTTTCTGCCACTTCTTTAGCGTGTGCGATTGCATCTTCTAAGTTATCAATCATACTCTTTCTTACCTCTTGCTATTGATTTTAAACACGTCAAATGGAAAAACTGCTTTTTCCTCCACTGCCCTCTGCCTTGTGTACACCATCCGTAATTGTCATAATCAGGATTTGTGCTTCTACTGCAATTTGCCCAATAATGCACTGTTTTACCGCAAATTGGACATGTTTGACTCCAATACATATATTAACTCCCCTTAAGTTTTGCAGTTGCTTTTTCAATAACTTTCTTGTTTAGATAATCACAGTATCTTTGAGCATCACCCTTGTCAAGGAAAACTAAACCATAGCACTTGCTTATCTCTTCAAAATCTTCTCCTTGATATACACGCCTTACTTGTTTATAACTATCACCACTCTCTGAAGTATATCCAAACCACACATCTATACTGTCTTTACTATATCGAGAATTTTCAATCTGAACTATCTCGGCTTCTTTAAGAAAATATTCAAGGATTTGCTGTCTGCAATCACATGTCTCAGTTACCTTATGTCCCTGAGGGCTTATGAAATGAATATATCCGTGCTCATCGCACTTGTCACACTTTTCTCTCAGATACTTCCAACGCGATTCAACTGCCCACGCCTGTTTAAGATATGGGATAAGCAACTCTGACAATCTTGCTCTTCTTGCATCTTCTTTTGCAGTCTCCATCTCACGCTTCAACTGAGTTTTCATGTATTCCAACTCTGCAACTTTAGCATTCCAATTCTTCTTAATGTCCTGAAGTCTGTCGTTTTCTTCCTTAAGACGTGCCATCTCAGCCTGAAATTCTTCCTTGACCTCTTGTCTAAGAACTGCCTTAAATTCGTCTACCATTTCATCATATTTAGACGGCTCGCCATAAAAATCATCATCGTACATTGTTTATTCTCCTTTAAAGTTGTTCAAGTTTGTATCTATATGCTTATGATACACTCCAAATAAAGTTTTGTCAACTCACCTTAAATCTTATCCCTGTGATAATCTGTGGTTGATATAAATTGCTTCACTTCAGGTTGTGTGTAACTTGAATTATCGTAATCGCCCATAGGCGTATTTGCTACGGCTTCAACTATCTTAAGCAACTCAACATAACTGCTGTTGCTATATGTGACCTGCCAAGAAACGATGCCCTGTTCGTTTATCACTTTCACAGGCTCACTTTCTAACTTCCTAAGCAATTTTTGTGCTGATATAATGTGTTTGCCGTTAATCATTCTTAATCCTCTTATACTCATCAATTGACTCTTTTAACTTTGTAAGCATTTCGTTGTCTTCCCAAAAGATAGATGTCGTATCTCTGTCTCTTCCCTTATTTACTATTGACCCGTCTATAAGATAGTCAATATGATTTACAAGATTTGGTGCAAGATTAAGTTCTTGTGTCTCTTTATAATTATCATACAGCCACTCTCTAAAGACTAAATCATCAGCATTATTACGCATCACGTTTTCTCTAAAATACTGACTCTGCCAAAGATTTATGTTTGCCCAGTCTATAAAGCCTTTAAGTACATATGTTGGAATCCTGATGCAAGGAAAACTATACCACATTTTTTCTTCTTTTAACTTAAAACGACCACTAACAGGCATAACATTATAAATACAAGTAAAGCCACAAACAATCCCGCTGTCATAATTCTCTGTTCTTTCCTTAAAGTCTTTGCATATTACAACATCATCTTGCAAATGCCACACTCCGTCTATGTCATCTCTAGCGCACTGTGTATACAATCTGTTGCAACTATCAACCCATGCTCTTAAATTGCCTATACTATTCTTATCACGGTAAACAAGAATATGGTCAGGCTCTATTCCCTGCTCAAGCATAGACGGAATTAAGAAGTCCCGCACATACCACAGTCTTTGGTTACATACATGTATCATGTAATACGCCATTCGTTACCGCCGTCAAACTTATAAATGTCTTCAATTTCATCAATATCGCAGGTGTAATCGTTGATTACCGTGTAATTGGTATAGTCAATATCATTAAGTGGAGTATTCTTGATTACCTGCCATAATTCCCAAGCAAGGGGGCTTCTCTTGAACTTCTTATCCTCATGTAACTTAATTGTCTTATCTAATGCTATCTTAAAGTGTTTTTGATTTACCACCTTAAATGCAAAAGGCTCTGCCCACTTCTTAGAATATTGTGCAGAAAAAGGTGGTGCAGATGCAAAGAATTCAACATCGTTTGTTTCTGTTTTTACAATTGTGTTTATTGCTTCAGGAGAATATACAACATCTCCAAAAAGATATACACAAGAACATGTACGCCTAAAGAAACAATCTAACCACAAACCTGTCTTATTGTGATTAAACATTACAAGTCGTGCAGGTAATTCCCGCTTAAGCAAAATGTCTCTTAACTCCTGACTAGGTGTGATGTAAATATCCTTTTTACTTACTCCGTTTTCCATCAAGAGCCTTATTGTCCTATCTAAAAGAGTTTCCCCGTATATCATAGATAGATGACGTGTTGGCTTCCATGTACTTCCTGCCATAATAATGTATTCCACTCTCTAAACCTCCATAATTTAATGTTTTCCATTAAGAAACTCAATGCGTGCGCTTTCAAACTTTGCAGACAAGTCAGATTGTTTTTCCCAATAGTCCTGTTCTATGTCATCCCACTTGCTCTTGCACTCACGGCATAATTGAAACTGTTCACCTTCTAAACACGCCATTGAAACAGTTGACACATCTTTTTGTTCTTTTATCTCATTACCACAGTGGTCACACCAATATCTAATCATTACCAAACCTCCTCTAAGTTATCAATTTCATCATCCGTGCATTCACCTACGTCTTTTCTACCTTTAGGTAATACGGCTTCCGTGACTATCTTATTTGTTATTTGCTTTTTGAGTTTTTTAGTTGCGCGTCTTCCCGCTTCATCATTATCAAGTGCAAGTATAAGTTTTCTGACAGGCAAACCCTTAAGAAGTTCTATTTGGTAATCACTGAAAAGACAGCCAAAACCTGCTACCGCTATTTTACCATTACACCACAACCTAAGGCAATCAAATAATCCTTCAACAACATAAATTTCAGTTGTATCCGCGCCAAGTTCTATGTTTTTCCACACTTCATAAAGTCCGTACAACGGTTTTTCCATGCCCTTAGGTAAATCAAACCGTTTATACTTAATACGACGCTTCGCCACAAACATGCATTTTCCGTTATTTACTGCTCCCCAACATCTAACAGGAAAAGTAATGCTGTCAGTCTTCTTATCATAGCCAATATCAAACAACTCGATTACAGCGTCTATAAGCCCTCTCTGCCTCATGTAAGGATGATAATACCTATAACTGTCCAACTCTTCTTCTGATACAAAATTTGGAACATTCTGAGGCATTACTGTGTCACGGCTTAAATCAAGTTTAATATCCTTACGTTCTTCAACAGACACAGTAGAAAAATTGCTTAAAAGCCACCTGAATCCCCAAGCAGGGTCATTATAGCCAAAGCAATTCGCAATCATCTCATCAAGCCCAACCGTAACCCCACATGCCAAGCAATGCATTTTCCCGTCAGACCTGCGTATTCCCGCACTTGGTCTGCTTTCCTGACCACCTTTATGATAAGGGCAACAAACCATAATATCATCACTACTTGGAAATATCTTAGCAAATCTCTGTACACCGTTATCAGACAATTGTGATTTAAGTTCTTTAATGATTGTCTCTAACTCAACATCAAATTGTGTGTCGTTGATATACATAAGACCTCTCCGTATTTCTATTTATGAGAATACCGTAATCTATAGATTCCATCAGTTCCTTTCCTGTCATAGTATGCTCTATGTAATGGACTCTGTATACACTGTCATATCGTGTGTTCCAATTAATTACTTGGTCATAACTGTCCACGAACATATCAATCCAATGACCCCTAACGCCTGGTCCACAATCTTCCGTAATCACTACTTGCCTGTTATCAGGGTCATCAGGGTCGCCTACTAACAGATGTTCTCCGTACTTGTGATAACTTCTATCTATTGCGCATGTATTAGGTGTTGTCCAATCGCTAGATTGATGACAAATAGTATCACTTGCTGTCGTCCAACCTCTAGGATAATTACTTCCGTTATATCCACACTCCTCAGGAGAATATGCAGTAATGAAGTAAGTCCCTAAGTATTCAAACTCCATCGTATAATATGTAAACTCTGTTTCTAAAAACTTCTTGCTTGTAACTGCCCTATCAAGTGTCTTCATATTAACGGGAATTGGAGTTGGTGTATGAGTTGGAACGCCTTTTGGGTGATACTGTGTGTCGTAATTTATAAAATCCAATGGAGTAAATCTGTCTCTAAACACAGGAAACCAATGTGGCTGTTCTATCTGCAATAAGGGAACGTAGATTAATGGATAAAGCATGAGCAGAATCCATGAAACCAATGTAACTTTGTTCTTTGCACATTTTATTCGCATTAATTACCTCGTTTAAAGCGACAGTTCTCAGCAGGAATAAAATCTTTTTGCCACTTTCTTGTTATGACATTAAATGTCTTATACTTAATGGGGTCTACTTTACATGTAAAATCATAGACTCTATTCATACTAAGTTCAAGTATCTCTTCATCCTTAGTTAAATGTCTTTCAAAACAGTCTAAATCTGCATCATCTTTTATTGAAATATTTATACCGTCTATGTTATATAACTGCCCACCACATCTTATATAATCCCACAACTCTTGTGCATTAGTATATACAAGAATTGCTTTTAAATTAGGATATTTTTCACGATAATACCTAGCCAAATTACTTGGATTAGTGTATTCAAAAGGTTCACCGCCTGTTAAGCAGAGCATATCTGCCCACTTAAAATCTTCATCCGTTGCATAATCCAAGTTAGCAATATCATATTTGTTATTGCAACAATAGACACAGTTTCGGTCACATAACGTAGTTACCACTAAGTGCAATGTATTCATGTTACCACCTCATTTATTAACAGTCATTATTAGCAACTACGGTAATCGTCGCCTTACTTAATGTTGGTATTACCTCTGTGTTAAGATTAAAAGCACCTAATCTACCTGATGAAAGATTTACACCATATATAACAGTAGAATCTAACTTTTCATAGTTTTCCACCCTTATCCAATAACCATCGTGATTATATTGCATTGGAACAAGGCTGTTCTTTAATGTAAACACCTCTCCTGCATGTAAATTGACAATCTCC
>Ga0265301_10007208_pt1 | contig 10466 bp, 13 predicted proteins | sample AusTroGonzalo_MG_2_FD_193488 | JGI IMG/M metagenome (GOLD analysis project Ga0265301, IMG submission 193488) | Bovine rumen microbial communities from tropical cattle in Woodstock, Queensland, Australia - Gonzalo_04 | ecosystem: Host-associated > Mammals > Digestive system > Stomach > Rumen ...
CCGAAGGAGTTTTCAGGATAGAGATCTTCCGCGTCGGACGGCGCTTCACCCTCCACGACGATGTCGCCGCCGCCGACGGAGAAAACGCGCATTTTGCCGATTTCTTCCGTCCCGCGATAGGCGAAGAAGTCGAGCGTATTGGGGTGGGGCAGCGGCTCCGGCGTGTATTCGACAAACTGCACATCGGTCTTGCCCCTGCCGAGCACTTCGCACAGCACGCGGTCCGTGCCGTGCCCGCGACCGGTCTTGCAGAGCGATTCGTACAGCTTTACGCAGTAACGGTCCGCATCTGGGTATTTTGAAGCAAACAGACGCGCGGCGCGCTCCGGTCCCATGGTATGGGAGCTGGACGGACCGACGCCGATTTTGAAAATGTCACGGATTGATTTCATCCGGTTTCACCTCTGTATCGTTATCTTCAATGTATTATATCAGCTTTTCGGGCAAAATACAATTCCCATCGACTACTTTTTCCGCATCGCTTCGAGAGATAATTCTCCCGCGAGCTTGAACAGCGCGTCTGCAAGCACCGTTTCCACGGGCAGCTCCGTCAGTTCCGCGACGCGCTGATAGAACGAGGCGACTGCCGGTTCGAGAGTGATCGTGAGCGTCACCATTTGGCGTCCTCCTTCAGGGCAAAAAGATCACAGACCATACTATGAAATCGCTTGACAGATGTGATACAATAAACAAAGATGATTACCGAAAGGGAGAATAGCGACATGGCAAAGGATAAGAAAGTGGAACAGATCACCGATATGGAGGTCGACTTCGCGCAGTGGTACACCGACGTGTGCAAAAAGGCGGAGCTGATCGACTATTCGTCGATCAAGGGCATGTTCATCTACCGCCCGTACGGCTACGCGATCTGGGAGAACATCCAGAAGCAGCTGGACGCGGAGTTCAAAAAGACCGGCGCGGAGAACGTCTATATGCCGATGCTGATCCCAGAATCCCTCCTCCAGAAGGAGAAGGACCACGTCGAGGGCTTTGCGCCGGAGTGCGCGTGGGTGACGATGGGCGGCAGCGAGAAGCTGGAGGAGCGCTACTGCATCCGTCCGACCTCGGAAACGCTGTTCTGCGAGCATTTCCGCAACGTCATCCAGTCGCACCGCGACCTGCCGAAGATGTATAACCAGTGGTGCAGCGTGCTGCGCTGGGAAAAGACGAGCCGTCCGTTCCTGCGCCACCGCGAGTTTTTGTGGCAGGAGGGTCATACGATGCACGCGACGGCGGAGGAGGCGCGCGAGGAAACCGAGCGCATGCTGAACGTCTACGCAGATTTCTGCGAACACGTGCTCGCCATGCCCGTTACGCGCGGTCAGAAGACCGAAAAGGAAAAGTTCAACGGCGCGGAGGCGACCTATACGATCGAGTGCATGATGCACGACCGCAAGGCGCTGCAGGCGGGCACGTCGCATTATTTCGGCGACGGCTTTGCCAGAGCCTTTGACATCACCTTTACCGGCAAGGACAATCAGCGCGCGTATCCGCACCAGACCTCGTGGGGCGTTTCCACCCGCCTGATCGGCGGCATCATTATGACCCACGGCGACAACAACGGTCTTGTGCTTCCGCCGAAGATCGCGCCCGTGCAGATTATCGTCATTCCCGTCGCCCAGCACAAGGAAGGCGTGCTCGAAGCGGCGCAGAAGCTGGCGGACCGCCTGTGCGCGGCGGGCTACCGCGTGAAGATGGATACCTCCGACAATTCCATGGGCTGGAAGTGCGCCGAGTATGAAATGAAGGGCGTGCCGCTGCGCGTGGAGATCGGTCCGAAGGATATGGAGCAGAACCAGTGCTGCATGGTGCGCCGCGACAACCGCGAAAAGGTCTTCGTCTCTCTGGAGGAGCTGGAAGCGGCGGCGGCGGAGCAGCTGCAGGCGGTCCATGACGGTCTGTATCAGCGCGCGCTGAAGAATTTGCAGGAGCACACTTACGTCGCGCAATCACTGGAGGAAGCCAAGCGGCTTCAGGAGGAAAAGGGCGGCTTCGTCAAGACCATGTGGTGCGGCGAGGAGGTCTGCGAGCTCAAGATGAAGGAAGCTGCCGGCATGTCCAGCCGCTGCATCCCGTTCGCACAGGAGCATCTGGGCGACGTTTGCCCGATCTGCGGCAAGCCCGCCAAGAAGATGATCTACTGGGGCGTCGCATATTGAATAGCAAAAGAAGACCGCAGGTAAGTGGCTGGCTTACCTGCGGTATCCAAATATAGAATAGAGGGGGAAAATGAAAAAGAGAAATTGTTGTTTACACATTCATAATAGATTATATTTGTTAAAATTATAACCGAAAAGAAATTAAGTTTTTATTAAGTTGTGACAATTTTGATACTTTTTTCGGTCCGGCGTGTCAAAATTTGGCGAAAATCATACGATGAAGCAGGGAGGAGTTGCTTCATGTATGATTATTTTTTTACCTTCCGTTCGGTAACGTCCGCACTGAACGCGAGCCGCGCGCTGGAGCGCGCGGGCGTTCCGAGCGTGACCGTCCGCACGCCGAAGGATTTGCGTCACAAGGGCTGCGGCTACAGTCTTCGCGTCCGTGAAGAACTGCTGCCGGAAGCAAAGAATGCACTATTATCCGCCGGTACGGGCTACCAGAAGCTCTATCGCAGAGCGGGCGGCGGGTCATGGCGGGAGGTGCTCGCATGATCTATTTCGACAGCGCCGCGACGAGCTTTCAGAAGCCTGTCACGGTGCCGAACGCCGTCCTGCGGGCGATGCGGACCTGCGCGAGCGTCGGGCGGGGCGGTCACGCCGCGGCGATGGCGGCGGCGGAGACGGTCTATCAATGCCGCGTGATGGCGGCGGAGCTCTTCGACGCGGAGCCGGAGCAGATCGTCTTCACGATGAACGCGACGCACGGACTGAACGCCGCGATTTTTTCCGTGCTTTCCCCCGGCGCGAGGGTCGTGATCTCCGGCTTTGAGCATAACGCGGTGACCAGACCGCTGCACGCCCTGCACGCGGACGTACGGGTGGCGGGAGAGAAGCTGTTCGACGCGGAGAATACCTTGCGCGCCTTTGAACGTGCGATTGAGGAAAAGCCGGACGCGGTGATCTGCACCCACGTTTCCAACGTGTTCGGCTATATCCTTCCCGTGGAGCGGATTGCCGCTTTGTGCCGCGCGCGGCAGATTCCGTTTATTCTCGACGCGTCCCAGTCGGCGGGGACCCTTCCGGTCTCCCTGCGGCAAACGGGCGCGCGCTTTATCGCCATGCCCGGACACAAGGGGCTCTACGGTCCGCAGGGCACGGGGCTTCTGCTGTGCGCCGACGGCGGAACGCCGCTCCTGTTCGGCGGTACGGGCAGCAATTCCGAGGATCAGGCGATGCCGGACTTTCTGCCCGACCGGCTGGAGGCGGGCACGCACAACGTGTGCGGCATCGCGGGACTGACCGAGGGCATGCGCTTCGTCCGCAAGCAGACGCCGCAGGCAATTCTTCGGCATGAACAGGCGCTGCTTGCGCAAATGAAGCAGGAGCTGAGCGAACAGGAAAACGTCCGGCTGTTTGCCGGAGAAAACCAGACCGGCGTCCTGTCGATCATCGTCGAAAACAAGGATTGCGAGGAGGCGGCGCAGGCGCTGGCGCAGGAGGGGATCGCCGTGCGGGCGGGTCTGCACTGCGCGCCGCTGGCGCACAGCTCCGCAGGAACCGCGGACGCGGGGACGTTGCGAATCAGTTTTTCCGCCTTCAATACGCCGCGCGAGGCGCACCGCTTCGCCTTACTATGCAAAAAACTGTTTCCAATATAGAAAAAGAGCGGTTTCCTACTTGCTATTAGAAGCAAAATCGGCTATAATTAATAAAATAAACTAATGTATAAGCGGAGTATTGCTTATGAATACAATTATAGAATTTTTCAAAGACTTTGCGGCGATGCTGCCCACGCTGAAATTCATGGACATCATCGACATCCTGCTGGTCGCGTTTGTGATCTACACGATTATTAACATGATCCAGACCACGGGCGCGGCGAGAATCGCCAAAAGCATTGTGATCATTCTGGCGCTGTTCCTGCTGACGCAGATTCTGAACATGTATCTGATGCACTATCTGCTCGAAAAGATACTGGAGATCGGGCTGATCGCGCTGGTCGTCATGTTCCAGCCGGAGCTGCGCCGCATGCTGGAGAAGCTCGGCAGCAAGAGCGTGCGGGAGATTCTCAACATGAAGGAAGAGCAGCGCGAGATCGACCGTGTGATCTCTCAAACGGTCGCCGCCTGCGAGTCCATGTCCAAGAGCCGCACCGGCGCGCTGATCGTTTTCGAGCGCTCCGCCTCCACGATCGACTATCAGAAGTCCGGTACGGTGCTCGACGCGCAGGTTTCAACGGAGCTGCTGCGCAATATCTTCTTTACGAAGGCGGCGCTGCATGACGGCGCAGTCATCATCCGCAACGAAAGAATCGCGGCGGCAGGCTGTGTTCTGCCGCTGACCCAAAACCGCAACATCAGCAGCGACCTCGGCACCCGCCACCGCGCCGGCATCGGCATGAGCGAGGCGACGGACGCCGTCGTCGTGATCGTTTCCGAGGAGACCGGCACGATCTCCGTCGCGATCGGCGGCATGCTGAAGCGCCATCTTGCACCGCAGACGCTCGAAAAGCTCCTGCTGAACGAGCTTGCGCCGCAAACGGCCGCAAGGACCTATAACCCGCTGAAGATTCTTCAGCAAAAACGCAACAAAAAAGAAAAGGATGAGACGGATGCAGAAACATAAAATACTATCCTTCCTGCTGGCGCTGGTCGTTTCGATCGGTCTGTGGGTCTATGCTGTTACCGTCGTCAATCCGGACGATTCGGTTTTCATCCGCGATGTTCGCGTCCGCATCATCGGCACGAGCTCGCTGGCGAGCGACAATCTGATGCTGACCGGCGGCGAAGATCAGACGGTGAACGTGGAGATCTCCGGCAGACGCTCCGATCTGAAGGAGCTGAACAGCTCTTCTCTCGAAGCGCTTGCGGACGTCAGCAACATCGACCGCCCCGGTACTTACGAGGTCAGCTGGACGCTGGTGCCCCCCTCGACTGTCGCCTCCGGCGACATCAGCATTGTCAGCACGAATTCCAACAAGATCACGGTCAAGGTCAGCGAGTACAACGAACGACCCGAAATCCCCGTTGAAGTAGAATACGCCGGCGCCCTGCCGGACGGCTACGTCCGCGATCCTGCCGTTTTGGAACAGGAAACGGTTTCCGTCGGCGGACCTGCGGAGGAGGTCAACAAGATTGCCAAGGCGATCGTGACCGTCAATCTCGATGGGGCGACGAACACGATCGACGAGGATATGGAATACCGGCTGGTCGATCAGAACGGCGAAGCGCTGGAGCTCAGCGACTACGTAAAGATCGCCGAGCCGACGGTCCGCGTCTCCGTTCCGGTGTCCTGCTATAAACAGATCACGCTCAAGGTCAATCTGCTTCCCGGCGGCGGCGCAACGGAGAAGAACGTCGAACTGACGATCGAGCCGTCCACCATCGCGGTCAGCGGCTCGGAGGAGGCGCTGAAGGATCTGGAGGAGTTTGTGATCAAGGAGATTGATCTGGCGCAGATCACGGAGGCAAAGACTTGGTCGGTCACGCCGGATCTGCCCGCCGGCGTCACCAACCGCGCCTCGGCAAAAAACGTGACGGTCAAGATATCCCTCAAGGGCTTGTCTACGAGAAAGATCGTCATTCCCTGCGCGGATTTTGAACGGATCAACGACGTGGACACTATGACCTTCGGCGAGCCGAGCGTCACGATCACCGTTCGCGGCGCCGCTTCGGCGATCGCTGCGATCCACGATGCGGATATTCGCGTCATTGCCGATATGACGAACAGCTACGACGCGTCGACGAAAAAGGTCACGCTTGAGATTGTCCTTCCGGAGGGCACGACGGCGGGAGTGATCGGCGGTCCGTATCTCGTGACGGTCACCACGGAATAACCGCGATGCAGAGAAAAGCGACGGTGCAGGCGATCCTGCCGGACGGCAGAGCGGAGCTCGCGGTGCAGCGGGAAAGCGCCTGCGGCGGCGATTGCAGCCAATGCGGCGGCTGCGGCACGGTCGGACAGACCCTCCGCCTGACGGCGCAAAACCCGATCGGCGCGCGGAAGGGGGATATGGTCTATATCTCATCGGACAGCGCGCCCGTACTGTGGGCTGCCGTGCTGGTCTACACGCTTCCGCTGCTGCTGTTTCTTGCGGGGTATCTGCTTGCCGCGCGGCTCGGCGCGTGGGCGGCGGCGATCGGCGCGGCGGGCTTCCTTATCGGACTGCTGCCTGCCTTTGCCTATAACCGCCGCGTGAAAAAGCAGCCGCCCGCCTATACGATCATAGGATTTGTGAAATAACATGTTTGGTTACGTTCTGCCGCGCAAAGACAAGCTCTCCGAAGCGGAAAACGCCCGCTATCGCGCGGCGTATTGCGGACTGTGCCGCTGCCTGAAGGAGCGGTACGGCTTTCGGGCGAGATTTCTGGTCAACTACGATATGACCTTCCTGTATTTTCTCCTCCAAGAGGGGGAGGCAAAGCAGCCGGAGCGTTGTTATTGTCCCGCAAGACCGTTCTGCAAAAAGGACTGCATGCCGCCCGACGGCGCGATGAACTACGCGGCGGATCTGAGCGTTCTGCTTTCGTGCTGGAAGCTGCGCGACGCCAAGCGCGACGGCGGCTTCTTCCGAAGGACGGCTGCCGGCTTCCTGCTTTGGCTTTATCAGCCGCCGTTTCGCAAGGCGGCTGCCGCGCGGACGGAGGAAAACCGCGTATTTGCTGAGCAGCTGACGCGGCTTGCCGCGCTGGAGGATCGGCGCTGCGAGAGTCTCGACCGCGCCGCCGACGCCTTTGCGTCTTTGCTCAGGGCATGCGCGGGTTATCATAAAGACGCGGCTTTACGCCGCACGAAGGAGATGCTTCTGTACCACGTCGGACGGTTTCTCTATCTGACGGACGCGCTGGAGGATCTGCCGAAGGATAACAAAAGCGGCGCATACAATCCGCTGCGCTACCGATACGCTCTGCAGAACGGCGAATTGACCGAGACGGACAAGAAACAGCTTTTGGAGACCGTGGACGCGTCGATCAGCATGGCGGCGTCCGCCTTGGAGCTGCTGCCGGAAACAGCAAATCGGGCGATTCTGAACAATATCATTTACTACGGACTGCCTGCGGTGCTGCACAGCGTCGCAGACGGCAGTTTCCGAAAGAAAGGAAACGGCAGATGAAGGATCCCTACGAGGTATTGGGCGTTCCGCACGGCGCGTCGGAGGAAGAAATCAAAAAGGCGTACCGTGAGCTGGCGCGAAAGTACCACCCGGACAACTACGCGAACAACCCGCTTGCCGATCTTGCCCAAGAGAAGATGAAAGAGATCAACGAGGCGTACGACCTTTTGACCAAGGGCGGCACGACGGACAGCGGCTCGTCCTACGGCAATTCATCCGGTTACACCGGCGCTCTGGGCGAGGTGCGAAGGCTGATCCAGCTCGGCAATCTGGACGGCGCGGAGGCAAAGCTCAACGCGATCGCCAATCACAACGCGGAGTGGTACTATCTGCGCGGCGTGATCGCGCAGCGGCGCGGCTGGATGGACGAGGCGGCGCAGAATTTCCGCATCGCAGCGAACATGGAGCCGACAAACTTTGAATACACACGGGCGGCGAATACCGCCGGAAGCGGCGGTTATACCTACCGCCAGACACAGTATAACGACGGCGGGACCGACGATCTGTGCAATCTTTGCAGCACGTTGATGTGCCTGAATTGCCTGTGCAACGGCTGCCGTTAAGCCGAGAGGAGCGAGAGAACTTGATTCACAGCATGACCGGTTACGGCAGAGCCGTAGAAACACGGAACGGAAGGGAGATCACGGTTGAGATCCGTTCGGTCAACAACCGCTTTCTGGACTGCGCCGTGAAGCTGCCGCGCGCCTTCTCCTACGCGGAGGACGCGGTCAAGCAGAAGGTGAAGGAGAGCGTCTCGCGCGGCAAGGTCGACGTCTTCATCGGCGTCAATACGGTCGAGAGCGAGAACGTTAGAATCTCCCTCAACCGTCCGGTGCTGGAGGGCTATCTGGAGGCTCTGAAGACGATCGCGCAGGACTACGGTGTGCGAGACGACGTCAGCGCCACGAGCTTGTCGCGCTTCCCGGAGGTCTTTACCGTCGAGAAGCCGGAGGAGGATGAGGCGCGCAACACTGCGGACGTCGTATCCGTCGCAGAAGAGGCGCTCGCCGCCTATAACGCCATGCGCGCCAGAGAGGGCGCGGCGCTGGCGGCAGACCTCCGGCATCACGCCGCCGTCGTCCTTTCCTACGTGGAAAGGGTCGAGGCGCGCAGTCCAGTTACGGTCGCGGAGTACCGCGCCCGTCTGGAAAACAAGCTCCGCGAGGTACTGGAAAGCACGACGGTCGACGAAAGCCGCATCCTGACCGAGGCGGCGATCTTCGCCGATAAGGTTGCGGTGGACGAGGAAACCGTCCGCCTGCGCAGCCATCTTGCCCAATTGGAAGAGCTGCTGACCGCGGGCGGCGCGATCGGAAGAAAGCTCGATTTCCTCTTGCAGGAAATGAACAGAGAAGCAAATACGATCGGCTCGAAGGGCAACGACTTGGAGCAGGCGCACAACGTCGTGGAGATCAAGGCGGAGCTGGAAAAGATCCGCGAGCAAATCCAGAACATTGAGTGATTGCCATGCGACTGATCAATATCGGATTTGGAAATTTAGTGTCGGCGGAACGGCTGCTGACGATCGTCAGTCCAGACTCCGCGCCGGTCAAGCGGCTGGTGCAGGAGGCGAAGGAGCGCGCCATGGTCATTGACGCGAGCTTCGGACGCAAGACGAAGTCCGTCCTTGTGATGGACACCGACCACGTGATCCTTTCGGCGATCCCGCCGGAGACGATCGCGAAACGCCTGAACGACAGAGAAGGCGAAGCATACCGCGACGAGGAGGAAACGACGTGAAGCAGGGGAGAATCATCATCGTATCGGGACCCTCCGGCGTCGGCAAGGGCACGGTGCTCAGAGAGGTCATGCGGGACGATCCTTCGCTCCGATTCTCCGTTTCCGCGACCACCCGCGCGATCCGCCCCGGCGAGATCGACGGCGTGCATTACTTCTTCATCGACAAGCCGCGTTTTGAGGCGATGCTTGCCGGAAACGAGATGCTGGAGCACGCCGAATACGCCGGCAACTACTACGGTACGCCGGAAAAGCCGGTCGACGAAGCCTTGGCGCAGGGCGTCAGCATGGTGCTGGAGATCGAGGTGCAGGGCGCGCTGCAGGTCATGCGGCGCAGACCGGATGCGATTTCGATCTTTATCGCGCCGCCGTCCTTTGCGGAGCTTGCGCGCCGGCTGAAGGGCAGGGGCGACACCGCGCCCGACGCTGCGGAAAAGCGCCTGCGCATCGCGGTGGAGGAATGCAAATACGCGCCCCAATACCAATATACCATTATCAACGACGCCGTCTCTGAGGCAGCTGCGAAGATTCGGGCGATCCTGACCGCAGAGGCGTGCAGATCAGAATACGTAACCATTCCACGCAAGGAGGACGAATGATATGTTATATCCCGCAATGGCTGATCTTCTGAAGAACATCGACAGCCGCTATCTCATGGTGAACGTGGTCGCGCGCCGCGCCCGTCAGCTTTCCATCGAATCGGAAACCTTCCATGAGCCGCTGAGCGACAAGCCGGTCACGCTGGCGATCCGCGAGGTCGCGGACGGCAAGCTGGTCGCGTCCATCAATAAATAAAAAAACGCAACGACGGAGGAGGGCTGTGAATGATTGCGAAGATTGCAGTTTCTGCCGCGATATACGCCATTGACAAGCCCTACAGCTACCGCGTTCCGACAGGAATGCAGCCTCTGGTCGGCGCGCGTGTCAGCGTGCCCTTCGGGCGGTCGAATAAACGCTGCGAGGGCGTCGTTCTCGGCTTGGAGCACGGCGACGAGAGCAAGCTCAAGCCGATCGAGCGGGTGCTGGACGAAGCGCCGCTTTTGACGGAGGACCTGCTGCACATGGCGGGCTTTCTGCGCGAGCGCTATTTCTGCACCTTCTACGAGGCGGTCAAGGCGATTCTGCCGGCGGGCGTATGGTTCCGCGAGCAGGAGCGGTATTTCCTCACCGACGGGGCGGAAACCGCCGTCATTCAGAGGCAGCCCGCCGCGGAGGCGGTGCGCTCCGCCGTTCAAGCGCTCGGCGGGGCGGCGGACTACGAGACGCTGCGCAAGCAGTTTGACGAAGACGCTCTGCAGAAGGCGCTTCGCTATCTTCTGAAAAAGAAGCTGCTGCGCTGCGAAACGAATCACAAGCGCCGCGTGCAGGACAAGACCGAGCGGATCGTGACCCTTGCCGCTCCCGCGGAGGACGCGCTGTCTTACGCGCAGAGCAAGCGGAAATCCGCGCCGCTGCAATCGGCTGTGCTGGAGCTGCTCGTCACGCTCGGACAGTGCGCCGCGAAGGAGCTGTGC
>Ga0265301_10007210_pt1 | contig 10462 bp, 10 predicted proteins | sample AusTroGonzalo_MG_2_FD_193488 | JGI IMG/M metagenome (GOLD analysis project Ga0265301, IMG submission 193488) | Bovine rumen microbial communities from tropical cattle in Woodstock, Queensland, Australia - Gonzalo_04 | ecosystem: Host-associated > Mammals > Digestive system > Stomach > Rumen ...
ATGAAAGGTCTGTTTCTGTCGTGTACCTCCGAGGCGGCAACCCAAGCCCCAAAGTTGCGTGAAGCCGTTGAGAATAAGATCAACCTGGTTCAGGATATTCTTCTTGGACCTTTTTCCGGAAAAAATAACACCGAACATCACTATGTTGGTCTTGTTGATGAGATGCACGCTCCCTTCTACGAGACGCTTCCGTATGTTATCCTTAAGAAGACCAATATTAACCCGAGCACCGTAGAGGTTGACGACATGTCTACGGATCTTGATCTCGAGGAGTACATCGTCAGGCATTTTTACAGCGTGATGGTTATCAATACCCTCGAGCATATCCGTAAAGAATTCGGTGTTAGAATTGAAAACTCTCAGTTCTATGGCGCACTCGAGACCTTTTATCTGAGGTATAGAGATCTGCCCAACGACATCGAAAACGTGACCTCGCATCAGCTCAGCACCATCGATACCCTCTTCAGTGATCTTACGAAAATCGAAGAAACCTGTAAGGATCTTCTTGGAACCAATAGGGTGCTTCTTGGACTCGTGTGGATCTCTAAAGCTCCTTTTGAACAGCAGTTTCCTCAGTTCCGGATGATCTATCTTGAGATCGATGATCCTAAGAATCACTGTGAGTATTTCACCAAAAAAGAAGTTTCTGATGCAGCAGCTTCCCAACTGTCCGATTACGTGGACATCTACCCCATTCAATACGTGGCAATGCATGAATAACATGAATAAAATGTGGGTGCTAGCAGTTCGCTAGCACCCACATTTTTTATTTTTTTAAAGTTCCTTTACGAGCCCTCTGAGAATCTTTGGCATGAGCTTAGGATCTTCGTTGACAATATCATCGAAGCTTCTATCGTTGAGAATCCAGGCATGACACCAGGTGACGAAGAAGCAGTAGAAGGCATAGTCAACGGACCAGAGAGACAGGTAAGATCCATCCCTTCCCATATAGGTAGAGAACAGACGGAGATACTGATCGACGTTCATGTCGACATTTGTCACAGCACGGATATTCGTGATCTCATTGCTGAACATGGTTCTGGCAAAGGTGTTCCAGTCGGCATAGAGGTCAATTCCCTTATGCTGGAGATTATTCTCAATCGTGGCAATGTACTTACTCTTAGAGTTATTGATGTACTCACCAGAGATATTGTCAACGATTTGGATCGGAATCTGACAGTAATAGAGCATGAAGAATCTCATGGCAAAGTACATAAACGCTTCGTAGCGTTCACGATTTCCCACAAAGATCTTTTGGCTCATTAGAACCTTATTGAACAGCTTCGCCCACATTAGGGAGAGGAGTTTTATTGTCTCGGAGGAAAGAACTGTATACTCATTGATTACCTCGAGGGCCATATAGGCAGGAACCAGCATTGCGTAGAGTTTGGACACGTCAAGCTTCAGTTCCTCGATCAGACCACCAGGACCACGCTGAGCAACACAGTATTTGCTCATGTCAACGAGAACGCAGTACTTTCCATTTCTACGGACTTTGACATAGGGCATGTTTGCGGGAAGTCTCTTATCCATCGGAAGAGATAGGACAAGAATTCTCCCCTCTTTTACGGCTTCAATAACCTTGGTAGTAAGTGCGTCACGATAGATACGGTTCATACCTGCCAGTTGAGCATCAATTCGATTGTTGATTATGGTACCAGAGTCTATTGAACGTACAACATTCTGAATCTGGTTTGTAACAGCATTACCGGTGTCCATCTTCTGAAAAATGTCAGAATCAGTGAACTTACGCACCAATTATCATCTCACTTTCCTTTAGAATTGGTTATTTGTATTAAAAACCTGTTAAACCTCTGAGATATATGAATTTATAAAAAAGAAGAGAGGGACGCTAAAATGCGTCCCTCTCTTAAAAAGACTATTTTGCTAAAAGCATCTTTTGGAATTCTCTATTGTTGGAAATGTAGAGTTCTCCGCCCTTGGTTTGTTTATAGAAACTTGCCAGTTGGTTGAACAGGTTTGATAGGATTTCGATATCATCTTTTCCAATCACGTGCATCCTGCATTCATTTTTATTTACGATGATTATCGCTCCACCATCCACATGAAAACCATTTTCCAAGAGAAGATTTCTATAGCCTCCAAGTTGAAGAAGGTGCTTTAGACGCACTTGTTTACTGGACTTGAAGTCGCAGATAAGATGAAAATCTCCGAATTTTGCATACCAGTCGAGGGTACCCCCGTAGCCAAGCTTGGTAGAGGCTAAAGTCTTTTCTGTAAAAATCGTTTCATAGCGATATTGGGATATGTACTTTTCGAATCGCTCAGATATGGAGTTAAAATAGTCAGCATCAAAACTGTTTTTAAATTCAACAATCTCGGTAGTACCAGATGGATCAACGACCTGTTGTACACACCTATGGATGATTGTGCCAATATCAGCAGTCCGTTCCAGTTCATCGTCATATTTAACATGACGAAAACCGAGATAGTTTGCCCAACGTGTTATTGCTTCAGATCCTAGAATCTTCAATATCGTTGTAACAGATGGAACCAGGGTTCCATCATCACATTCGTATATATGATCGGCCATTTTTAGACCCTCCTTTTATGATAGGTCATTTGGTTAATATATTATTGGTCTGATCATGTAAAAAAGATTAGGAAAGAGGAGATGGTATACATGTCTGACTTTAACAATAAAAATCCAAACGATAATCTTCCAGAAGAGATTCCGATCCCAGAAGGCATGCCGGAGGAGATCGCTGAAGCCATAAGGGAATTCTTCAAAGATCCTAGTAAGATACCTTCTAATGGCCAGATTTTTCTCATCAGAACTCCGGATGGTAAGGTAAATGTCAGCACGGATCCAAAGTCTGTACCGATCAATCTATCTTCACCGAAGTCAAACTATGTGGATATTCCCGTTCTTAGGAAAGAATGGATAATCCGTCTCGTAGACGTCGTTCCGAACAGGATTGAAGATAATTTTACTTTCTCTCTAGAGGTATTTCCGAATTTTTCGAGTAAAATGGAAACAACCGGCGGAAAAGTTGACATCTACGACATTATGAATCTGATTAAAAATCCCTCATTTCTAAACTTTCTCCTCAGCTCTCTTACCCATGCCAACGTGTGGCATCCGGGAGACATTCATACGATTGCAAATCTCTCTAATGGTGATGCGTTCATTCGTGCAATAGTACCAAACGCGACCTCTGTCCCTCCGAAATGGATAAGAGAACTTAGTGAGAAAACTCCTGGGGATTTTGAAGTTGTCAGTAGAACGGAGAATTTTCTCATTGGCCAGTTGGATACCGTTCGAAGCGTTATCCGTTCTAGGCATCTGTATGAACCCCTGATCCAGTATGATGTTACGGTTACTCTCAACAGTGCTGACAAATGGAACTTTTTAACAACAACGTTTGATCACGTCTTTTTCTATAACTTTCTCGTGCGAGAACTTCTAGAAGATGCGGTAAAATCCTTCTATCCGATAAATAACATCTGCATGTACATGTTGAACAACCTCTGGCAGCTTCATACCTTCTTCAATGTTGCCATTCTGCAGAATACTCTGCGATTTTTCCTAGATGTATCTCCCGGAACAGTGTTTCTCAGCGATGGTCTTCCCCATCAATATGAGTATCTTGGAAAAGATGTTCATGCCGTTTATCAAAAGACCTACGATGACACCGTTGTGAAGGATATGAAGGATCGAAACGATCGATACCTTCTCAGAGATCAGATCGCGGCATTTAACTGGAGTTCCAAGACCCAGGTATATCCAGCTGGTCTAGGTTTTCGTGGAACAAAATTTGTTTCCGATGACGAGGTAACGCTCTGGAAAACGAATTCTTTGATATTTAATGCGGGAATTTCTATAGAGGGACACGATGGCGAGATCGATAACGGCACAAATCTTATCCAGTGTAAGATCTATCCAAGCAACCGTTGTTCGTCGCTGGTAAGTAGATACTGGGTTCCATGTTCCAATGAGATCGAGTTTACGATTGGTTCGAGAACTCTTAGACCGATCTGTATCATTGATGTGAACCTGGCAGAGATGGTCAAGCTCGGACTTAAGGATTCTGATGACATCCTGCACTATCTGATCGATGAAAACGATAACGTTGTCCATTTGATCCAAAATCGTAGGACTCATGCACCAAAGAAATTCCGGAATGCGTATACGGTCACCGAATCGCTCGTTCTTAATCAGGAAACCTTCAGATTCATGGTATCTTCGGCTGTCGTTGACAACCTTAGATGAGAAAAGAAATAGAGAGACAACCGAGGGTTGTCTCTCTATTTTTTCTTTAATCTTAAGACAGAAAGATAGCTATCTCAACCATATATTCTTGATAAGAAGGAGGGATTGAAAGTGATCTATCGATTTTTAGCTCTTGCAGATATTCACTGGGGAGCTATGGATAGTAAGCTCCTATATAATAATCTCCAGCTGATAATTAGATTTATCAGAGAGATGAGTGGTGAAATTGATTTTGTGGTCATCTGTGGTGACTATTTTGACTATAGAATTCAGCTCAACTCTAAGACTGCCCTATTGGCAGTTAGATGGTTTGATGAACTAATATCCGCATGTAAAGAAACAGGTGTGAAGAAAGTTCGGATGTTCAAAGGAACTCGAGAGCATGACAACGATCAGCTTGAGGTATTTAGACCAAGCTATGAGGATGAATCTGGATACTTTAGGCTTTATAATTCGGCAACTGCAGAAGAGTTGCTTCCGGATCTAAGAATTGTCTTTTGTCCAGATGAGCCAATTAACCTGATAGACTACTATAGGCAGTACTGGGATAGATTTATTCCCTATCCAGATATTGGTTTCTTTCATGGAAACTTTAGCAATATTCTCCCAAAGATAGAATACAATCGTATTCAAGAGCACAATCTTCCAACCATGATCTACGAGTATGACGAACTATCTAGACTGATCAAAGGACCTATGATTGCCGGCCATTGGCATATTGGGCAGGATAGTGAATCGCTATACTACATTGGAAGCTATGATCGTTGGAAATTTGGAGAGGAAGAACCTAAAGGTTTTATCTACGGCGCATACAATACTGAGACTTCTAAGTATTTCATTAGGCGAATAGAGAACATATTAGCTCGTCACTATAATACCATCTATGTGAGTGATGAAGAATGTAGATATCCGGCGGATTTTTCACTTCTGATGGATAGAGTGAATACTCTTGTCAAAGAAGACCCGATGCTACAACTTAGAGTTGTATATATGCTATCCACCGACGATGAGGATCTTAGGAAGACCATTTCGATATTCCAACAACAGCTATCCAATATCCGCCAGGTTAAGGTGGATATTAAGGATCTGATTAAGAAAGAAGAAAAGGAGTCTCGAAAGAAAACTGTAGAAAAAACCTCTAGAGAGTATGACTATGTTTTCAATCGTGACGCTACGGCAATACCTTCTATAATTCACCGATTCATCATGGATAGAAAGGGTGAATCTCTTTCCGAAGAACTTATTCAAAAGTATATTGGGAAATATCTACAAAATTAGCGTATAAATACCTATTTTTGATGGTATATTCTTAATATGAATCTGAGACCTGAATGAGCACCAAAAACATATCATATCTGAAAGGAAGAGATACGAATGAAAACGAAGAAGACCAAGAAAACCAACAAGATCAAAGTTCCCCGCGAAATCCTCGTTCAGTCCGCGGTCGACTACGCCATCGCCACCGGCTTGGTTGTGGCTGCCACCGGCACCGTCATCGTTTCCAACCAGATGGAGAAGAATGACAACAGCACCATGGCTCTTGGCGGCTACCTGGTCGGCTGCGGCGCTGCGGCGGCAGGCATCGCGATGGGCGTGAACGCGACCCGCCGCATCATCGTTACCAGGCGGGCAATGGAGGAAATGGGGGATTTCGTCGGGGATCTCGACGAAGCCCTTCAGACCACCTTCGGTGATGTTCTGGATGAGGTCGTCCAGGAGCATGCCGAGGCCGAGGCTGCCAACATCGTGGTCCTTCCGAGCGAAGAGGGGGTGAAGGTGGATGGCTAAGAAGCCCGTCACCCCCATTAAGAACCACATCGCCGAGGGCATTCCGGTAGTGCTGGCCATCGGCGCTGGCGCTACCGGCCTCTTATTCGCCGGAGCCATGCTGGCTCCCGCTGAGGAAGAGATCGATACGGCATATAAGGTGACCACCGGTGTTCTCACGGGTCTGCTCGCCGTGGGCGCTATCACCATCTCTCAGATTCAGGCCTCCCAGAAGACTGACCTCCAGAAGGAGCTCGTTGAGGCCACCTGCCCCCAGGTCCCTTGAGGCCTAGTTGGGGCGCAACAAGATCGGGGGTGCCGCGTGTGCCGCACCCCCGATTTTTTTAGGTTAAAATGATCTGAAATATATTTTTTCTTTGGTGATAGTATCTGATGAAAGGTGGTAAAAAGAGTGGATCCGTCTAGAGAAATGAAGCTCTATTCGATATTACAGAACGATCCATCGTTTATTCTGTTGATTAAGAATAAGTATCTCAATGACAACATGTGGAAGATTGCCATTGAAAACGAGCCTTCACTATTCCAGTTTATGGAACGTCCCTCGGAAGATATAGTGATATTTGCTCTCAACGAGGATGGTACAAATATTCAGTATGTGGAACGTATGGGAATTAAACTTACCCCAAAGATGATGTACACTGCCATTCATAACTATCCTGGAGCAATTCACATGATTCCTAAAGAACTGCGGACCTCTGCACTTAGAGAGTATGCTTGTAAAGAAGATCCCAGTCTTATGAAAGAACTCCCTTTACAACCCGGCTTTATTCGTAGGCAATTACATAGAGATCCAACATTGGTGAGATTTCTTAACGATCCGGATGAGGATCAGATTCTTAGAGCCATTCGTGTTGATCCGAATGTCTGTGTATACATCAATAAGTTTACCCCGAAAATAAAGGAACTGATTAGGAATCTCTATCCGGAAATCATTCCTCTGATTCCTAGGCTTTCAGAGGAGTTTTCGGCTTCTAAGACTGACTAACATCGAGGTAACGAAAAAAGACGAGTAAGAGGTGAGAGTGAAATTGTGGCTAGAGTAAAAACAAGGGACTCATCTCAGAATTCTCAGAACAAGGTCAAGTTCAACTTCGATGTTCCGATGTTGAATGCACTGATAAAATATGTGCGCTGTGAGTATATCGCAAGATCTGATCTATATAATTTGAAAAAGCTCATGGAATATTCCGATCTGGAACTCTATAGGAGTGAACAACCGGTCTATCTTAGACTCGGAACGTTGCAATCACTTCTAAAGGCCATGATTGATCTTGGACTTGCCGATGATGAGCTCATAAAAAGTCAACTGAGAATCGACTTTGAACCTGGAATTGAAATCATTGAAGACGTGGGATTTGTTAAAAATGGTCTCACAGTTTCAGAGTGCGAATACATTGCCAGATTTGTCACAGAAAAGCTTCAGTACATTGAGATCTATCAAAAACGTGATGGTCTGGTCAATCTTCTGAGAAAGATAGATGACACGGCAGATTACAACGTATCCTATTACGAAACGATCCAATCTATAAAAGAAGCCATGAGCGAGCTTCTAGCATCTTTGCAGAATTCCGATCAGAATCAAGGGCTGTTACAGGATTTTGCTTTTACGTCTGCAGATGCCGCAAAGATACTGACCAATGTAATCAGCAAAATGAAGCAGCCAACCGCAATTCTTCAGACGGGTATACGACAGCTTAATGCCATACTTGCACCAGGATTTCAAAGTGGTCGTTTATATACAATTCTCGGTGGATCTGGTAAGTTCAAATCGGGCACACTACTTAACATAGCTGACCAGATTAGAAGGTTTAATCCACAGATTACTCCCTATGAGAATGGACTTCGAAAATGTGTTCTATTTGTCACACTTGAGAATTCTATCGAGGAGAGTATTGAACGTATTTACGACATGTACTCTGGTATGGATGCTGATATACGAAGCACTCCTCCTGAAGAGGTCATTCGAGTTTTGAAAGAAGAGGGTGGATTTGGACTGACCGCCGGCGTTGGTGGGATAGACATCTATTTCAAATATGCTGGTAATCTTGAGATATCTACCGCAGACATATATGCATATGTGACCGACCTTAATAATAGAGGGTATCAGCCAATATGCATTGTGGTAGACTATATTAAGAGAATCGATTCTGCTCATAACTCAAATGGCGATGAACGGGTTCGCATGTCCTTCGTTGCCAAGGAACTTAAATCCATTGCTCAGTTCTATGAGATTCCAGTGATTACTGCCATGCAGCTTAATCGTGAAGGTAACAGTATCATCGATGCCGCAATGAGAGATAACAAGCAGGATGTCGCTCGTTTTGTTGGCTCAAGCTCTATTGGTAATGCCTGGGATATTATAGAAGATTCTGACTGGGTAGCTCTAATCAATCTGGAGCTACAGAAGTCTACCCAGAGACTATTCCTAACCATTAAACGGTTAAAAATCAGAGGTAGGCAACTTCCGTTTACGGTTGACTATTTCAACCATCCGTTTGCGAATGCAAAGAACATTCGACTTGAGTCGGATGTGGATAAACCCGAACCCATCAGCATCATTTCACTGGCCAATGATCTGGAATCCATTAACGAGGAAACCAATGAACGAAAGGCCTATGAAAATCTTCAAACAAAAGCGAGAGAAAGAAAGAGTTCAGCTTCCATTGTCGCGTCCCTTAAAGGAACCGTTGCATCTAACATGACCATGGCGTCATAGAAAGCATGGAACCGAGATTCTCGGTTCCATGCTAATTTCATTATGAGAGAAGCGCTGTAGATACCTCTTCTGCATTATAGTCCTGATTGTTCTTTTCGAGATTCAACATTCTTTGGATCCGATCTACGATATAGGGAGGAAACACATAGAGGGTTTTGAGGTCAAACTGAACGGTGGAACTCAGTTCATTTAGACTGAGCAATACGCCCCATAGTTCAGTTGTTCCATAGAGATCATACGAAAGTTTCTTCGGATTAAATCGATATTTGCGATATTCGAGATCGGTGAACGTGTATCTGATTCGTGTTGTTAGGAATTCGGAAGCATAGCGAAGAAATAGACTTTTATCGTTTATCAGAATCTTTTTCTGACCTTTATCTTCAATCACCTGTTGAAAATAGAGCTTGTTGTGGGTAAGATCATCCGTAGAGTAGTTTTCAATATATTCTCTAATGGTAGAATCCTCACCCATCTGCATGATGTTTGCCATCTACTCATCTCCATTTCTATTCTATTATAGGATCCCAAGATGGATCCAGTTCCTCAGATACGAGTTTAAAATCAAGTCCGGACTTGTTTACGATAGCTTTCACTTTTAGCTTTGCTCCATAGCTGATTAGGCTGCATTTGTATGGAAAGTTTGGTGCTTTTGCAATTACCCATTCTCGTGTTTCCACCCGTTTTGCAACCGCAGGCTTACACTCTGAAGTATTGCTAAAACATGAACTATCTATATACATGGGCTTGGATTGAAGATTGGAAGGCTGCGTCAGTTGAGTCTCCAGCATTGGAATGTAAACTGCTAGACTTCCACTCGAGGTTCCATATGGTCTCGATTGTACATAGATCGCATCTATAACCTGACCATCTCGGAACATTCCTCCTGAATACGCACCCATTAATAATCACTTCCTTTTCATTAAGATCTAGATTTAATAGATTGTCGGAAACTGAAAAAATCATTCGAGCGGAGGTGTTCGGATGCTTGAACTAACCCAGGGTCAGGCGGAACTACTTGATCGAATCTCAAGATGGTTTCGTGACAATATACGTGGAACCACGTCAGCTTATAGACATCCACAATGGTTTGCCTATTCAGGAGCAGCCGGTTGTGGAAAAACCACAGTTATTAAAGAATTGATACGAACTCTTGGCCTGAGAGATTCATATATTGGATGCGCCTTTACAGGGAAAGCGGTTCTTAACATGTTGAAACAGGGTTTGGATGCTAAGACAATTCACTCCCTGATATACAACGTGGTCACAAAATATAAACTGGATCCGTTCAGTAATAAAAAGTCGGTTGGGTTTGAATTTGAACTTAAAAAGAAACTTGATCGGGACTATGATCTTATCATCGTGGACGAAGCGCCGATGGTGAATGATGAGATGTGTAAGGAAATTCTTTCATTCGGAATTCCAACGATCTTTGTTGGAGATATGAATCAGCTTCCTCCTGTATTTGGAAGATCGTCCATAATGGAAAACCCAGATTTTATCCTAACTCAGATTATGCGACAGAGTGCAGACAATCCTATCGTAAGACTATCTCAGATGGTTCTTAAAGATATTCCTTTGATTGAAGGAAAATATGGAGAGTCTGAAGTTGTGCGTGAATTTGTTCTGGACAAGAGACTGATTACACACTATGATCAGATACTCTGCTTTACAAACCAGCTGAGATATGAGATCAATAACTTCTGTCGTGGAAAAATACTGGGATA
>Ga0265301_10007211_pt1 | contig 10461 bp, 8 predicted proteins | sample AusTroGonzalo_MG_2_FD_193488 | JGI IMG/M metagenome (GOLD analysis project Ga0265301, IMG submission 193488) | Bovine rumen microbial communities from tropical cattle in Woodstock, Queensland, Australia - Gonzalo_04 | ecosystem: Host-associated > Mammals > Digestive system > Stomach > Rumen ...
GGTAACTGCTTTTGCGGAGACGCCTTACGAGAAAGCCATTGCGCTGCAAAATTACCTGCGCAGAAACTTCCGATATACGCTTGATGTAGGCGAACATCCGGAAAATATAGACTTTGTTACTTCTTTCCTGCTTGAAACAAAAGAAGGCTATTGCACTTACTTTGCCTCCGCGATGACGGTACTCTGCAGAATGGCAGGACTGCCTGCGCGCTATGTGGAAGGCTATCTGGCTGAGCCGAACGAAAACGGAGAAGCGTTGGTTACCGGCATGAATGCCCACGCCTGGACCGAAGTCTATTTTTCCGGATTCGGATGGCTGACATTTGATGCAACACCCGGAGGCCATTCTTCCGGATCCGGGAATAACAGCGGGAAACAGAGCACACCGCCCCCTGCGCCTACACCGGAGCCAACCGAGAACCACACACCGGAACCTTCTGAAAACCCAACATCCAGCCCGAAAGAACCGGAACCGTCCGAGACCCCACATGACCATGGCGCGACACCTGAACCGGAGGAAAACCCATCTGAGCAGCCTTCTGATGAACCGGAGCAACCGGAAGAACCCGAAAAATCTCCTGACCAAAACAGGAGAATCGCTTCATCGTTCCCGTGGTGGCTGCTCCTTGCGGCTGCGCTTCTGATATTGTGTGGCCTACGGCTTTTGATGATTTCACCTGCATTTCTTGAAAAACGGGCAAAAACTGAAGAAAGAAAATTCGATCTGTGGACGGATGAAGTCATCTCTCTCCTCCGGGCTGAAAAACTCGAACGCCGGAACGGAGAAACAGTCATGGCTTTCGCCCATCGGGTGGACAAAACAGCCTTGTTTACTGAAAGCGTTACCCCGGCGGCAGAATGCCTGTGCCTGATCCGGTATTCCAGGAGTCATCCGCTGGAGTCGGATACAGGATTGATGCGGGATACAGCGATGCTTTTACGCGGAGAAATTTCAAAGGGTGCACGTTTGCGCCACCTTATAAGGAGGTTCTTTGCCATTGGAAAACGAACCGCGAAAAAACAGCAGAAACGATAATGCACGATGCATGCAGAACAGTGCCTCTACTTGTCAAAACTGGCTTTGGAACATATAATAAATTATCATTCTGATATTACAGGAAAGGCGGCGAAAATGATGACCATCCGTGAAAATTATGAAAAATGGCTGAAAGATTTTGCGGGGGACCAGGATACTGTTCGCGAGCTCGAATCAATAAGGGATAATGAGAAAGAAATCGAGGATCGTTTTTATACGGAACTGAGCTTTGGCACAGCCGGTATGCGTGGTGTGCTCGGTGCCGGAATGAACCGTATGAACAAATACAATGTTCGAAGGGCTACAAAGGGACTTGCAGGGTATCTGCTGGAAAAGCCGGAAGAGGCAAAGCGCGGCGTTGTGATTGCTTACGACAGCCGCCGTTGCAGTTCTGAGTTCGCGAAGGATACTGCACTGGTATTGTGCCAGGAAGGGGTTCCTGCCTTCCTGTTTGATGCGCTCCGTCCTGTCCCGATCCTGAGCTATGCGGTTCGTCATCTGCATGCGGCTGCAGGCGTTGTGATCACTGCCAGCCACAATCCGCCCCAGTACAACGGATATAAAGTATATGGGGAAGACGGAGCCCAGGTGGGCCCGGAAGCAGCCGCCGGAATTACCCGGATTATACGGGAAACGGAATACACAGACTGCACGCTGATGGATGAACAGGAAGCCCTGTCGAAGGGACTGCTCAGGTTTATCGGCAATAAGGAAGTGGATGATGATTACATTGCCCAGATCAAGACACTGAGCATTAATCCGGAACTGCTCGAAAGCGAAGGCGCCAAACTGAATATCGTCTACACACCGCTCCACGGAAGCGGCAACGTGCCGGTACGTCGCCTTCTGAAAGAAATCGGACTGACAAATGTTGCTGTTGTAAAGGAACAGGAAATGCCGGATCCGAATTTCAGTACAATCAAAGTGCCCAATCCGGAAGATCCCGGTGCTTATGATATGGCTTTCGGCCTGGCTGAAAAAGTCGGTGCCAGCGTAATCTTCGCAACAGATCCTGACTGTGACCGCCTTGGCGTAGCAGTGAAGGACGGAGCCGGTGAATGGCACCTTCTGACCGGCAACCAGATTGGATGTGTGCTTCTTCACTATATCCTTTCCAGCCTGAAAAAGTCAGGGAAACTGCCTGAAAACGGTGCGGCGGTCAAAAGTATTGTTTCCACAAGCCTGGCAAACCGTATCTGCGACAGTTTCGGTATTTCCATTTTTGAAACACTGACGGGATTCAAGTTTATCGGCGAAAAAATCCAGCAATTCATGGACAAAGGGGATCATACCTTCCTGTTTGGATTTGAGGAAAGCTATGGATTCCTTTCCAGCACTTTTGTCCGTGACAAGGACGGCGTAAATGCCAGCCTGCTGGTCAGTGAAGTTGCCTGCGCCTGCATGGCGGAGGGAATTACGTTCTATGACAGGATGCAGCAGATTTTCCGTGAATACGGATATTATGTGGAGAATGTTGTTTCCACCACGTTGCCCGGCAAGGATGGACTGACACGGATGAAAGAAATAATGTCCGGTCTTCGGTCGAATCCGCCGAAGGAGATTGCTGGCCTGAAAGTGACTGCTGTCCGGGATTACCTGAAAGGCACCCGTACAGAAAACGGAAGGGAAGAGCCTACCGGACTGCCGGTATCCGATGTGCTGTATTTTGAACTGGAAAAAGGCTGCTGGGTGTGTGTGCGTCCTTCCGGTACAGAGCCTAAAATCAAACTTTACGTGAATGCAAATGATCCCGATGAGAAGGCTGCGCATGCACTTAACGATAAACTGTGTGAGGCAAGCAAAGCTCTGATGGCATAAAAATTGTCCGGGTCAATCCCGGTCTCGGAGGCGCTGATATGTTTGGCAGAATGATGAGGAACTACTATTACGGGAAAAGCGGACAGGGTGATTTCCGTAAGGATGATATGCCTGAAACCCGGATGCAGCTTTTCTGGGATACCCTTCGTACGCGGCTCAGCGCAATCTGCAGACTCAGTATGATGTATTTTATTGTCTGGATTCCGGCAGTTGTTGTAATTCTGCTGAATTTCTCGAACCTGTGGAGCCAGATTCAAATGGAAGCAGCAATCAGCAGCTATTCATACACTGAATACGTTGAAATCCTCCAGAAAAACGGTCAGGAACTCAAGGTGTCCGAAGAAGATTATAATTTGCTGAGAGCCAATCTTCTGGAAAGGGACCGGATTGCAAAAGATGCAAATTATGATGCATATGTGGAACGGGTCAAAGAAAACGGCGGGGAAGCTCTGACACAGGAACAGTTCAACCTGGTCCGGACTAATTATGTATCGGACCTGGAAAACAGGATTTTTCATCTGCTTCTGCTGCTCTTCCCGTGCATCGCGATTACCGGTCCATTTACTGCGGGTATCAGCTATGTGACCAGAAACTGGGCAAGAGACGAGCATGCCTTTATCTGGACTGATTTCAAAGATGCGGTCAAGACAAATTGGAAAATTCCGCTTTTGCTGAGCATCATTACGGGTGCTCTGCCTCTGCTGGTGTATCAGGCATGGATTACATACGGAAAAATGGCGTCACAGAACATGATTATGGTAGTGCCGCAGATGCTGGTCCTGCTGGTGGGTATTCTGTGGTCTCTGTGTATTACCTACATGCATCCACTGACAATCACCTATGATCTGAAAGTGAAAGATGTTTTCAGGAACGGCATTCTGCTGGGAATTGCCCGTTTACCGATGAGCGTCGGGATCCGCCTGCTGCACTGTGTGCCTGCGCTGATTGCATTTATAGCAGTATGGTTTTTCGGCCTGGATCCGATGATGGGACTTGTTCTCCTTGCCGGCTATTATATGCTGATTGGCTTTGGACTCAGCAGGTTTGTGACAGCCAGTTATACAAATGCTGTATTTGACCGGTTTATCAATTCCAGGATCGAAGGCGCAAAGACGAATCAGGGCTTGCGTCCGAAAGAGGAATTTGATGATGAAGACGACGCAGACGAAGAACCAAAGCAGGAAGAGACGGGAAAATAACCATGTATCAGGCCTTTGCCGAACTGTATGATGAATTGATGTATGATGTGGATTATGAAGGATGGGCGGATTATTATACCCGCCTGCTTTCGATTTACGGCATCCGCAACGGGAAAATCTGTGAATGTGCCTGTGGAACAGGATCCCTGACATTGCCGCTGTACCGCCGCGGTTTTCAAATGACAGGCGTGGATCTGAGCCAGGAAATGCTTTGGCAGGCTGCGCAGAAATCGAGGAAAATGGGGATTGCTATTCCCTATGTACGTCAGGATATGCGTGCGCTGAATCTGCACCGCCCGATGGATGCCGTTCTTGCGACCTGTGATGGTGTAAACTATCTGACTACACAAGAAGACCTGCTGAGTTTTTTCCGTGCCGCATACCGCTCCATACGCCCGGGCGGTGCCCTGATTTTTGATGTATCCACGCCTTACAAGCTGAAACACGTTCTGTGCAGCGGACTGCTGGGCGAAGACAGGGAAGAGATTACTTATCTCTGGCAGAATACCTGGCATGAAAAACGGCAGACCGTGGAAATGGATCTGACTTTTTTTGTTAAGGATGCTGACGGTAAATACAGGCGGATTGATGAACGCCAGCATCAGCGCGCATGGGATCAGCGGACGCTGAAAGAAACGCTTTGGCATGCCGGGTTCCGTGCTGTAAGTCTGTACGGTAATTTCTCGCTGGAAACCGCAGGAGACGAAAACCAGCGGTGGCACATTGCTGCAACCCGCGGGGAAGAGCAGGAGTGAAGCATATGATTAACCGGGATGAAATGCTACAGATTGACCTGTGTAACGGGCAGGTACGGGTAATGCTGTGCGAGACAACAGAAACGGTACAGCAATGTGCTGATATTCATGAAACGACACCGGTATGCACGGCTGCACTGGGGCGACTCATGACAGGAACTCTGATGCTGGGAATCATGATGAAGGGTGATGATGAATCTGTAACGGTTACCCTGAAAGGGGACGGACCGATGGGGTCTCTGGTTGCAGTTGCTGATCATGGAGATGTAAGAGCCTGCGCCGATTATCCGCAGATTGATATACCGCTACGGGAAGACGGAAAACTGGATGTGGGCGGAGCTGTTGGCCATACAGGACGGATGAGCGTCATCAAAGATCTTGGCATGAAGAAAAACTATATTGGCCAGAGCGAACTGGTAAGCGGTGAAATCGCAATGGATTTTGCCAACTATTTCACTGTTTCTGAACAGCAGCCAAGCCTTGTGGCGCTGGGCGTGCTTGTAAACGGAACGACAGTACTGAAAGCAGGCGGCCTTCTGATCCAGCCGCTTCCCGGATGTCCGGATGAGATCATTGACCAGCTTGAACTGAGAAGCCCCATGTTTGCCGATATCAGCCGGGAAATGACATTTGCTTCAATAGAACAGCTGTGCATAGACTGGTTCCGCGGAATGGAACCCAGGATTCTGGAACGTACTCCTTTGCGTTATCGATGCACCTGCAGCAGGGAACGGATGGAAAAAGCCCTGATTTCTCTTGGAAGAAAAGACCTGCAGTCCCTGATTGACGATGATAAAGGTGCGGAACTGATTTGTCATTTTTGCCGCAGCAAATACAACTTTACGACCGAACAGCTGAAAGACCTGCTGGCTGTCAGCGGAAAGGGCAGGAATACATAAATGAAAATGCCAGTAATCAATTTTGATGAACACTTTGCTGCTTTCACTTCGGAATGGATGAAAGAGCACCGGCAGGAATACAGGACATTCGATGACATGGAAGAAGATGTTCCCCGGATTTATATGGCATTCCTGAATACAAGGGCGTCCTGGCTCGGGAGTGTGACGCCCGGATCCTATTTTACACAGTTTGAAGATCCGAAAGTCCTGGTAGACTGGATGAACCAGTATTGTGATGAAGGCGTTCCGATTCCGGAACCACTGCTGGAACAGATTGCGTTTGTCGGGAAACCTTGCGAAAAGCGGCTGGTAGAACTGCTGAAAGATGAAGAAGCGACAGATGAAGCGAAGATGACAGCCGTAGGATTGCTGCGGGATCTGGACAGTGTTCAGCCCAAAATGCTGTACATTAACTGGCAGCTTGAACGGAAAGCTGAAGACGATCTCAAGGACAATGCGGTGGAAAGCCTGATCGGAATGGGCGAAAGTGTAGTACAGCCGATCCTGCAGCAGTTTGGAAAAGCAAATGAAGCCGGAAAGGAAGCATTGCTTGAAGTACTGAGTCATTTTTCCGGGAATGAACAGATTTTAAGGCTGATGCTGGATGCTTTTCAGACTCATCCTGAAAAACGCGCTCTCTTTGCAGGTTATCTTGCAAAATTGGGCGATGAAAGAGCGCTCCCTGCATTGACAGAAGCAGCAGCTCTTCCCAACGTTCCCTACCTGACATATATTGAAATAAGAAATGCAATTGAAACACTCGGTGGAGAATGTCCGGAACGCGAATATGATGATGATCCGGAATATGAAGCCCTTCGGGGTCTGGACCAGACCTGACGAGGAGGAAAAGGAATGCTCTGTCAGAAATGCGGGTATTACTCCGAACGGGATGAGAATGTCTGTCCTGAGTGCGGAGCTATTCTGCAGGATGAATCGAGACACATGACGGAAGGTGTACAGGCAATCCGCCAGGGCAAACGCGCCAGAGAAGCCGCGGCGAAAAAAGGCAGCAAAACGGAACAGAACACTTCTGTCCGTCGCGGGAGGCCCGGTGCGTCTCATGCGGGCATGCATATGCCTGCGGTCAGGGATACACGGATCAATCCTGATGAAAGCGAAGAATACTATTCAGAAACAGGAACAGAAGCATCTGAAGATAACCTGGTATTTGAACGCAGGAGACATACTTTCTACGATAACGAAGCAGACGAAACGGTTTCAGAAAAATATATTCCTGTATATGCAACCGGCGCGAAAGTTTCACATATGGTCAATTGGGTTAAGATAGCTTTTTTTGTGGCGCTTGCTTTGATGATTCTGATTGTCGGAGCCTGGCTGTTTCTGAAAAAAACAGATGCCGGCCAGCGACTGATGGCCCGATTCGGATTTGAAGCAAATTCTGTTGCCTACTGGGCTGTCGGTGATGAAAAAATGAATTCCGGTGATATTGACGGGGCTATTGAATGTTTTGAAAAAGCACGGGACATGGATGCTGCTGAATCCGTTGTGGATGTGGATGGCCTGCTTACGCTTGGAAGTGCATATGAAGCAGCCGGGCTGACGGATAAAGCTGCGGCTTTGTACCAGGAAATTTATACAACTACCCCTTCACGTTCGGAAGCCTATGTCAATCATATCCGGATTCTTCAAAACAGCGGAGACTCAAAGGATCTTGTGCTGGCCGGCGAACTGTTGAAGACAGCTTATGAAAAAACAGGCGAAAAAACCTTCCTTACGCAGAGAGATGATCTGCTTCCGAGCCCTCCGGGAGTAAAACCGGATGCGGGAAACTATTATACCAAAAAGACAATTGTGCTTACTTCCTACCAGGGATTTGATGTTTATTACACATTTGATCCGGAGGCTGTGTTGCCCAATGACGGTATCAAAGCAAAACCGGATGGAATTATGCTGGATGAGGGTATATGGAACCTTCGGGCAGTATGCGTGAACGGTGATCTCATTTCGGATGAACTGAAAGGCACATACAAAATTATCATGCCTTCTCCCATGACACCGCGTGCCACTCTGGCTCCGAATACATACAAAAAAAGCCAGCGTGTGTCGCTGAAACCCGGCATTGACGATGAAAAAGATACCAGTATCGTAATTTACTATACGATTGACGGATCCATTCCTGACTCGGACAGTCCGATTTTTGACGGTGAACCCATCCGGCTTCCGAACGGATGGGTCACGCTGAAGGCATATGCAGTAAACCGCTATCGCAAACTTTCCAATATGCTTGAAGTAAAATACAAAATAGAAGCGAATCCGAAACCGAAATCTGCCTTCAGTCAGGAGGATATGATTGATGAACTGAAAATGTTCAAAACCACTCAGTCCGAATTCTTTTCCCTTTACGGGGAGGGCACTGCGGCGGGATCTGTTCTTATAGAAGGATTTGACAGTGAATGCCGGCGCTTTGATTACCCCTGGGGATATGCCATGATGACACTTTCAAAGAGGAACTGGGTTCTTACGGAAGTCAGTTTCAAAAGTCCGGGGAAACTCAGCGGGCCGCGCGGGACGCAAATCGGTGATACAGAAGAATATGTTGTGGACAAATACAGGGATATGCTTCAGGTGGAGAGTAAAAGCGGAAACCGCGGGCTGTACGCAACAGACAATGGTTCCACCGGAAAAATCTGGCTGCAGGAAGATGGGAAAAAGGTAATCCGTTACCGTTATCCAACAGAATCGCACTGGGTACAGCTTGAATATCTTGTGGACAAATCCGGTAAAGTTATCAATATCAGTATGAAGTACATTCCATAAATATGGTTCAATGAAAAAGTGTACAACCCATTTCACGGAATTCTATGATTTTCTGGCGGAGCATTTCTTCGGAAACATCAAAATGACGGGCCAGGCAGGAAAGGCAGAAATAATGGTCCGTGCCGCGGTTGATCATTTTCTTTGTCAGTCCGATTTCGTCCGGAACAAGCGGACGGCCGCACTGGGAACAGACAGGATCCGGAGAAGAGTTATACATTTTTCTTTGACAGGCGGCACAGATACAGTTTCATATCATGGCCGGGGATGGTCGGATTGAAGTAATCGCTCTTTTTCCCGAGATTTTCGCCGCTGAAAACATCCTTCACATCCAGGGCAAAGCCGGAAGATACAGGAAGGCCCAGGTCCACAAGTTCACAGTGTATTGTGCTTTCCGCTTCAGAAAAGTTGATGAAAGCAAGCGCAAATTCATTATCAGAAAGATGACGGAAAACAGTATAGGAAGAATCCGGAATTTCGCGCCAGGGCATTTCGCCTTCTTTGGGATCCGGATTTCCGGTAAATACCGGACCGCGGCGGATCAGATACGGAGATCGGCATTCTTCATCCTGATCGATCCGAAGGAGGTCCGGGTTTTTCATGAGGGCTTCATATTCCGGAGCAACGGTACGCAGATCGGCACCCATCATCAGAGGGACACCGCTGAGGCACCAGAGAGAGAACTGCATCCGGTACTCTTCATAAGTGCATGCTTTGCCGAATCCCACATTGCCTTTTCCGCCCATGCCTACGGTTAGCATGTCCATATCATTGAAACAGCCAGTTGCACTCATGGAGAAATTATCGAGCTGAGATCTGAAAATATCCGTAAAGGACCGGTAATTGTCCATAATGTCGCCTGTTGAGCGGTACATATGCGCGCCGACGCTGCGCATCCATTTCCATGGGGCTTCGCGGCCCCAGTTGCAGGCAGAGAAAAGGATTTCACGTCCGGTGGATTTCAGCGCCATGGACATTGTCTGATAACGGGTGCGGCAGTCACCTGTTTCCGGGAAATTGCAGAAATCGTATTTGAGAAAATCAACGCCCCAGGATGCAAAAGTTTCTGCATCCGTATATTCATGATCATACGAAGAAGGATAACCGGCACAGGTCATAACACCGGCGCAGGAATACATTCCGAATTTCAGGCCTTTTGAATGCACATAATCGGCAAGGGCTTTCATGCCGTAAGGGAATTTCTCGGGATCAGGAACAAGACGGCCTTTTTCATCCCGATCGCGCAGAGACCAGCAGTCGTCGATGACAAGGTATTCATAACCGGCAGCAAGATAACCTTTGTCAACCATCAGATCTGCCATCTCTCGAATAAGCTGGTCCGAAATCTTTTCTCCGAAGGTGTTCCAGGAATTCCATCCGAGCGGGGGGAGTTTTGCGATCATAAGATGTTATCTCCTTTTCTTTAAAATGGCGGATCGATGATAAACGTTCTGTTGTCCAGATCCGGCAGTTTCCCGTTGGTGTGAAGTGTCAGTTCTGTGGCACAAAGACGAAGTGCGCGCACTTTCTGCTGATGATTGAATGACCGGTCTCCGTACAGATCATCCCCAAGCACAGGATGGCCGAGAGCAGCAAGATGGGCCCGGATCTGATGCGTCCGTCCCGTAATCAGATGTACACGCAGCCGGGATATGGAACCGGATTTTATTGTTTCATATCCTGTTGTAATCGGCTTTGCTCCCGGTATCTCGTGATCAAGGATTTGCACTTTGGCCCTGGCAGCGTCTTTCAGAAGCCATGCGGTACATACAGCAGCAGGCGGTTTCATCATGCCACGGACTAAACAGGTATAGTATTTATTGATATCCCTGTTTTTAAAAGCTTCCTGAAGGATCTTCAGTGATGAGTCATTTTTCGCGAACAGACAAAGCCCGGAAGTTTTGTTATCGAGGCGATGACAGGGAGCAGGGGGAAACAGAAGACCGGATCCGGATGCATGTGATTCGGCGTGAAGTCGG
>Ga0265301_10007212_pt1 | contig 10458 bp, 12 predicted proteins | sample AusTroGonzalo_MG_2_FD_193488 | JGI IMG/M metagenome (GOLD analysis project Ga0265301, IMG submission 193488) | Bovine rumen microbial communities from tropical cattle in Woodstock, Queensland, Australia - Gonzalo_04 | ecosystem: Host-associated > Mammals > Digestive system > Stomach > Rumen ...
GCGATCTACCTGCCGAAACACTTGCCGCTGCATAAAGACCCGCGCTTCCGCGAGCTGTACTGCGGCTGCTGGGAAAACCTGCCCTTCGGCTGGCTCGACCACGTCGATCCGAAGCGGAATCACGCCTTTACCCGCCGTCCACGCGACTGGTACGTCGACGGAAGCGAACGCTTCACGGACTACACGGGGCGGTTTCTGGAGGCGATGGGCGAGGTCGCGGAACGGCACGACGAACAGACCGTCGCGATCTTCTCGCACGGCATGGTCATGCGAGGGGTGCTGCAAAGGTTGTTTTTCCCGGAGAAGGACAACCTCGGACACAGCGAGAACACCGCTGTGACGAGGCTTGTTTATGAAAACGGTACGTATCGCCTCGAATACCTAAACGACGATTCGCATATCCCGTATGAGATCTCCACGCTGGGCAGGCAGGAATGGTGGCGCGGCGGGGATCATCGGGATTTCAATATGTGGTACCGCGACCCCGCGCCGGAGGACGCCGATCTTCTACGGGGGCTCCGCTGCGAGAGCGGGATCGTGCGCGTTTCCATGATCGTCGACCGCCCGACAGGCGCGGTCTCGCTGGAGCTTCTGCCGGATGAAACGGCGCGTCTGCACGGGCTTGCGCTGCTGCCGGAGCACCGCGGCAAGGGACTGTCCGCCCAGCTTCTGGGCGAGGCGGTCAGCATCGCAAGAGCGGCGGGCAAACGGCTGCTGACGCTCGAACGTCTGTCGGACGAGCCTGCGGCGAAACGTCTGTTTGACGAATACGGTCTGACCGAGCGCGGCATGCCGCTCCTTCCCGCGGCGGATTTGATTGCATACGACCGGCGGACGGAATAATCTCGTCCGTACTGCGAGGCATAGCCTCCCCCGAACGTGCATACGATGTAGCACGAGACTTTGGGGGAGGCTATGATTATGAGTAATCTCTACGCCGACATTGCCGAGCGTACGGGCGGGAATATCTATATCGGAGTTGTCGGACCGGTGCGCACGGGAAAATCGACCTTCATCAAGCGGCTGATGGAGGAGCTGGTTATTCCGAATATCGACGACCAGTATCAGCGCGAACGGGCAAAGGACGAACTGCCGCAGAGCGGCTCCGGCAAGACGATCATGACCGCCGAGCCGAAATTCGTACCGGAGGAGGCGGTGCAGATCACGCCGGACGGCACGGCGACGCTGTCCGTGCGGCTGATCGACTCCGTGGGCTACATGGTCGACGGCGCGATCGGCGCGACGGAGAACGGCGCGCCGCGCATGGTAACGACGCCTTGGTTCGACGAGGAAATCCCGATGACGGAGGCGGCGGAGCTCGGCACGAGGAAGGTCATGGAGGAGCACTGCACCGTCGGCGTCGTCGTCACGACGGACGGGACGGTAACGGACATCTCCCGCAGCGACTACATTGCCGCCGAGGAACGCGCCATCCGCGACATGCAGGCGACGGGAAAGCCGTTCATCGTTCTCGTCAACTCCGCGCAGCCGGACGGCGCGGAGGCGATCGCCCTGCGGGACTATATTGCGCAGACCTACGGCGTCAGCGCGATGACGGCGGACTGTCAGGCAATGCGCGCCGCAGAGCTGAAAGCGCTGCTGAAGGAGGTACTCTACGCCTTCCCGATGCGGGAAATGCGCGTGTATCTTCCCGCGTGGGTGCAGGCGCTGGAGCCGGAGCATCCCTTAAAGGCAGCGCTGTATCAGGCGCTGCGGACAAACGCCGAGGCGATCTCCCGCCTCGCCGAGGCGGAGCCTGCCGTCGCACGCGTGGCGGAGCTGGAGGACGTCTGCGGCTACCGCGTTTTGTCCGTCGACCTCGGCAGCGGGACGGTTTCCTGCGAGCTTGACATGCAGGAGGGACTGTTCTATCAAGTCCTCGGACAGCGCACGGGCTTCGAGATCGAAAACGACGGGCAGCTCCTGTCGCTTCTGACCGCGCTGGCGGAGATGAAAAAGCAGTATGACAAGATTTCCGCCGCCTTGGAGGAGGTGCGCGCCACCGGCTACGGCATCGTCATGCCGAGCGCGGAGGAGCTGAAAATGGAGGTGCCGGAAATTGTCCGCAAGGGCAATTCCTACGGCGTCAAGCTGAAAGCGAGCGCGCCGTCCATCCATTTGCTCCGCGCGGACATTCAGACCGAGATCAGCCCGATGGTCGGCGACGAGCAGCAGTCGGAGGAGCTGGTCAGCTACCTGCTCGGCGAGTACGAGGGCAACACGGAGAAGCTCTGGGACAGCAACATCTTCGGCAAGTCCGTCTTCGAGCTCGTCAACGAGGGGCTGACGACGAAGCTGCGCCGGATGCCGGACGACGCGCGCTACAAGCTCAAGGACGCGCTGACGAAGATCATCAACGAGGGCGCGAACGGGCTGATCTGCCTGCTGATATAGTGCGTCCACGAAGCATAATGCCGCAAACGCCGCGGGGTGGATTTCCACTCCGCGGCGCTTCTTTGACTCCCTCTTGAGGGAGTTGTCAGCGAAGCTGACTGAGGGAGTTTGGCTCCCTCCTGCGTCATTGCGAGGCTCCGCAGGAGCCGTGGCAATCTGTCTCTATCCTCGTCGGACACTTCATCGTAATAGTATACAAGCATCACACCTGAGACGCACAGATTGCCACGGTCGCTGCGCGACCTCGCAATGACGCAGTGGAGGTTGGCTTTCTCATTGAGGGAGGCAAATCTCTCCCCCTCGGCGCTCCGTGCCGTTCTCCCCTCACTACGGCGGGTTTTTTTGTCGAAACGGGATATTTTGCATTGCATTGCGCGATAACATTCTATATAATAATACCAGAACGAAAACCGAGGTGCCTATGGAACGAATGACGATGGCAGTGCCGTGCCTGTTCGGGCTGGAGGGTCTGGTGGGCGACGAGCTGCGGCGCATGCATATGGAAAACGTCCGCGTGGAGGATCGCCGCGTCTTTTTTGAGGGCGATTTTGAGGCGATGGCGCGGGCAAACGTCCGCCTGCGCATGGGCGAGCGCGTGATGATCCTGCTTGCCCGCTTCCCGGCAAAGAGCTTTGAGGAGCTCTATCAGGGTGTGAAGGCGATCGCGCTGGAGCGCTTCATCCCGCGCGACGGCGCGTTCCCCGTCAAGGGCTACAGCTTGGATTCCCAACTGCACAGCGTGCCGGACTGCCAGTCCATTGCGAAAAAGGCGGCGGTCGACCGTCTCGGCGCGGTCTACGGCGTGACGTGGCTGCCGGAAACCGGCGCGACCTATCAAATCCGCTTCTCCATTATGAAGGATATCTGCGAGGTCTTCCTCGACACCTCCGGCGTCAGCCTGCACAAGCGCGGCTACCGCGCCGTCGGCAACGAGGCGCCCCTGCATGAAACGATGGCGGCGGCACTGGTAAACCTCGCGCGCTACCGCGGCAGGGAGTTCTTCTGGGACCCCTTCTGCGGCTCCGGCACGATCGTCATCGAGGCGGCGCTCGCCGCGCTCAACCGCGCGCCGGGCTTAAACCGCACCTTCGGCGCGCAGAGCTGGGCGTGCGTGCCGCAGGACGTCTGGGAGCGGGTCAGAACGGAAGCAAAGGATCTGGAATATCGCGGAGACTACCGCATTCTCGGCACGGACGTCGACCCTGCGACCCTTTCTATCGCCATCGCCAACGCGAAAAAAGCGGGCGTGTCAAAATACATCGACTTCCGCGAGGCGGACGCGACCAAAACAAGCCTTCCTTGCGACAGCGGCGTGATCGTCTGCAACCCGCCCTACGGCGAGCGGATGCTGGAGCAGCGGTCTGCGCAGCAGCTGATGCGCGCCTTCGGCAGACACCTCAAATTCGCGGACGGCTGGAGAAAGTACATCATTTCCTCCGAGCCGGAGTTCGAGCATTTCTTCGGCAAGCAGGCAACCAAAAAGCGAAAGCTCTACAACGGCAGACTGCAGTGCAACGTTTACATGTACTACGAAAGAGAGGGGGACAGAACATGAAGCATCTGTTTATCATCAATCCCGCGGCAGGAAAATATGACAAGACCGGCGAATTCACCCAAATGATCCGCGAGGCGTGCGACAAAAACTGCCTTGCCTATGAGATTCTCGTCTCCCGCGCGCCCGGCGACTGCACCAAGATCGCGCAGGCGGCAGCGGCGACGGGCGATCCCGTCCGCATTTACGCCTGCGGCGGCGACGGCACGCTCAACGAGGTCGTCAACGGCGTAGTCGGCTGCCAGAACGCCGCAATCACGCATTTCCCCGGCGGCTCCGGCAACGACTTCATCAAGATTTTCTCCGATCCCGCCGCGTTTAAAAGCCTCGACCGCTTGTTCGACTGCGACATTGCGACCTTCGACCTGATCCGCTGTCAGGAGGATCACTACTCCCTCAACATCTGCTCCGTCGGGCTCGACGCGCGGATCGGCACCTCAGTCGGCAGATATAAGCGGCTGCCGCTGGTCACAGGCTCCGGCGCGTACGCCCTCTCCGCCGGCGTCAACATCGTCAAGGGTATCTCGCACCACTATGAGATCGAGATCGACGGTGAGGTCTTCAACGACCGCCAGACGATGATCTGCGTTTCCAACGGTCGCTGGTACGGCGGCGGCTTCAACCCGACGCCGAAGGCGGAGCCGGACGACGGTCTGCTGGATATCCTGCTGGTACGTGGCGTTTCCCGCCTTGCCGTGGCAAAGATCATCGGCAAGTACAAGGCGGGAAGGTACGAGGAAATGCCGGATATTATCCGTTTCTTCCAAGGCAAAAAGGTCGTCGTTCACTGCGATAAGGAGAGCGAGATCAACCTCGACGGCGAGCTGCTGCTGGGCAAGGACATCACCTTCGAGATTGTCCCGCAGGCAGTACGGTTCTTCTACCCGAAGGGACTGACGTACCACGCATAAAGCAAAGAAGCAGGCATCCGCCTGCTTCTTTGTTTTAATGAAGAATGAAGAATGAAGAATGAATAGTGAAGAATTGAGGTATTTGCCGATTCGGAGAATCGGCAAATCAAATAATCTCTATTTTTGCAGCCGGTTCAGCGCTTCGCGCAGGACGCGCGGCGCGGCGGCGGGATCGGTCAGATCGGCAACCGCCTGCTCCATCGGGCAGGGACCGTCGCCCCTGCGGTTGATGATTCCCTCCGTCAGCGTGCCGAAGCTGACCGCAACGCCGTTCGCCTCCAGCATCGCCTTCGCGCCGGCGGACATCACGTCCCCGTGCGCCGCGCGCACGCCGCCGAGAAGCAGCAGCATGGCGGCTGCCCTGCCGATGATCCTGTCCGCGACGCAGAAGCCGCGCAGGTCCTCACCCGCCTCCATCCGCTCCAAAAGCGGAACGATACCGCGCCGCGTGTCCGTCAGAACGCGGCCGCCGCCGCAGAGGACGCAGGTGAACGCGCCGCCGTGCAGCAGTTCAATCGCGCGGGAAAGCAGCTCCATCCGCGTCAGCCCTCAGCGTAGAAGTAGAAGGCGAGCTGCACGGTCGTTTCGTTCAGCACGGTCAGCATCGCGTAATTGGAGGTGTGCCCGTCGTGCCAGCTGTACGAGCTGCCGGAACCGGACGGCTCGCCGAACTGTGCGGTCACGGACTGCAGGATGCGCTCCGTCACGGTCGCCGTATCCTCGTCGCCGCTGCAGGTGCAGGAAATGCGGTTGCCCGTGTCAGAGAAGGAGAACTGTACCTGCGTAAAGGTGAGATCGTTCAGCGTGACGTCGTTATAGGCATAGTAGGTCGTATTGTCCGCTTCAAAGGTGAAATCCGGCTCGCGGCCTTCGGCGGCGACGACGTCGTCGATGGTGTAGTCGGCAGTCTGAAGTCCCTTATAGTTGACGTGGGTATGCTCGTGTTCCTCAGTGCCTTCGGTTGCGGCGTCCGAGGCGAGCGCTTCGGTTTCAATATCCGCGGGCGTGAGCTCGGTGGCAGGCGCCTCCGTGGGCGCGTCGGCGTCATCGGAGCCGCAGGCTGTAAGCAGGCAGAGGAGCAGGATGCAGCAGAGCAGCAGAGCAAGCAGTTTTTTCATGAAAAGAACCTCCTGAGTTTTTGATGTAAGAGCTGCGCGCACAAGCCGGTCAGCGCGCCGGTTCCGATGCCGCACAGCATAAGGACGGGCAAATAAGCGAGCAGGGCGGGCGTTTGCGTCAAGGCGACGGCAAGCGTCATCTGCCCGATATTGTGGGCGACGCCGCCGATCACGCCGGCGACCCAGAGCTGATTCCGCTTCAGAACGCGCAGAATCAGCGCCATGCAGAGGAAGCTGAACAAGCCGCCCGCGAGAGAGTAGAACAGGGAAATCATCTGCCCCGTGACGATGTTGCCGAGGAAGACCCTCACAACAAGGATTGCGAGCGCCTCCTTCCAGCCGAACACCGCAAGAGCAAACAGCGTGACGATATTGGAAAGACCGAGCTTCATCCCCGGCACGGGGACCGGCAGGGGGAACTGCGCCTCCACGACGAAGATTGTCAGCGCCATCGCCGTCAGAAGGGCGCACAGCGCCAGCCTGCGGACGCGTTCGGACTTCATTCCTGAAACAGGCGCCGTTTGTTTCGCTCCAGCACGAAGTACAGCGCGGTGCCGAGCACGAAGATCACGGCGGCTTCGCCGACGGCAACGTAGAGCATATTCAGAAGCAGCGGGGTATTGAAGTAATACGTCAGCTCCCAACCGACGATCACGGCGTTAAAAACGACGGGCATCAGCATGGAAAGCCACGGATAGTTTTTGATTCTCACGTGCCGCAGGAGATACGTCAGCGAGGCTGCAAGCACGGTCGCTACCGTACCGACGATGAAGTCCAGCGGAAGGGAACCCGCCATGGTCAGATTGAACAGCATGCAGCCGACGCCGAGCCCCGGAATCGCGGCGGCGGTAAATAGCGCGAGCACGCACAGCGCCTCGGCGAAGCGGAACTGGATCGCCATGGACGTGGTGCCGGGCAGCAGGGCGTTCTGCAGCAGGTTGATCAGAAAATACAGCGCCGCGACGGCGGCTGCCTGCGTGATAAACAGGGCGGTTTTTTTCATAAGCAACGCTCCTTGTCGGGTGACGGTATTCTGCGCGAAGCGGCGTTTGTCGTCAAGTCAGCAGGCGCTTCAGTGCAAACAGGATCAGCATGTGCACGGGGTAGAAGAGGTAAAAGCCGAGCTGCGCCGCCTTCGCGCCGGTTTTAGAGGTCGGCGTCCTGCCCTTCTTTCCGTTGTAGAGGAAAATGAACACGAGCGAAAGCAAGCAGAACAACTGCGTCATCTGCCATTCGGTCGGCGGATCAATCGAATACGGTTTTCCCTGAGCAGACCGCAGGATATAGATGGCGAAAAAGATCGGATATTGGTAGAAATACGAAACGATCATGCCGAGCGCCGTAAGGAGAAGCTTGCCGTCAAAGAGATAGAACGTCATTGCAAGCAGGATGCCCTTCGCGCCGTAATCCGATTGGATCAGCCCGAAATAATAGAGCGCAAAAACCGCCAGCGTCGGCAGGAAGCAGAGATATTTGGCAAAACGGTTTTTGCGCATGGCGTCCGTCGCCCAGACGGTCAGCAGGGCAAGCAGCAGCGTGACGAAGACGTTGAGCTTGCCGACGATCTGCATGGGATGCGAAACCAGAAGAGCCGGCTCCGCGAGGACCTGACGGATCGTATAAAGCGTCTGCGCCGGATGGCTCATCAGGGCGAACGGGAGCTGCGAGATCACAGCGAAAATCAAAAGACGCAGCGCGTAACGCCAAGGGTTGGAGGTGTGCCGAAAGCCGTTGACGATCAGAAACGCGTACAGCGGCAGCGCGACGCGTCCGATCCAGCGCAGCGGCATGAGGAAGGGATAGCGACCTGCAAAGCAATAGCCGACGTGGTCCAGCAGCATGCAGACTGTGGCGATAATGCGCAGTGCGAGCGCAGACATGGGCGCGACCTCCTTCCTTTTTACGTATTATAGCAGAATACGGCGCGGATTTCAATCATATACTCTGACAGTATCAAATTGTGAGGTGGCGCGTATGAACAGCCGGTTTACCGGTCTGAAATGCAAGGAGGTCGTCAACATCTGCGACGGGTGCCGTCTGGGGTATGTGTGCGACGTGGAGGTAGACTGCAAAACAGGGCGAATTCTCTCCGTCATCGTGCCCGGACCGGGCAGGTGCTTCGGACTGCTCGGACGGCACGAGGAATACGTCATTCCGTGGTGCGATATTCGTCAGATCGGCGACGATATCATCTTGGTCGACGGCGATCTGGACCGGTGCCGCCTTCCGAGAGCCAAGCGGGATTTTTTCTGATGAAAAAAGCTTGAAAATTTGTAAAAAAATGCTTGCAATACGTCTGTCTGTTGGGTATAATAATACGGCACGCGAACCGCGTGACGCCAAAAACCACACATTCCGGGATGTTCCGTCCCAGTGCCGCAATGCGGTGGACGGGGGAGATGAGCGGAATGGCGGTCAAACGAAAAGGAGAAAATCAAATGGCAGTCGTATCCATGAAAGCCCTGCTGGAGGCAGGCGTCCACTTCGGTCATCAGACCAGAAGATGGAACCCCAAAATGGCCCCGTACATCTACACGGAGCGCAACGGCATCTACATCATTGACCTGCAGAAGACCGTAAAGAAGATCGAGGAAGCTTACAGCTTCATCCGCGAGCTTGCAGCCAACGGAGAGAACGTTCTGTTCGTCGGCACCAAGAAGCAGGCGCAGGACGCCATCAAGGAAGAGGCGGAGCGCGTCGACCAGTTCTTCGTCAACGCCCGCTGGCTCGGCGGCATGATGACCAACTTCAAGACCATGCGTACCCGTATCGACCGTCTGGCACAGCTGCGCAAGATGCAGGAGGACGGCACCTTCGCGATGCTTCCCAAGAAGGAAGTCATCAAGCTCGAAGGCGAGATCGAAAAGCTCGAGAAATATCTCGGCGGCGTGAAGTCCATGAAGAAGCTCCCCGGCGCTCTGTTTATCGTCGACCCGCGCAAGGAGCGCAACGCGATCGCCGAAGCGCGCAAGCTGAATATCCCCATCGTCGCCATCGTTGACACCAACTGCGATCCGGACGAGATCGACTACGTCATCCCCGGCAACGACGACGCCATCCGCGCCATCCGCCTGATCGTCGCCACCATGGCAAACGCCGTGCAGGAAGGCCGCCAGGGTGAGTCCCTCGCAGAGGCTCCCGTTGAGACGGAAGCCGCCGCTGAGGAAGCGCCGGTCGAGGAATAATCCGAAAAACATAAATGCCCGCCGGAACGACGGGCATTTTCCAAAGATAATATTTTAGGAGGATAATTACTATGGCATTTACTGCTGCTGATGTGAAGACCCTGCGTGAAATGACCAACGTCGGTATGATGGACTGCAAGAAGGCGCTCGTGGAAACCGACGGCGATATGGACAAGGCGATCGAATGGCTCCGTGAGAAGGGTCTTGCCAAGGCTGCGAAGAAGTCCGGGCGCATTGCCGCCGAGGGCATGGCTTACGCGACCGTCGAGGACGGCGTGGGCGTCGTGGTCGAGGTCAACTGCGAGACCGACTTCTGCGCGAAGAGCGAGCTCTTCGTTCCGTTCGTCAAGGACATCGCTTCCTGCGTCGCAAAGAACAACCCCGCTGACGTGGACGCTCTGATGAACTGCAAGTACCCCGGCAGAGACCTGACCGTTGCCGAAATCATGCCCGAAAAGGTCATGTCCATCGGCGAGAATCTGCAAATTCGCCGCTTCGTCCGCTTCCCGGAGAACACCAGCGTCGCTTACGTGCACGGCGGCGGCAAGATCGGCGTTCTGGTCAACCTGATCGTTGAGGGCGGCATCGACGCCACCCAGATCGGCAAGGACCTCGCCATGCAGATCGCCGCGCTGTCCCCGCGCTTCTGGGACAAGAGCAACGTGACCGAGGACGTCATCGAGGAAGAGAAGAAGATTCTCGTTGCGCAGATGGACAACGATCCGAAGATGGCGGGCAAGCCCCAGCAGGTCAAGGAAAAGATTGCTGCCGGCAAGCTCAACAAGTTCTACGAGGAGAACTGCCTGCTCCAGCAGGCGTTCGTCAAGGACGGCGCTGTTTCTGTCGAGCAGTATATGAACGCCGCGGCAAAGGCGCTCGGCGGCTCCGTGAAGTTCGTCGATGCGGTTCGCTTTGAAAAGGGCGAGGGCATTGAGAAGAAGCAGGAAGACTTCGCCGCCGAGGTCGCTGCGCAGATGAACATGGGCAAGTAATTTGCTGATAAAAAAGGCAAGTGAGCAACCGCTCACTTGCCTTTTTTGCTGCCCTTATATGCCGAAAGGCTTCCCCTCAAGGGGAAGGCTGCTGCAGAATCAAAAAGATCGCCAGCGTCATGACGGTCGATACGGCGTCTTCCGTGCCCTCCGAGAGCAGAAGCAGCATGATGAGCAGGAGCAGAAGATCGCCGCTGTCCATGCCGGGCAGGAGTTTTTCCAGAAACGGTAAGGGAAGCGGCTTCGGCGGCGGAGGCGGCGGAACGGGCGCGTGGATCGGCGGCGGAGGCGGGATCGGCTCCGGCG
>Ga0265301_10007214_pt1 | contig 10458 bp, 9 predicted proteins | sample AusTroGonzalo_MG_2_FD_193488 | JGI IMG/M metagenome (GOLD analysis project Ga0265301, IMG submission 193488) | Bovine rumen microbial communities from tropical cattle in Woodstock, Queensland, Australia - Gonzalo_04 | ecosystem: Host-associated > Mammals > Digestive system > Stomach > Rumen ...
CGGAAACGGCGAGGGATTGCAGGCTCACCCGGTCAAAGCGCTCGGTAAAGCGAAAAAGCGCGGCATCCCCTTCCCGGCGCACCGCGTCCAGAATCCCCTGCACGGTCTCCGAAACATCGGTATGGCTGCCGCGCGGTTTGGTCAGTTCCTTCGGGTCGGCGTCCACATAGCGCAGGATACGGATTACGGATTCTCTGTCAGTCATAACGGGCCTCACTTTTTCGGTCGACCGTGCCGAATAAACGGCACGGCAATTCATTTCTTTAGCGTGTTAAATTATCAATAGGAGGATTATACCATGCCCTGCGGCAAAGTCAAGGGGTCAATCAGGCGGAAGAATCCGGCGTGCCTCGAGATAATAGCGCTTCTCCTCTGCCTCGCCCATGGAAAAGGTCTTGCGGGGAAGCACGCCGCCGGAAAGAATCTCGGGGAAGAGCGCCTCCTTCGGGACAGGCGGAAGCCGGAACCCGACGCAGCCGGGCTCGCGCCCGACAGAAGCAAGGGCTTCCCCGCCGTGAATATAATCCAGTTCACCGTCATGAAGCGCAAGCCATCGGTCCAGAAAGTCCTGCAGGATCTGGAGCGGCAGCCCCGTCCCCTCGGGGAGATACAGACAGCCTTCCTTTGTCCCGCTGACCCAGGGAATTTCCGTGCCGCAGGCGCCCTGGAACGCGGCCGCCGCATCCTGAATCAGGAGCTCCGCGTCGCAGTGTTTGACCACACGGTGGATGGGTTCAAAAACCTGAACCGGGTCGTGAATGTTGTTCAGCTCGCAGAGGGCATAGCGGGCGGGATGGAAGCGCCGATCCAGATCCGGGTTCTGACTCTTCTGCTCTTCATAGCAGGCCTTTGCCGTAGCGAGGGAATGGTTCCCGTCTCCGACGGCATAGAGAAGCTTCTCCTGCGGATGCTTCTCGAGCTCCCGCGCCTCATAGGCCGCAATCCGCTCATCCAGCTTCTGTTTTTCCTCTCCCGAAACCAGCCAGCCTTCCACATGTCCGCCGCCCAGCATCAGGTCGAAATCGTACAGCTTCGGCAGGCTTTCCCGAAGCTCCCCCAGCGGTTCGATCAGCTGCCTCCGGTCATCGTTGCAGAGAAGAAGCACGTGCGGCAGTTCCAGCGCCGCATCGCGCCGTACGGCCATCCGGGGCGGGATGCGCTCGGCGACGGTCAGTTCGGTCGCGCGCACGGCGGCGTTCACCGTTCCGGTATAGTCATACCGCTCCAGATCCAGCCTGCCGATCAGGCCGCGCCGTAGAGAGCCGCTGCGCAGGCGGCGCTCGGTATAGACGTAGCAGTTCGGGAAGCAGCGGAAAACCTGATCATGCAAATAACCCAGCATGGTTTCGTGAATAGCGCGGATGCGCCCGGCGGGGTTCCGGTCCAGCTCCGATTCCGGCAGGATCAGGTGCATGGCCGAGGGAACGCCGGCGGCGATTTCCTCCGCCCGCTGCCAGTATTCCGGCTGGGATGTAAACTGATCACAGGCGATAACGGCCCAGCGCTGCAGATCGCACCCCTCGGGGAGGAGAATATCTGCAGCGCTGAAGCAGGCATTTGTCCGTTTTTCCGTCTCTGTCATACCCATTCTTCCTTTCAATCTTTCTCCCCGCCTTCGGCGGGGAGAAAGATTGCGTGTTTGTCAGTTTGCGGGAGCGGTGTAGCCGGTTGTCGCGTCCTCGGAGGGGAGAATCACGGAAACTCCGGGCGTCTGCGAGGCATCGTCTTCCCGTTCCACGGCAATCAGCAGGCGGCGGTTTTCCGGCATGCCGCCGATGCAGGTGGAGAGCGTGATGATATGGCTGTCCGTCGTCACATCGGCGTCGTCCAGCCAGGTGCCGTTCTGCAGAGAGCGCAGGTACGCGGCGCGGTCGGCCTGTACGTCATCATCATAGGTATAGGTAATGTAGCGGTCATCGTAGATCACAAGCGCGCAGGCGTCATAGACATGCTCTTCCTCCATGGTCCAGATATGGATCTCGCGGTGGTTCTTCATGTACTCCGTATCGTCGTAGTTGTGAAGGGTCCCGAACATGCTGCCGTCGGCCATGTTATGGCCATAGATGACCGTGTTGAAGGTTTCAAAGTTCTGTCCGTCCGGAAGCAGAACGAAGATCGAACCGGGATATCCGGCCTGATGGTCAATCGTGTGGTTCAGGTAATAGGGCTCAATCGGGTCGTCCTCCGGGTTGGGGTTCTGCAGGATCGGGTAATGGATGCTTGTTCCCGGAATATCCAGCAGGGCAATCACATCGGGGTTCTGCTTCTGAAGCTCCAGCAGCTCCTCAGGCGGGATATAGGGTTCCGGCGTCGGGGTCGGCTCGGGCGTAGGCTCCGGCGTCGGTTCGGGCGTGGGTTCCGGGGTCGGCGCCGCGGTCGGGGTCGGGGCCGGCGTCGATGCCGGTTTCTGATCCCTGCCGAAGGTCTGATGGATGAAAAACGCGCTGAACCCCAGGGCAATGCCCAACAGCAGCACGCCCAGCAGTGTCAGCAGTATCTTTCTCCCCTTATTCATCCCTTATCCCTCCTTTGCCGTGTACACGCCGGTCCTGCTTTCCTTATTTTGTGCCGAAGATTCTGTCGCCGGCATCGCCGAGGCCGGGGACGATATATCCGTGATCGTTCAGGTGGTCATCCAGGGCGGCGACAAAGATGTCGACGTCCGGGTGGTCCTCCTGCATTTTTTTGACGCCTTCCGGCGCGCCGATCACGCTCATCAGCTTGATGTGCTTGACGCCGGTCTCTTTCAGGAAGGTAATCGCCGCGGAGGCGCTTCCACCGGTCGCCAGCATCGGATCAACCACGATGGCGTCTCTTTCCTGGATATCGGGCGGCATCTTGAAGTAATACTTGACCGGCTCCAGCGTCTCCGGATCCCGGAAGAGGCCGATATGCCCGACCTTGACGTTCGGCATCATGCTGACCATGCCGTCAACCATGCCAAGGCCGGCACGGAGAATGGGGACAACGGCCAGTTTCTTGCCCGAAATGCGTTTGCAGTTTGCCATGGCAACGGGTGTTTCAACCTGGACATCCTCCAGAGGAAGGTCTCGGGTCGCCTCGTAGCACATCAGCATGGCGATTTCCGAAATAATCTCGCGGAATTCCTTGACGCTGGTGTTCTTATCGCGCAGAATAGACAGTTTGTGCTGGATCAACGGATGGTCAAATACGCAGACATTGCTCATGGTAAATACTCCTTTACTGCTTTGATTATCCGGCCGCGGACAGTTGCGGTCGGGTCATTTACATTTTTGTCTTCAGCATTCTCTCCTGGCGTTCGCGCTCAGCCTGAGAGAGGCGAAGATAGGTGGGCAGAAGCTCCTGTGAGGATATCAGCGGCTTGCCGCAGGCCTCCATGGCCACACCCCAGGCACTCTGCCAGCGAAGATTCTCCGGCGCGGTCCGATAAGGCAGATTTCTTTCCCGCAGAAAGCGCTCAGTTATTTCAGCGCCGTCCCCGACGATAAATGGTGCCTCTCCCCTTTCCGCCAGCTCTTCCGCCAGAAGCGAAAGGGACAGGGCGCGGTCATCGCAGAGGCGCTCCGGTTTTCCGTTCACAACGGTGAAGAGCGCATTATAAACCTCCGACCGTCTGGCATCCATCACCGCGCAGACAAGGCCGCCGGCCGCAACGCCGTTCCAGGCCATGGCGGCCAGTGTGGAAACGCCGACACAGGGTTTTTCCGCCGCCCAGGCGAGCCCCTTGACCGTGGAGACCCCGATGCGGATCCCCGTAAAGGAACCCGGCCCCTGCGCCACGGCAAAGCAGTCGATCTCCGCCATGCTCAGGCCCGTGTTCCGCAGAAGATCCTCCGCCATCGGCAGCAGAGTCCGGCTGTGGGTCAGACCGCTGCACTGCATCACCGAGGAAATCAGGTTCTCCCCGTCGCAGAGCGCCGCAGAAGCGGCCTTCGCCGAGGATTCAAACGCCAGCGTCAGCATAAGGCCCTCCTTCCACCGTAATCCGGCGGTCCGTTCCCGACAGCTTTTCAAACCGCACGATAATTTCACTGCCGTCAAAGGCGTCTTCCACGTTCTCGCTCCATTCGACGGCAAGAATCGCGTTGCGGCGAAGATAGTCGTCCCAGCCGATCTCGAACAGTTCGTCCGCGCCGTGCAGACGGTACATATCAAAATGAATCAGGTCAACCGGTCCGGGGTATTCATTGACGATGGTAAACGTGGGACTCGAAACCGTGCATCTCAGGCCCATCCCCTCGGCCAGGCCCCGAACCAGGGCGGTTTTGCCCGAGCCGAGTTCACCGTACAGGCAAAGCACCGCGGGCGGTTCCAGACAGCCTGCCAGGCGGCGCCCGAAAAGCTCGGTCTCTCTCTCGTTGTGCGTTATGATTTCCAGCATGATCCTCTGCGTTCTTTCACGATGTCTTTATCTGATGCAGTGTACCACCTTTCCGCGGGCTTGTCAAATCTGTCGGTCTGTTCCGGTCGGGATACACGGAATGCCGGGCAGAGAAAGCTCCCCGGATTGTGAAAACCGGGGAGCGGAGATAATGCAATGACATCGGGGGTTGGCCGCCTGCGGGCGGGACCTCATCCGCCCAGTGTGCGCACTGGGCACCTTCCCCAGAGGGGGAAGCTAAGCCTGGCGGGCGCGGAGCTGGGCGATGAGTTCGTCGCAGACCTCGTCCATGTCGCCGACGATGCCGTAGTCGCAGTAGTTAAAGATCTGGGCCTCGGGATTCTTGTCCACGGCGACAAAGACATCGGCGTCCACGCCGGCGGTGTGGTTGACGGCGCCCGACACGCCGAAGCTGAGGTAGAGCTTGGTCTTGACCATGACGCCGGACTGGCCGATCTGGAGCTTGTACGGGAGGATGCCGCGGTCGTAGAGCGGGCGGGTGCAGCCGATCTTCCCGCCCAGCAGCTTCGCCAGGGTGCGGTAGCGCTCGAGGTGCTCGACGTCCTTCAGGCCGTTGCCGACGCAGACGACGCAGTCGGCGTTGGCGATGTCGAGCTCGGGGTCGTTGTCGTCCGGCTCGAAACCGAGGGGGCGCACGCGGATGGCGGCGGGGTCGAAGTTAATCTCCTCCTCGATGCGCTCAAGATCGGGCTTTTTCCCCGTCGGGGCGTACTTGAAGGTGCCCGGGCGGATCGTGCCGATCTGGGGGCGCATCACGGGGACGGTGATGACGGCCATGATTTTGCCGCCGACGGCGGGCTCGATAAACTGGATGTCGCCGGTCTCGGGGTCGTACTCCAGCTGCATGGCGTCGGAGGTGCAGCCGGTGTCGAGCTGGACGGCGAAGCGGGGCGCAAAGTCACGGCCGAAGATGGTGCCGCCGACGAAGATGGCGGAGGGGTTATACTTGCGGGAGAGCACGGTGAAGGCGTTGGCGTAGGCGTCGGTGTTCAGGAAGTCATAGCCGGTGCCGTGGACGGCGATGATGCCGTCGATGCCGCAGTCAATGATCTTCTCCTGCTCGGCGGCGGGGAGGTCCCCGATGATCACGGCATAGAGCTTATCGCCGGTCGTGTCGCAGAGGCGGCGGAGCTCGCAGCAGAGCTCGAGTCCGACGGGTTCCGCGGTGACGCCGTCATGCTCGATATAGACCCACATGTTCTTATAATCGGATTTTTTCATGTTCGGGTCCTCCTTAAATCGCTTCTCTTTCGGCGAGCAGTTCGACCAGGCGGTTCACGTCGGTCTTCACGCTGCCGGTGCGGATCATCTGGCCGGGCTCGGGGAGCTCGGGCGGGTAGATCTTCGGGACGATGGTGCCGGAGCCGGGTACGCCGATCTTCTGCATATCGAGGCCGGGGAGATTGTTCTCGGTGAAGGTTGTGATGGGGGCGGTCTTGGCCTCCAGGTAGGCCTTCAGGTTCGGCAGGCGGCCATAGAAGTTGTCCTTCTCCACGGTGATGAGGCAGGGCAGGGTCGCCTCGACGGTCTCGCGGCCGGTCTCGAGAGTGCGGGTGGCGCGGATCTTGCCGTCCGCGATATCCTCAATGGTGAAGCAGCAGGAGATCTGGGAGGCGTCAAAACGCTCGGCCAGCTGGGAGGCCATCTGGCCCGTGGCGCCGTCGAGGGTCTCCTTGCCGGCGAAGATCAGGTCGAAGGCGCCGAGGGCCTCGGCAGCCTTGACGATGGTATAGCTGGTGGAGAGGGTGTCGGCCCCGCCGAAGGGGCGGCCGGTGATGAGGACGGCCTCGTCCCCGCCCACCGCGAGGCACTCGCGCAGGGTTTCCTCCGCCGCCGGCGGGCCCATGGTGATCAGGGTAATTTTGCCGCCGAAGCGCTCCTTCACCCGGACGGCGGCCTCGAGGGCGTTGAGGTCCAGCGGATTCGTCAGGGTCGGGACGCCCGCGCGGACCAGGTTGCCAGTCTCGGGGTCCATCTTCACGAGATCGACATCGGGAATCTGCTTGACGCAGACGAGAATGTTCAACATGGTAGTCCCTCCATATCGCAGACTTTGCCGGGGTTGAGGATGAAGTCCGGGTCGAAGACCTTCTTGATCTCGCCCATCAGCGCGAAGACGTCCTCGCCCACCGATTCACGCAGGTAGACCATCTTGGCGTGGCCGATGGAGTGTTCACCCGAGACCTGGCCTTCCAGCTCGGCGCATTTGGTATAGGCCGCGTCCATGATGATCTTCACCCGGCGCTTGAATTCGTCCTCCTCCAGATCGTTGGAGCAGCAGTAGATGTGGAGGTTGCCGTCACCGGCGTGGCCGAAGTTGCGGATGCGGATGCCGTTCTGTTCGCCCAGGGAGCGGATATAGATGAGGAAGGCCGGAATCTTGTCCACCGGCACCACCACGTCCATCTCGTCAATCAGCTTCGTGTCGGCCTCGATGGCGGTCAGGAAGCTGGACCGGGCGGACCAGGCGGCCTTCTTGTTGGAGGTCGTCGCGACCACCAGCACGTCCAGGGCCCCGGCCTCGTCGGCAATCTGGCCCAGCTTCACCATCTTCTGGTCCAGCTCGTCGGCGTCGGCGCCCACGAAGGTCACGAGGACGGAGGCGCCCACCTCGGTGTTGTTCACCGTCTCGGGGAAGATGGGGTTGCCGGTGAAGGCGGCGGAGGAGGTCACGATGTCGGCGTCCATGAACTCAATGGACTGAGGATCCAGGTTCGCCATCTTGATCTTCGGAACGAAGTGGATGCAGCTCTCCACATCCCGGAAGGGCACGAGGCAGGAGACGTCGCAGATGGGGTTCGGGATCAGCTTCATGGTCATCTCGGTGATGATGCCGAGGGTGCCCTCGGAGCCCACCATCAGGTGCAGAAGGCTGTAGCCCGAGCTGGTCTTGCAGACCGACTTGCCCAGCTCCACGATCCGGCCGTCCGCCAGCACCACCGTCAGGGCCAGGACATAGTCCCGCGTGACGCCGTACTTCACCGCGCGCATGCCGCCGGCGTTGGTGGAGATGTTGCCGCCCACGGTGGCCGTCTTCTCGCCCGGGTCGGGCGGGTACATGAGGCCGTGGGTCAGTGCGTCCGCCGCCAGGTCCTTCAGGAGGACGCCCGGCTGAACCCGGACGGTGAGGTTGTCCATGTCGTATTCGAGGATTTTGTCCATGCGGCGGGTGCAGAGGACGAGGCCGCCCTGCAGGGGGACGCAGCCGCCCACCAGGCCCGTGCCGGCGCCGCGGCAGGTCACGGGGATTTTGTTCTCGGCGCAGATTTTCATGACGGCGGAGACCTCCTCCGTCGTCTCCACGTCCACCGCGGCCTCCGGCATGAATTTGCCGTAGATGGGCATCTCGTCGTGGGCGTAATTCGGGTCCACTTCCTCGCCCAGGAAGAAGCGGCCCGGCGAGACGCAGGCGCGCAGGCGCTCCGCGATCGCGGGGGTAATTTTGTTATAGCTTGGCATGTTGTTCCTCCATATTTGATTTCTGCGCGGAAATGACCGAACCTGCGTATGGCGGGTTCGGTCATACGCGGGGCCTCAGGCCAGCAGGTCCGTGAGCTTGCCGTCCGGGCCGATGGCGCCGCTCTGGCGGGCAAGGTCCGTAAGCTCGGCCTCCAGGGCATCGGAGTAATCGACGCCGGTGACCTTCCTCTCCTCAATCAGGCGCGCCTCGATCTCGCCGGGCATGAAGATCTCCTTCACGCCGGTGGCGGTGCGGCTGTTCTTGATGAGGCTGGCATAGAGCGAGGCATGCTCCTTGAAGCGGTCCACGTCGATGAAGTGGGCGATGTCCAGCAGGATGACGGCGAAGCCGGTCTCCTCAGGCCGCATATCCTCCACGAAGGGGATCTCCGGGCTGGTGAGGGCGTCGGACAGCACGCCGCCGAACATGTCGACAAACACCGCAAGGCCGTAACCCTTGTGGCCGCCCATGGGACGGACGCAGTAGGCGACATGCGGATCGGTGGTCGGGTTGCCGTCATAGTCGTTGGCCCAGTCGGGCGGCATCTCCTTGTTCTCACGGCGGTAGGCCTGGACCTTGCCGATGGCGACGCCGCTGGTGGAGATATCAATGACGATCGGGCGGTTCGGATTCGTCGTGGGGCAGCCCATGATGATGGGGTTCGTGCCGATGAGACGGTCCGCGCCGCCGAAGGGAGCCTGGCAGGGATAGGTGTTGCTCATCACGATGCCGATCACGTTGTCGTCCGCCATGCGGTGGCCATAGTAGCCGCCGCAGCCGATGTTCGCGCTGTTGCGGCCCACGCCGGCGGCAACGCCGTATTTGCGGGCACGCTCCAGCACCGCGTCATAGACGCTGTTCACGGCCACAATGCCCGATCCGCCGCCGCAGTCGAAGGTAAGCGCGGTTTCCGAGTCCTTTACGCAGCGGAAATCAGGCTTCGCCACCAGGGCGCCGGCCATATACTGCCGCAGGTAGATGCAGAGACGGGACAGGCCGTGGGAATAGGTGCCGGTAAAGTCGGAGTGGGTGACGACGGCGGCCAGGGACAGCGCATCGCTCTCGGAGACGCCCTGGGCCATGGCCAGGCGCTTGATCAGGGTAATTTCCTGATCGTAGGAAAGATGCATCATAGTTTAAAAACCTCCAAATATTTTTATTCTTTTGTTTGTTTACGGAATCAGAAAGTCAGGCTCCCTTAACCCGCGGACGCCGCCATCGCCTCGGCGGCCGCGGTCAGACCAAGCGGGTCGGCACCCGACAGGATCAGACCGCCCAGGACGCAGATCGCGATCACGCAGAAGATCAGGCAGGGTATGGCGTTGGTCTTGATGATCTTGCCCTCGTTGCCCATGGTGCCGGTCGTCGCGCAGGCCGCAACCACGTTGTTGACGCAGATCATGTTGCCGGCGGCGCCGCCGATGTTCTGCAGGGCGACGATGAGAACCGGACTCATCTTGACCAGGACGGCCGTCTGGAACTGCAGACCGGCAAAGAGGGTGTTCGAAACCGTGTTCGAACCGGACATGAAGGCGCCGAGCACGCCGATGATCGGGGCGATGATGACATAGGCGCCCTGGAAGATGTGGGCCAGAGCCTCGGCCATGGCGAAGAGCATGGAATATTTCTCGTTGGTGAACTGAGAGCTCATGCCGGTGTTGCGGTAGATATAGACCATCGACACGCCGAAGAAGAGCGCGATGGCGGCGCCGAGGCATTGTTTAAAGGTATCCGAAAAGGACTCCTTGACCTTTTCCATCGGCATCTTGTGCAGGAAGAAGGTGATGATGCAGACGAGAATGAAGGGGAAGATGCCCGGGCACCAGCCCCAGTTCCAGGTCCAGTTGACCCCGTCGATTCCGAGGATCCCGGTGATTTTCAGCTTGAAGGCGTCGCTGGTCAGCAGGGTCTTGAGCCCGAACCAGTTCAGACGCGTGGCGACCAGAATCAGCGCGACGAGGATATAGGGCGTCCAGGCGAGCACCGCGGACATGCCGTTGTCCACATCCTGCTTGACCTCCTGCTTGGACAGCCAGGAGGCGTCCCATTGCTCGCGCGACTCGAAATCCCAGACCGTCTTCGGGCACAGGAACCCCTTCCGGGCGGCCACGATGACCACGAAGAGGGCCAGAATCGCACCGACCAGAGACGGAAACTCCGGTCCGAAGAAAATCGCCATGATCAGGAAGAAGACGTCGAAGACAATCGCGGCAAACAGGGCGAAGGGCAGCGCCGCGATGGCGTCCTTGCCCGAACGGTTTTTGCCGAACAGCTTGCACATGACAAAGAGGCCGATGCACACGATGAACAGGCCGCAGGTTGCCTGGCTGATGGCCGAGAATTTGGTCAGGGCCATGCGGTAAGCCTCGGTATCGCCTCCCAGTTCGGTCACCGACTGGGAAACAACGGTGGCCGCGGTGTTGGTCGGCGTGCCGACCGCGCCGAAAACGACCGGCGTGCTGTTGTAGATCAGGGCGACGATGGCCGCGCAGAGTGGCGGGAAGCCGAGACTGATCAGCAGCGGGGCGGCCAGCGCCGCAGGGGTACCGAAGCCGGCGGCGCCCTCAATGAAGGCAGCGAAGACATAGCCCACAATGATGGCCTGGATGCGGCG
>Ga0265301_10007215_pt1 | contig 10455 bp, 10 predicted proteins | sample AusTroGonzalo_MG_2_FD_193488 | JGI IMG/M metagenome (GOLD analysis project Ga0265301, IMG submission 193488) | Bovine rumen microbial communities from tropical cattle in Woodstock, Queensland, Australia - Gonzalo_04 | ecosystem: Host-associated > Mammals > Digestive system > Stomach > Rumen ...
GTCGAACTCATCACGGCCCTTGAAGCCATAGACATAGAAGTCCCGCATGTATGACCGAACCTTTTCGAAATTTTTGATCAGCTCACTATAGGCCATGACGGTTCACCTCCTTCGTCTTTTATCTGGCTATATTGTCTGAAAAATCATGTCATCCTTCTTCGCCTTGATATTAAGCATTTTCAAATGCTTCTACAAGCATCTTGTTTCAGTTTCCCGCCCTTCGGCATTCCACAGCCAGGATGTCATCCATGGAAACATCCAGAATGCATGACAACGCAGCTAAGTTCTCTATAGTGGGAAGGGTTTCACCACGCTGCCATTTATAGATGGACTGTGGCGTTGTAAAACCGAGCATATGCTGCATTTCACGGACAGAGATACCGCGTTTTATCCGGAGAGACGCGATGTTCTGCCCGGTTAGCTTCATATCAACAACAGGGACAAGCATGGGAAAACCCCTCCTTTCATACGCTGCGGCGTAATTAATTCATAATGGTCTGGATGGTCCGGTTCGAACGGACGGCCTCGGCATCCCGAATGCCGCATGCTACCACTGCACTACACCCAGATATGGTACTGCCGGCCTGATTCGAACAGGCAACAGCCGGTTTAGAAGACCGGAGCTCTGTCCATTGAGCTACGGCAGCAAAAGAAAACCGCCCATTCGCGTCAGAATGGGCGGAAGCAGAGGGAGATTCCCCCTTATATCATCGGAGATACTCTTGCTCCAATGGTTCCATCATTCCGTACGCGAAAATACACGCATCTCGGATTCGAATGCGTACCTTGTTCAAGCGCGGACATCGGTCTCCCAATTGAGAACAATGGCTTCATCGGCCAAGTCTCCTTTCTTACATATTCGCCTCATTCTAACACGAAGAAAAGAGCTTGTCATTAGCCTGGTAGTATAAATCTCATACACCTTGTATGAGTATTTTGCCAAAGTTCATACTCCTAGTTTGTTTTTCTTTTCTTTCCCCCGATTTATAATATCAAGAGAAGGAGGCGATATGAAGATGGTGCAATATTCACGAGAGACGCTTTATGAAGAAGTCTGGAATGAGCCTGTATCAACAGTAGCAAAGAAATATGGTGTTTCAGATGTGGCCATTCACAAAATTTGTAAATCAATGGACATCCCTGTCCCCCCTCGGGGATATTGGGCAAAGAAACGAGCTGGTCAGAAGGTTCAGAAGACTCCTCTTCCAAAAACTGATAAACGTTCAACTATAACACGGTATTATTCCATTGACAGGAAACCGCCAAAGCCCGAGCCTCAACTGATGGATACTCAAGAAATTGTGTCAGGCACGAAGGCTGTTTGAAATAGTAAGTAGTAAAGGAGGCCAACCATTATACAGACCAACTGATGCGGCACTATCAGGTAGTAGCAATCAAAAATCGCATCAACAAACGGCAGTGCCTCATAATTCTGATATAAAAACAGCTCAGCCCATAACGAAGTACTGGCGAAACAAGTATAACGAAGGTACGTTGGAAGATATTCTTTTGACTACTTTGTCTTCGCATTTGGGTTATTATTCTCTGTCAGAACTATACACATTTGCACCAGAGCTTTCTAAGTTTAAAAGAAGCATAATTGTTTCCACTCTGCTCAAACTTGTAAATGAATCCATGATTGTTCGTGACATTAGACAAAATGAACGGAATGCGATGGTTACGAAATACCGAATTGGGAGATAACTAAAAAACCCATCCGTGATTGGATGGGCTTTTCTGTGGTGACAGTTGGACTCGAACCAACGACCCCATCGATGTGAACGATGTGCTCTACCGACTGAGCCATGCCACCACAATTTCGTACCTTCGGCCTACCAGTCCAGTTGGACATTTGGAACAGTTCGTCCTACCGACTGAGCCAATAGACCATTTCCGGGAACAAAGTGCATTATATCATGACGAAGGGATTCGGTCAAGTTTCTTTTTCCCGGAAGATTTGGGCAGAGGATTTCGGACAGGGTGTTATGTTCAGAGTGTAAAATTGACGCGATCAGGCTCATTCTGCCCGGAAAGTGACGGTGACGCTTGCGGAGACGATCAACTTTGCAGCCTGCACGATGGTGCCGGTATCCACAGCTTCTTCTTTCCCGAGCCCCCTGGCGGTGAAATTGCTGACATTGTTGTCAAAGCTGAAAACGCCGCCTTCGGAGATTGTTTCGATTCCGGTGAGCTTCAGCCCGGCGGCTTCAGCCAGTGCTTCCGCCCGGGCCAGGGCATCAGCCACGGCTTTTTTCAAGGACTCCGCTTTGGCGGCATCCGTGTCCGAGGCGGAGAAGCTGATGCCGTTGAGCGTGTTCGCGCCGGCAGCGAAAGCGGCGTCAATGACCTTTCCGACGCTTTCCATATCCGTGATTTTGATCGCCAAAGTAGATCCGGCGTTGTAGGCCTGGACCTGCTCCTGATCGCCCTGATAATCATAGACGGCATAGATGTTCATATAATCCGTGTTGATACAGTCTTCCGGGATACCGATTGTTACAAGCGACAGACGGATGGCGGCAATGGCTCCGTTCGCCTTTTGCTGCGCGGCGAGCACGTCCTTGTCCCGGGCGTTCACGCCCAGGGAGACGATTGCGGTATCTGCGCTCACCTGGGTTTCCCCGGAACCGGTGACGGTAATCACTGTGTCCGCCAGGGCGAGGGACGAGGTAAGCATGAGGATAGCGGCAAGGATGATCATAAGAATACGGTTCTTCATGAATGGTTCCTCCTTCTTCAGGTGCATACTGCATTATATCAGATGACGGCATAACAGGGAAAGATCCGTATTTTTTCAGAAAACTTGCGGAAAGCCCGAAAATGCGGGTATAATATATTGTTATGCAAGAACGCGAAAGGGGAGACACGGAGTGAAAGCAGAGATCAGGGGGACGGTGGAGGCTCTTTCGGCAGTCTCGACGGACCGGGCCCTGCGCAGGGAACATACCTGCCCGCCGCCGGACCGGCAGGAGGTTGTGAAGGTGATCCACGAACTGGAGGCCCTGCTGTTTCCCATGGTATACCGGCGTGAATATCCGAACATGGCGGATGAAACGCTTTTGAGCCAAGCACTCTACCGCCTGCGGGACCAGCTGGTTGCGGCGCTGCGGTTCCGCATGGATGCGGAGGAAGCGCAGGAAGCTGCCGCGGAGGAAATCTGCGCACGGTTTGCGGAGCGGCTGCCGGAGGTAAAGCGTCTGCTGCTTCTGGACGTGGAAGCGCTTTACGAGGGCGATCCCGCCGCGGTCAGCCGGGAAGAGGTCATGATTTCCTATCCGGGTTTCCGGGCGATCATGATTTTCCGCATCGCCCATGAGCTGTATCTGCTGAAGGCTCCGCTGATCCCGCGTATTATGACGGAGTATGCCCATGAGCGGACCGGGATCGACATTCATCCCGGCGCTACGGTCGGGGAATATTTCTTCATCGACCACGGGACGGGCATTGTCGTCGGCGAGACCACAACGATCGGGGATCATGTGAAACTGTATCAGGGCGTAACCCTCGGCGCGAGGAGCTTCGAGCTGGACGCGGACGGGAACCCCGTCAAGAACATCAAGCGGCATCCGGATATCGGGAATCATGTGGTAATCTATGCCAACGCGACGATCCTGGGCGGGGATACCGTCATCGGAGATCACTGCGTGATCGGCGGCAATACCTGGCTGACCCGGTCTGTGGAGGCCGGCAGCGTGATTTCATATAAGGAAGGAAACTCCGGGGAGGAACAGGGATGAAGAAACTGAAGAAGATGCTGGCGCTGCTGCTGTGCCTGTGTGCGCTGCTGCCGGTGCTGTCCTGCGCGGAAAGCAACGAGGAGATCCTGCAGAACTTCGTGCTTAAGCACGGGGACCGGAATGAGAAAAAGATCTGCATTACGATTGACGACTGTTATGTGGCCCGGCGGGATAATATTGTGCGGGACGTTGAACTGTGCAACCAGTACGGGATTCATATGACCTTCTTCCCGATCGTAAAGACGGGCTGTCTGAGTGAAAAATACCGTGATATCTGGCAGTCGGTGCTGGACGCCGGCTGCGAGATCGGCTGCCACGGATACCAGCACCTGCATCTGGGATCCTTTGACTACTGGACGCTGCTGAAGCGGCTGGGCCGGTGGCAGGAGGAACTGGACAAGACGCTGGGGTATCATTATCAGACCCGCTGGCTTCGGCCGCCATACGGCAGCATCAGCGGTGGCAAGAAACTCAACGAGACAAAGCTGACATCTGCCCTGAAACGCTTCGGATTTGACCACGTGATCCATTGGGACGTGAGCGAGACGCATGCGGATCAGGCGCTTGAAAAGGTTCAGAACGGGAGCATCATGCTTTTCCACGCAAACCATAAGGACACCAAGTGCCTGGAGGAGATTATTCCCGTTCTGCTGGAGCAGGGATATGAGTTTGTGACGCTCAGTGAGATGTTCGGTTTTGATCCGCCGGAGACGAGCGACGAATTGTATGTATATGACCGGGCGAACTATGAGAAGGAATGACATGGGAACACTGAAAAAAGCGGCGGCGCTGCTGCTGTGCCTGCTGTTTGCGGCGGCCGGTTTGACCGTGGCTGCGGCTGATTACCCGGAACTGACTCCGGAGGAGTTGGATCCGGCACCGTCTCTTCTGACGGTCATGACGCTGAACCGTGAAACGGGGGCCGGCGGGCCCGCGACGCAGACGGACCTTCCGGGGGAAGACTTTGTGGAGGAAGATGATCCGCTTGGCGTGTTCACCATCAACCACGGCAGCCGGAACAGCAAGAAGATCGCGATTACGATGGACGATATGTTTGACACGGAGTGGACGTGGAAAACGCTGGCTCTGTGCAAACAGTACGGCATTACGATGACGTTCTTCCCGATTGGGCGAAGCCTGAAGGAAGAGGACCGGGACAACTGGCGGGCGGTGATCGAGGCGGGATGCGAGATCGGCAGCCACAGTTCCTATCATGCCCAGTTCAAGGGAATCGGGGAATGGATTGCTATCGGCCGGCTGGGCAAGTTCCAGGAGATGCTTGACAAGACCCTGGGATTCCATTATGAGGTCAGGTGGTTCCGGCCGCCCTTCGGGAATATCTCAGACAGCAGCGGGCGCGCTTCCACCGCCATGGTTCGGGCGATCCGGACATACGGCTATGAGCATATCCTGCGGTGGGATGTGAGCAACACGGACCCGAACAAGGCATTTGAGGCTACGCGGAACGGCAGTATTCTGCTGTACCACTCACGGCATAAGGATTATGTATGTCTGACGGAACTGATTCCGCGGCTGCTGGAGGCGGGGTTTCAGCCGGTGACGGTCAGCGAGCTTTTCGGGTTTCCGCCGCCGGAAACAAGCGAGGAGCTGTATACTTTCGACATACATGATTATGTCGGAAAGTAATGAAATATGCGAGGGCTTTCCGATCGCCCTCGCGCTCCTTCGGGATATAACAGGGGATTAAGTAGTGAAACAGGAGGATTTCGCGTCTGCGGACGCGACCAGGGCTTTCCGATCGCCCTGGACCTTCGGTGCAGGAAGCAGGAATGAACAAAAAAAGTCTTCGGGGGAGTTTGCTGCTCCTTCTGGGTTCGGTGATCTGGGGCGCGGCTTTTGTAGCGCAACGCGTGGGAATGGATCATCTGGGCCCGTTTTCTTTCAACGGCATTCGGATGCTGCTGGCCGGGGTGGTTATGATCCCTGTTACGGCATTTATTGAGAAAAGAAAAACGCCGGATCCGGCCCCGGATCCGAAGGATCAGCGGCGGGCCAGCCTGCTGTGCGGTTTCATGCTTTTCGCGGCGTCCTCCCTGCAGCAGATGGGGCTGGTGACAACGACTGCCGGCAAGGCGGGGTTCATTACGGCCCTGTATGTGGTGCTGGTGCCGGTGGCGGCATGGCTCCTGTTTAAAAAGAACCCGGGGCGGATCATCTGGCTGGGGGTTGCGCTGGCAGTTTTTGCACTTTACCTGCTGTGCATGCCGGCAGGCGGTTTTTCCCTGCAGAGCGGGGATCTGCTGCTGCTCGGCTGCGCGGCCTGCTATACGGTCCAGATCCTGTGTGTGGATTATTATGCCCCGAAGGTCAGCGGCGTACGCCTGGCCCGGGACGAGTTCCTGATCACCGGGGTGCTGAGCATGCTGATCGCCGTATTTACGGAAACCATCGCATGGGAAGGAATCCGCGAGGCCTTGATCCCGATCCTGTACTCCGGAATCATGTCCGGCGCGGTAGGTTTTACGCTGCAGATTATCGGGCAGCGGGACACGGATCCGACCATCGCATCCCTACTGATGTGCCTGGAATCTGTTTTTGCGGTGCTGACCGGTGCGATTGTGCTGGGCGAAAAAATGACGGTCCGTGAGACCGCCGGATGTATCCTGATGTTTTCCGCAGTGATCCTGGCCCAGCTTTCGCCGGTCATATCCAGCCTCCGTCGAGACGGACGATTTCGCCGGTAAAGTATTCCGGCATCTCCAGCAGGCGCAGCATTGCCTGGGCGACTTCTTCGGGGGAAACGATATAACCCGCGGGGATCTGATCACGGATCTCCGCTTTTTCTTTGTCTGACAGATTGGCGTTCATCCGGGTATCGACAATGCCCGGAGCGACAGCGTTCACGCGGATGCGGGAAGGCGCGAGCTCCTTGGCGAGGGCCCGGGTGAAGGCGTTCACCGCACCCTTCGCGGCGCTGTAGGCGACCTCGCAGGACGCGCCGCACAGGCCCCACACGGAGGAAACGTTCAGGATCTGCCCGCCGCCCGCGGAGACCATATCTGGCACATAGGTGTGACAGGTGTTGTACAGGGCGGTCACGTTGGTCCGCAGGAGGCGCTCCCAGTCTTCCGGGGAGGTTTCCGTCAGCAGGCCGACAAAAGAAACAGCCGCGTTGTTGACCAGCGTGTCCACCGGCCCGAAGCGGCGGCGGAGGCTTTCGACATAGGCTAGATCGCCTACGTCACCCAGGTCCGGGATGCAGACAAGATCGCCCGCAGCGGCAACGCGGCGGGCGGTTTCTTCCAGCGCAGCGGCGTCATGGCCGCCGTTCAGGAGAATTTTCGTATAGCGCCCGGAGGCGGCACAGGCAAGGGCAAAGGCCCGGCCGATGCCGTTTGAGGCGCCGGTAATCAGGATCGTGCTCATCAGTACTCAAAGACGGTGATAATTCCGCCCATGTTGTCCAGGGAGGAGGTATAGTTTCTGGCGTTCCGGGTCAGCTGGACGTCCATGTAGCCGGCATCGCCGATATACTGCCGGTAGACCTCATACTTCAGCACACCGTCCTCAAACAGGGCAATGTGCGGATGCTCCTCCAGGTACTCGATGTATTCCTCCATTGTGAAATCCATGTAGTGCATGATGGCGGCATTGCCCTTGCCGACATAGCGGTACAGGTTCAGGTGCTTGCTGACGCCGGTTTTGAAACTCTTGTCCGTGGAAGATTCCAGCGGCCAGCCGGCCTGGGGGAAGCGGAACACGATGCCGTATTTCCAGCAGTTCTCGTTCATCCACTTCCCCTGGTTCGTGGCGGAATATTTCATGGAGTTAAAGTCCGGGTTGTTCTTTTCGTACTGCCGAAGCTCAAAGCCCAGGCCGGAGTTATACTCGCTGGTGCCGGGATAGTTGACTTCCTTCTTTGCTGCCGCGATCAGGGCGTCCCCGGTATACTTGGAGGAGAGTTTCGTGATCTTGTTCTGGAAGTACTGGTCCTGCTGCTCGTACGTGCGGTAGCCTTCCTCGACCATATAGTGCTCCAGGCCGTTTGCCTTGGCGCCGTCCAGCGCTTCGCGCAGCGCGGCAATCGCATTCGGGAAGAGGGTTACATTATTGTCCTTCACCTGGATTTTCTGGTCGCCGGTGTAGTATTTGCCGACGCTGACAATGCCGGATTCGTCAAAGTCCTCGGGCCGGGAATGCCACTCGTTGACCAGAAGCATGCCGTTGTTCATCAGGTCAGCCCGGGTCATAGTTACGGCAGACTGATTTTCCAGCGGAATACCGGTCAGATCCAGCAGATCCCAGCCTTCATTCTTGTGTTCCGGCCAGCTCGGGTTGGTCGGGATGGAAGCCTGGCTTTCCAGTTCCGCGATGGCGGAGGCGTATTTTGCCTCGGCTTCCTTATTCCTGGCCTCCACTTCGGCTTTCGCGTCCGCGTTGGCTTTCTGAATGGCATCGCGCTGCGGCTGGATCACCAGCGGATTGATCAGAAAGCAGACGACGGCAGCCGCAATGATCAGCAGTGTCAGTACTGCTACGATCGGGACTGCTTTGCTCTTCTTCGTTCTGGCCATTGTTTACACCAACCTTTTTAAAAATTCAGAATTCAGAATTCAGAATGCGATAATACATAAACCCATTCTTTTAACATTTCGTCACAAAAATTTAAAATTCCTTCTTATTTTGCATCTAAATCAAAATAATTCTGAATTGAATCACATCCGTTCGGGGGCTTCAATGCCGATCAGGTACAGGCCGGTTTTGATCACGCGGCGTGCGGCGTCGGTCAGGGCGACGCGGGCGGCGGCCTGAGCGGGCTCCCCGTCAAGGATCCGGTGCTCGTAATAGTACTTGTTGAAGGCCTGGGCGATATCGGTTACCGCCCGGGTGACCATGCTGGGTTCATACTTGTCGGCAGCGTCGCGGATCACGTCCGGGAAGCGGCTGATCAGCCGCAGAAGGGCCTGGGCCTCATCATCGGTCAGGGCGTTCCAGTCCGGGGCAACGCCGGAGAAATCCGGTGCCTTACGCAGCACGCTGCAGCAGCGGGCGTGGGTATACTGGACATAGGGGCCGCTTTCGCCGTCAAAATTCAGGGCCCGGTCCCAGTGGAAGTCGATATCCTTGATCCGGTTATTGGAAAGATCGGTGTAGATGACAGCGCCGATGCCGACCTGACGGGCAACTTCGTCTTTGTTTTCCAGTCCCGGGGATTTCTCCTCAATGATTTCCCGGGCTTTTACGACTGCCTGGTCCAGCAGGTCATCGAGCAGGATCATGTTCCCCTTGCGGGTGGAGAGGGCTTCTCCCTCGAAGCTGACCATGCCGAAGGCGACATGCACGCAGTCCTTCGCCCAGGAATAGCCCATCTTTTCCAGTACACGGAACACCTGACGGAAATGCAGGTCCTGCTGGTAGGCTACGACATAGAGACACTTCCAGAAATGATAGGTGTTCTGCCGGTAGATGGCGGCAGCCAGGTCGCGGGTGGCGTAAATAGTGGCGCCGTCGCTCTTGAGAATCAGGCAGGGAGGCATGTTGTCCTCCGACAGATCCACGACCCAGGCGCCCTGGCTTTCCACCAGCAGGCCCTTGTCCCGCAGTTCCTGTACCACGGGTTCCATTTTGTCGTTGTAAAAGCTTTCGCCGGCATAGCTGTCAAAGGTGACGCCGAGCTTGTCATAGACGCGGGCAGCGTCCCTGAGGGTGACTTCCTTAAACCAGCGGAAGATTTCCATGGCCTCGGGATCGTTGTCCTCGATCTTCTTGAACCAGGCGCGGCCTTCGTCCTCGAGGGATGGATCCTTTTCCGCCTCCTGGTGGAAGCGGACATAGAGGGCGGACATAGCGTCGATGCCGTTCTTTTCGACCTCTTCCTTCGAGCCCCACTTCTTATAGGCGCAGATCATCTTGCCGAACTGGGTGCCCCAGTCGCCCAGATGATTGATGCCCACGGTCGTGTAGCCCAGGAAGTCAAAAATGCGCTTCAGGCTGTGACCGATCATGGTTGTCGACAGATGGCCGATATGGAAGCGTTTGCAGATGTTGATGCTGGAATAATCCAGGCATACGGTCTTTCCGTTTCCTTCGTCGGACGCGCCGAAGCGGTCGCCTTTTTCCGTCAGTTCGTCCATGATCTCCGCGGCGAAGTTGGCCCGGTTCAGGAAAAAGTTCATATAGCCGTTCACGGGCTGTACGGAGGCGGTTTCCTCATGCTGCCACGCGCCGCACAGGGCTTCCGCGATTTTCGGCGGGGCGGAGCGCAGGGGTTTGGCCAGGCGGAAGCAGGGGAAGGCATAGTCGCCGAGGGCCGGATCCGGCGGAACCGCCAGAAGACCGCGGATTTCGTCCGCGGCCGGGAGGCCTTCGGTTTCCGGCCAGAGAGCTTTCATATTTTCGGCAGTCAGTTCAGCGATTTTTGTCATCATATCCATAAGTTAACCTCCAAGGGGGCTTTCCGATCTTCCTGGGCTACCGCCCGTTCTTCGCTGAAAACTGTCCACTGGACAGTTTTCCTGGCGCTCCGAACCCCTTAAACCCCTTCAGCCAAAAGCGTGAGAGAAAAAATAAGGGAGAGATCCTTTGAAATAACGGACAAATGATACCATAGACAAGCGAAAAAAGGCAACAGATTGATTGACATCTTCCAATATAACGCATATAATTCAGCGTAGAGACGAACCGCTTTTTTTCGTACGCTTTTCTGCGGGAAAAACGGTGTTGATCAAGGGCGATCCTTCGCCCGACATATCAAGTC
>Ga0265301_10007217_pt1 | contig 10454 bp, 10 predicted proteins | sample AusTroGonzalo_MG_2_FD_193488 | JGI IMG/M metagenome (GOLD analysis project Ga0265301, IMG submission 193488) | Bovine rumen microbial communities from tropical cattle in Woodstock, Queensland, Australia - Gonzalo_04 | ecosystem: Host-associated > Mammals > Digestive system > Stomach > Rumen ...
AAATCATAAATCATAAATCACAAATAGGGGATTATTCTATGTATAGAATAAGACCCTTCAAATACTCCCCTTCCGGATGGTATATATTGATAGGATGGTCTTGCGGCTGATGCAATTGATGCAGAATACGCACGTTTCTTCCCACTTGCGCCGCAGCACTGAATACCGCCAGACGGAATGCTTCTTTGTCCACAGCTTGCGAACAAGAGAAGGTGAATAATATTCCTCCCGGACGAATCATCTCTATCGCCTTCGCATTGATACGCTGGTAGCCGCGTAAGGCGTTCTTTACCGCATCTCGGTGCTTGGCAAAAGCGGGAGGATCCAGAATAATCAAATCAAAAGTACGGTTTTCCGCCTTCTGTGCACTCAGATACTCAAATGCGTCTGCTGCGACAGCGGTATGATTCGTCGCTTGCGGAAAATTCTTCGCCACGTTCACATTCACCAGCTCAATCGCTTTCTGACTCACATCCACCGAGTCCACAGTCTTCGCTCCTCCGCGCAGGGCATACAACGAGAAACCGCCGGTATAACAGAACATGTTCAGCACATCCTTGTCCTTCGCATAGCGTTCCACCAAGGCCCTGTTCTCTCGCTGGTCGATAAAGAAACCCGTCTTCTGTCCCCGCAGCCAGTCGATACGGAACCACAATCCGTTCTCGGTTGACCAGAACTCATCGTCTTTCGCCGCCGACCCTTCGCCTGCAGCCGTTAGATATCCGACCTTTTGTCCGGATATGTCCGCCTTGAACGGTAGCGTGTCGTCCGACTTGTAATAGACATGCTTCACCTGCGGCACTTCCGCCAGGATTGCTTGGGCTATCTCCTGCCGGCACACATGCATGCCTACTGAATGGGCCTGAACAACAGCCGTATCGGCATACACATCGATAATCAGTCCCGGCAGGAAATCACCTTCTCCGTGCACCAGACGGAATGTGTCATTCCGGTAACCCGTAACCGGCATCCCATCCCCTTTGATCAACCCGATAGACTCACGCATGCGGTAAGCCGCACGAATACGCGCGTTCCAGAAATCTTTCGGCAGTTCCTCCACTCCGAATGCCAGGATACGCACGGCGATAGATCCCACCTGCCAATGTCCTACTCCCAGCACCTCGTTCGCACTCGAGCGAACACAGACGAACTCGCCCTCTTCCGGCGCAGCCGCCTTATGCGAGGCATCCAGCACAACCCGTGCAATAGCACCGGAGAACACCCACGGATGGAAACGCTTCAGCGACTCCTCTTTATGCGGTTTTAAAATGACAGTTGTCATAAGTCGTCAATATATTCATTCAATCGTCAATCAATCGTACCTCGTCAATCGTCCAATCGTCAATTATTTTCAATCGTCAATCAATCGTACCTCGTCAATCGTCCAATCGTCAATTATTTTCAATCGTCAATCAATCGTACCTCGTCAATCGTCCAATCGTCAATTATTTTCAATCGTCAATCAATCGTACCTCGTCAATCGTCCAATCGTCAATTATTCTAAATCGTCAATCAATCGTAAATCGTAAATCGTCCAATCGTCAATTATTCTAAATCGTCCAATCGTCAATTCACTCCACTCCGTGCGTCAGCTCATGGTAGTGATGCAGCGACAGATTGTCACTCACGTACTTCAGACTGTGCAGGTGCTTGAAACCCAATGCTGCAATAAATGCCAGTTCCATATCAAACACACAGTCCGTATAATCAGACTGGAGCACAAAGTCACAGTTCGAATAACAAACCGCCTTTCTGACATCTGAATGCTGATGGCTGAATGCTGACAACTTCAACTCCGGCTCCGTGTACGTCACATTCGGATGGTTCAGCCGGACTTCCGTCACCTCTACCCACGTACCGATATCGAAGTTCGCACTGCCGGCGTAACCGATGTTGATCAGCTCAGCATCGCGGTCAAGCGACTGCAGACTCCTTATGATATTTATTGCGCCTACACCCGTGTACACGAGTTCCGCATCCTGCAAATCAAGTCCTAACTCTTCTTGTGCCTTTTTTAACAGCACCTGCTCGCCTTCTTCGGCCATTATAATATATTTCGCCATAATCACTCTCCTGCCATTTCGGCTAATTTTTTGTATTTTTGTGCATTGTCATAATCCTCAATGGATGCGTAGTAACGGGACAGATATTGGTATAACTGCGCTAACCGCTCGTTCGGACCCGCCACATAATCGGCGTATTGAGCGACGCTTTCCTCCGCTTGCCGGTAGTTTTCCTGCTGCAGATAGACAAAGCAGAGCGAATAGTACGCATACTTCAACCCGTAGTCATAGACCGGCTGCTTCGATTCTTCAATGATCCGTTTCAGAAGCTGCTCGCATGCGGCATACGACTTGTTGTTGTACATCTCCTCCGCCAGCTCCACCTCCGCATTGATAATACGCTCCATAAGCGCGTTGTCCGTATCCTGATAACTCTCCGATTCCTGTAACTGACGGTAGACACGGATCGCCTGCTCATACGAATCCGTTTTATATAATGCATCTGCATAAATAAACAGATACCGGGGACTCAGACGCTTCACATACGGCGCCAGCGCCTCCACCACACGTCTGTTCCCGGCTTTTGTCGTGTCCTTGCGCAGACGATGTGCCGTCCGGAGAGCCTGCTGCTCGTCATCCGGTTTAACCTGGAAGAACAGCCTTCCGTCCTTGATGGTATAGACGGTAAAACGTTCCAGTACAGTCTGACCGAACAGAGGCGTTGCATCAGGCTGGTCATTCACGCCTACCGAGGCTTGGATATTATGCAGCTCGCACTCTCCGATCTGCAACCGTTTGACAATAAAACTACGAACCACATGCGTCTCGCCGTTTGCCATCTCCGCCTCTCCTTCCGCAGACAAATCTTCCATTCTGATCTGGCCGCGGCGAAGCAGCTCTTCGAAGATATTCCGGTTCAGCAGCAGCGACGAACTGCCGGTATCGAATGCGAAATTCACCTTGACTCCGTTGACAACGGCTTCGATAGTCTTGTTGCCGCTGTAGTCTTCTTTCATCGGCACGGAATACTCTGCCATTACCAGCAATGACAGCATTACGCCTGTTAGTAAGCATCCTATTCGTTTCATGTGATTTGAAATTTCGCGCAAAGGTACAAAAAAAAATCGAATTACGCAAAATAATAGTTATAAAACTTGCATATGTCCGTTTTTTATAGTACTTTTGCAGTCTGTTTGATAAAAACGCATGCGACGGATACGATGGATTATATTGTCATTGATGCTGGCCTGCACGGCTCAGGCGGACAGTCTTTTGACCGGCGGGCTCATTAGCGCGAACGGCTGGACGGGATTGGATCTGGGGCAGCCGCATATCATCACGATCGTCGGATGGCAGACCGGCAATGCGGGCAACACCACATTAGGCATCTTCGAAGGAGCCAACCGCTCCGATTTCATGGATGCCGTTCCGCTGTTCATCATCGACGAGGGCTCTATGGTCAATCAGATGAATTATGCCGTGGTCAACTGCTCACGCGGTTTCAGATATGTCCGTTACGTCGCGCCGAGTGGCAAACAGCATTTGATTCCGGATGTGGAGTTCTGGGGAGAAAGCGGCACAGGAGATGACAGCCGTCTCAGCCAGTTGACCAATCTGCCTACCCTCACCATTCACACGCGTAATAACGAGATTCCTTACGACAAGGAGCATGAGATAGAGTGCTACATCTCCGTCATCTCGAATGACGGACAGACGATTCTGTCTGACACGGCATGGATTCGCGAACGGGGTAACGCCTCGCGCGGATTTCCCAAGAAACCGTACCGTATCAAGTTCGCACATAAGCACCAGGTGCTGGGTTCTCCTGCCAAGGCCAAGAAATGGACGCTCATCAACAACTACGGAGACAAGACGCTCATGCGCAATCAGTTGGCGTTTGAACTCAGCCGCCGCCTGGGTATGCCCTACACGCCTTTCTGCACATACGTGGATGTCGTGCTGAACGGGGATTACAAGGGTTGCTACCAGTTATGCGACCAGATAGAGGTGCATAAGAATCGCGTGGAAGTGACTGAGATGACAACCGCTGACAATAGCAGCGAAGCACTCACCGGCGGATATCTGATTGAAGCCGATGCATACGCCTATGACGAGCAGTCCTATTTCTATTCGGATAAAGGCACCGGCGTGACGATTAAGTCGCCGAAAGCGGACAGTATCACCTCTCAGCAGTACAATTATATCAAAAGCCAGTATAACAAAATGGAGAGTAACTGGCAGAAGTACCTGAATCTGAATACTTTTCTGCGGCATTTTCTGGTAGGGGAGCTCTCCGGAAACACGGACACCTACTGGAGTGTTTACCTCTATAAACAACGCGCGAACGACACGCTGTATGTCGGACCCGTATGGGACTTCGATCTCGCGTTCGAAAACGACAACCGCACCTACCCCATTAATAACTTAAGCGACTATATCTACCGCACCAAAGGCAGTACCACCGGTTATTGGAAACGGCTGGTGGATAAAATCGTGGTGGAAAACACATCCGCTAAAAACCAGTTACTGGCTATCTGGTCCAAAGCGCGCAAAACAGGACTGACGGAAGAGTCCTTCATCGCCTACATCGATGCGCAGGAACAACTGCTGCAGCAGTCGCAGCACTTCAATTTTCTCCGATGGCCGATCATGGGACAGTATGTGCACCAGAACCCGCGCCTTTGGGGATCGTACAAGAAGGAAGTGGAGAACGTTCGCAGCTACTTCAAGAAACGACTCGCCTGGATGGATGCCAAATTGGGCTTTGACACGTCCTCGCTGGATGTCGAACTGACGGAAACACCGGTGCCGGAAGCGAAGAAGATCTACCGTGACGGCCAATTGTTCATCATCCGTAACGGAGCCGCCTACACCCCTTCAGGAATACGTGTAAAGTAGTCGATAAAGGAGCGTTTGATGGAAAAAAGCATGTTTTTTAGCATTTTTTTGCCAAAAAACTTGCATAATTCAAAAAAAAGCAGTACTTTTGCAGTCCAATTTGGTAATGAGTTATCAGCCATCAGCCGTTAGGTATCAGAAATCGGTATGCTGAAAACTGAAAGCTGAAAGCCAAATTTGTATCGCGGAGTAGAGCAGTGGTAGCTCGTCAGGCTCATAACCTGAAGGTCGGTGGTTCGATCCCATCCTCCGCAACAAAATGAAAAACAGATTTTTTTTCACAATGGTTGCATTTTACGCGCTCTCCGTTTCGGCGGTAGAGCGTGTTTCATTATGGCAACTCCAGTCCGATTGGGACAAGTATCAGAACCGCACCGTCGTCATCTCCACGCCGATGGTCGTATGCGGTAGTTTCTACGACTCGTTAGTGCTGGCTCCGGAACGGCTTTTCTGCCCGGAAGAGCGTGCCATAGGTCTGGCGGACGGTGACAGCACCAACTACCTTGAGTTGGAGCGGCACAACAGGGAGACAAGCGTTGTGCTGCATTGCCGGAACCGCTATTACGACGTCCGTACCGGTGACATCGTGCGTGGTCTCAAAGCGCGCGTGACGGGAGAACGCCAGCTGTTGACCGGCAGGTCCGTCTCCACACACCATATGCCGAAAGACCGGTTGTCCAAACCCGGAAAAGGCGAACTGCGTATCGTGGGCGCAAATATCGAGAACTACTTTGCGGACCTGGGCGGATATGCCCATAAGCGGACGACACCGGCGCAGCAGGCGTGGAAGACCCGGAAATTGACAAGTGCCTTGAGCGCCATGCATGCTCATATAATCGCCTGCTGTGAGATGCAGGTGGGGGACAAAGCACCGCAGATGCTGCTGGAAGCGCTCAATAAAGGCGGCAGGCACTATGCCTTCATCGCCATGCCGATGGAGAACATAGACCGGATCGGCGGTTGCTTCCTCTACGATACAGAACGTGTCCGGCCGTATGCCGAACCGGTATCCGCATATCAGGACACGACCAATCATTACTACGCCCGTATGTTCGCGGTCGGTTTTGAGGAGATTGCTACCGGAGAGCGGTTCATCATCAGTTTGAACCACCTGAAGTCCAAACGCCCGGGGCGCACGCAATATGACACCAATCTCCGCCGTATGGAGAATACCGATTCGCTGTTGGTGATGTTACCCGAAGCCGTTAACGCTTTCGGAGATGAAGATGTGCTGCTGTTGGGGGACTATAACTGTTACACGCAGGAGCAACCCATACAAACCATCGTTCGGGCCGGATATGCAGATATGCTGCCTTTGGGTCATAGCAACAACTACTCGTATAGTTTCCGTTCGGAAGCGGGATACCTCGATCGATGCTTTGCCAATCCGTCTATGGCGGCTCAGATTGTGCGCGTACAGCCCTGGCATGTCAATGCCGACTGGTATTACCAGCACGGAGCCTACAAGATGAAGGACAAATCCATGCATCGCTACGCCGACCACGATCCCATCATCGTGGATATTGTCTTGTCCAGCCCCAAATAAACTTAAGCCTGTCTCTGCCTAGGCTATCCTATGTATGCATAGGTATGCCTATTACAAAATAAAAAAAGAGCAACTCTGAAGTTGCTCTTTTTCATCATTGATCGCCGCTTCCGACGAGTGACCCCGCTGGGGCTCAAACCCAGAACCTTCAGAACCGGAATCTGACACTCTATTCAATTGAGCTACGGGGCCGGAGCACAGAAGAGTTAATCTCTTCTACGCATATAAATCATGATGTAGTACAGCAGGGTTGCCAGGGAACTCAGGGCGGCTATTACATACGTGTAGGCTGCGGAGCGCAAAGCCGAAACGGCCATTCCCCGCTGCTCACGTTCTACAACGCCCGACTCTTCCAACCAGTTCACGGCACGCGCGCTGGCATTGATCTCGACCGGCAGGGTGATGAATGTGAACAACGTAATCATTGCGTACAGACCAATACCTACCAATAGCAAGGTCGTACCTAACGAGTTCACCAGGAACAAACCGGCTAAGATAACCCATGTAACCAGATTGCTGCTGAAGGATACCACCGGCACCAGAGCCGAACGCATCTTCAGCGGAGCATACGCCTGCTGGTGCTGCAGGGCGTGACCGCACTCATGTGCCGCCACGGCTGCTGCTGCCACATTGGCGCAGTTATATACGTTCTCTGACAAATTGACAGTTTTGTTCAACGGATTGTAGTGGTCCGTCAGCTGACCCGGGATACAGGTCACCTTCACATCATGTATATCATTATCACGGAGCATCTTCTCCGCCACTTCCTTACCGGTGAGACGGATAGGCTCTTTGGAGTATTTCTCAAATTTATGCTTGAGCGAATAGGACACCGCCCAGCTGGCGATAGCGATACCGATGAAGATGATAAAATAGAACATCATCGGATCTATTCCTGTCGTTACTTCTTCTTGCTGTGATACGGAAGCAAGGATGGTAGCTAATGTCATCATTTCTAATCGTTATTTTTTATTTGTCTGCGGCATATCTTGCATTCGCCATAGATGAATAGCGAGAAATGCTGCAGGTTGAAATTGGAATATTTTCTTTCTCTTACGAGCCGTTCTATGGCTTTGTCATGTATCTCTGTCAGTCGTCCGCACCGGGTGCACATCATCTGCATCCGCATCGGTCCGCCGGCAATCAGTTCGTATTCGGTAGCGGCCCGGCCTCTCTGACGGTCATGAGCCCGCAAAATCTGTGCCAAAATGAACAGGTTGAGCGAATTATATACCGTTCCCACCGAGATTCGTTCCGATTGGCAGGCATGTACCAGTTGTTCGGCCGTAAAGGGTTGAGGTAACTGACATACTTGCTCCAAAACCATATTACGCACTTTGGACGGCCGCATGTTGTTCTCGCGAACATAGGCCTCCAATTGCTTCACCGCGGTATTATGAGCCTTTATTCCAATCACTTCTTTTCTACCTTTTCCCCTTTGTCTTTTGTCTTTCGACCTTGAGCGTTAGCGGTCTCAGTCTAAATCTCCTTGATATACGCACGGCGGCGTTTGTGTTGCTTGTGGTCAAACTGCGTGAAGTTGGCTATATTCTTCGTATTGGTCTCGAGGATGGAAGTGGTCTCCATGCGCTTGATTTCATATTTGGCGATATACGGGATCCAGTCCTGGAAGAACAATGCCGTCACTCCTTTATCCTGATAATCGGGACGTACTGCGATAAGCAGCATATTAAACGCCTCAATTTTCTTGGCCTTCAGCGCCTTCAGGATATGATACCATCCGAACGGGAATAATTTGCCGCCGCATTTCCGCAAAGCCTCCGATATATCCGGCATTCCGACACCTACTCCTACTATCTCCTCCTTCTCATTGACGATGACGGTCACGAAATCGAAGTTCAGCATCGGGAAATACATCTTCTTGTAGTAGTTCTTCTGCTTGTCCGTCATCGGCTGGAAATTGTATAGTTTCTGGTACGCTTCGTCAATCACGTCCATATACTGGATACCGTACTTGCGCTCCAACTCACGGGCACTTTGTACTTTGTCTACGCGTACGTGGGAACGCTGCTTTACCAGTTCGGCAATACGGTCCAGACGCTCCGGACATGTATATGGAGGATAAACCTGAATCTCAATCCAGTCCGCCTCTTTCGTCAGCCCGTATGCATCCACATGCTTCACGTAATACGGATAGTTGTACAGGGATGCCATCGGCGCCAGATATTCATATCCTTCCAGCAGTAATCCCTCATGGTCGAAATCCGTGAAGCCTACAGGGCCGTTCAAACCGTTCATGCCGCGCTCTTTTCCCCAGGCAGCCACCGTGTCCAGCAGGGCCTTGCTAACCTCCATGTCATCAATGAAATCAAACCAGCCGAAACGGACATGCTTCACATTCCATTTCTCATTCGCACGATGATTGATGATGCCGGCGATACGTCCTACAGGCTTGCCGTCCCGATACGCCATCCATAACTGATAGTCACTCACTTCCAGTGCAGGATTCTTGTCCACACTGAAACAATTCATCTCATCGAACATCAAAGGCGGACAATAATACGGGCAATCTTTATACAAGTCATTCGCAAACTCGATAAAGCGCTTTATCTCTTTTCTGGTGCGGATTGCACGGATTTCTACTGCCATCTTTCACAATTTTAATAAAAATTCGTGCAAAAGTACAAAAAAATTTTGATATGTGCAAAAAAAAGTGTAATTTTGCACACTTTTTCCTGATTAGCGAATCGGGTGTACCAAAAAATCAGTCAGATTGTGTATTAATTACTTCCAAAATCTGACGATTAGCTTATCAGGGCTCCCAAAAATCTGCCGATTTTTGGGAAGAGCGGAGGCCCCGAGAGACTTACCCTTACGACGAGGTCGTATGGCAGTCCGAGGGTGCCGAACGCGAAGGGGCTATTTGGTTTTGACAGCAGGTAGAATGGTTGTGTAAGCACGCCGAGCAATGAGGCAACGCTCGTTAATCTCGCTTCGAATTATAACTGGCGAAAGAACTTATGCTCTCGCTGCTTGATCGAAGTATAGTAGGTCAGCGTATTCGGGTGCAAGGCACCTGAACGGGACGTCACTCCAAGCCGAGTCTGTGGGCTGAATGGATACAGTGGCGCAGGAATACACAGAATAGGTCTCTTGGACCACGACAAGAGACTGAATGCTGAAGGCTGAATGCTGACAGCTCCAAGTGGATAAGCCGGTGGTTGGTGGCCTGGGTCTTGCCGCCGGACGAAAATCAAGGCCGGGATAAGCGTGTAGAAAGCATAAGTGTTCCTTGTTTGGACGCGGGTTCGAATCCCGCTAGCTCCACTCGCCCGAACTACGGCTCAATACGAGTGCGAGGCACGAAGTCGCTCATATGAATCTTCGCCCTGTTCTGGCTCTCCGATTAAAATGCGCTACGCTGGCGTTTTAATCGGTAATCAAAAACAAATCGAGACGTAAATCAGCGAAGCGTTTGCGGCTCGAAGAGCGTAGCATAGAACGTAGCGCTATACGAGTGCGAGGCACGAAGTCGCGCGAGTTCTGATGCAAGCGAGGGGTATTAGCTCAGTTGGTAGAGCGCAACGTTCGCAATGTTGAGGTCAGGGGTTCGACTCCCCTATGCTCCACAAAAAGAAAAGAGACCGGACGGCCTCTTTTCTTTGTATCACAGCAGGACAATCTCGACACGCCTGTTCATCTGGCGATGCTCTTCCGAGTCATTCGGCACAATCGGGTCACGTTCGCCTCGACCCTCTATCTCAATCCGCTCGGGTGCTATACCACGTCCTACCATCGCTTGTTTCACCTCATGGCATCTTCCTTCAGACAATATCTGATTGGACCGGTCGGAACCGATATCATCCGTATGACCGACAATGCGGATCCGCTGATCCGGACGCATGGTCAGGAATTGGTACAACTCCTGCAAAGCCGGTTCGGAAGTATCCAATATACGTGTCTTGCCGGTCGCAAAATAGATATTGTGCAATACAAACGACTTCACCTCACGCGGCGACATCACCACTCCGGGATAGATGGTGAAG
>Ga0265301_10007220_pt1 | contig 10452 bp, 12 predicted proteins | sample AusTroGonzalo_MG_2_FD_193488 | JGI IMG/M metagenome (GOLD analysis project Ga0265301, IMG submission 193488) | Bovine rumen microbial communities from tropical cattle in Woodstock, Queensland, Australia - Gonzalo_04 | ecosystem: Host-associated > Mammals > Digestive system > Stomach > Rumen ...
TACCCATCGAGGCCGTCGAGAACCCCACCTACCAGCAGTACCGCGCATTGTACAGCGTGGTGGAGCAGGAGCACGAGGCCACCAGGGACATGTACAGCAAGATGGGGGTGAAGCTGTGAGCCTCGCCACCGAGATGCAGAGGTTCGTCGGCGTGGACATCGGCTACATGCACGACATCGCCGGGGACAGCAAGAAGTCGGTCGACAGCGTGACCAACGCCATGAGGACGTTCGGGCTCATCGACGAGGACACGGCGCAGTGGCTCGCTGTGGGCTCATCGGCCCTGCAGACGATAGTCGGCACGTCCGCGATGCTCAAGGCCCTCAGAGGGCTGTACGAGGCCAAGAACGCGATGCTCACCGCCAAGGCGGAGGCCCTCACCGCGCTGAACCTCACCAACCCCGCGGGCTGGGGAAAGATCGCACTCGCCACCGCGACGATGGTCGCCACGGGCGCGGCCATGTACGCGCTGGTCAACGAGATAGAGGTCGGGGAGTTCGACCTCTCGACCGCATCCGGCATCGACGGGATGCTCGGAGCATTGGAGGGGATCGCATGAGCAACCTCGACAGGTCGGTCATCTACACCTACCACATCCAGACCAACTTCGACCAGGTCAGCTCCGACATCACACAGCAGGCGACGGAGGCGCAGGCGGACGTGGACGAGCTCCAGCAGGGCATCGACCAGCTGAACGGCACCGCCGACCAGGCCAAGGCCCACCTCAAGGAGATGAAGCAGGAGGTCAGTCTGACGCTGGCCGCATTGGGGGCCATGTCGGCCACGGTCAACAACGTCTCCAACGGGCTGGTCCAGCTGGGCATAGTCTCGGGGGAGGACGTGGAGATCCTGAAGAACGTCACCGCAGGATTCCAGCTCATGATAGGCATGGCCAGCGGTCTAAAGGCCCTCGCCCTCGTCCAGGAGACCCTGAACCTGCAGGCCCTCAAGGGAGCGATCATCAACACGTACGCATCCGTGCTCGAGTCCCCGTGGAAGCTCGCGCTGGTCTCGGCAGGGGCGGGAGCGGCCATGGGGGTCGCCATGGCGTACGGCACGCAGTCCGGCGGAGGCTCGCAGACCACCAACAACATCTACATCCGCGACGCGAGCGGTCCGCAGGCCAACGGGGCCACAGCAATCAGCGCCACGTTCAACGGAGGTAAGGTCCTATGACGATAAGCGTGACCAGGAACGGAACGGCGGTCTCATCGGAGATCCGCTTCCTGACGTGCTCTCCATGGGATGCACAGCCCAGGATCACACAGCACGAGATAGACGGCGCGGACGGCGACATCCTGTACTACAGGGGGCGCAGGAGCGCATCGTGCACATTGACAGGGTACTGCAGGTACACGTCGGCCAACGCGGCCATCCTGCAGAACCTCAAGAACGGCGCGAGGATAGGCGTGAAGGCCGACGGCGACTCGTCCTACAGGTACGGCATCTGCACATCGCTCTCGCCCGCCAAGACGCAGGGCGGGCTGTTCATCCAGTTCAGCATGACGGTGGTGGAGCAGTAATGGCATCGGTCACGCTGTACCATTATCTGGCAGTGGTCGACACCGACGGGTCCACGAGGCTCGGGGACGACACGTCCTCGCAGTACGTCAGGAACAACGTCGAGATGAAGTTCGGACGCTCGACCCCGACCACCGACATCGACATGTCCACCGCGAATTGGGTCTCCCAGGCCGGAGCGTATTCCAAGAGCACCCCCAGCTGGAACACCGGGACGACCTGCTGGATCGTGGGAGGGGACCTGAGAGGGTACGACTTCAGGGGATGGGCCAAGGGCACGTCCGCATCCCTCTCCAACCTGGACACGTCCAGCAAGACGTTCAACTATTCCGTGTCGGCGGGTTCGCACGCCGCGTGCGCCTACTACAAGAAGTGCGGACTGATCGTCTACCAGGTCTCCGCATCAGGCTACGAGCTCGAGGGAGGCGTGGAAGGCCAAGAGGCCATGGACGAGCAGGGAACGGTCCTGACGAGGTACTACAACATCAACTCGAGCGAGACCCTGCGCCTGAAGGTCAAGCCGACCGTGGGCTACAAGATAGATAACGTCAAGGTCAAGGTCTACAGGAAGAACAGCGCGGGGTCGGGATACACCGGGAGCGCCCTGGAGACCATCACCGTGGACTGGAACACGACCTACGTCTCATCGACCTACGGACACGCAAGGCTCTCGGGCAATAAGTACGACCCGGAGTTCACCCTCACCAGCGTCGACGAGACCAAGGTGTTCATCGTCACCGCCACATCCACCTACGACGGCTCGTTCGAGATCCCCGTGGGATAGAGCGTCATCGACGGAAGCGGGATGACCACATGCGGAGCCGTCACCCCCTCGTCCATCAGGGCGGTGGTCGGGGACACCATCTTCAGGAACGGAAGCATCATGATCATCGCGGGGCAGTCCATAGAGGCCACCCCTGCGTCGGGCTTCTCGTTCTCCGGATGGTCGAACGGGGGCTCATGGAGCAACACGGTGCAGGCCAACCAGCAGATAATCGCGGTGTTCCAGCCCACGCCCAGGACGGTCACGCTCCATTCGGGCGGATGGGCAGGGATCCGCGTGAGGGCCAACGGCACCTCGGGGGAGACGGGATGGTACAGCGACGGCGACGAGATCAGCGTGGCCAACGGCGCTACGCTGGACGTGGACTGGTACGAGACCAGCGGAAGCACCTCGGGAGAATACTGCTGGCTGATGTCCACGTCGTCGTCCTACTCGGGAAGCGGCCTGGACACCATGGACATCACGGCGGACTGCCACATCTGGCCAGCGGTCAAGGCCCGCGAGGTCTACGCCGACGGGGCGTTCTACGGAGCCAACGGCCAGCTCATCTCGGGCACGGCCCACATAGAGAGGGCCTACGGCTCGGCCACGAGCTTCAGCGGGTACATCCTCTTCGAGCCCGGGAGCATCGGGGCATCCAACATCTACATCTACGCGCTGACGTCCAGCGACACGACGGTCATCACCACGGGCACCACATCGGTCTCGGGCAATCGCCTCAAGATCCCGCTGAACTTCCTCAAGCTGGGGAACGCGCAGATAACCCTCAGGTGGAACGTCACCGCCACGGATGCGAAGTACATCAACCGCATCACGATCAGCAACGACCCCACGGTGAGGCTCTACAGGAAGGACTGGCCGTACTACGGGAGGTACAGCGAGGCCAGCGGAGGCAACCTCCACTCGGGATCCTCGTACACCGACTACAGCGTGAGCCACGGAGGGAGCTTCGACCCCCTGTGGCAGACCACCAACCCTGGGAGCAGGGCATCCCCGTACTGCGAGAACGGTGTGGAGAACGACTCCTCCTACCCGGGCGGAGGGTCGGATGTGATCTCAGGCATCACCGCGGACAAGGCCATCTATCCGGCTACGGGGCCCGATGCGACGGTCACGTTCAACGCCAACGGCGGGAGCGTGTCGGAGACCACGAGGCACGTGAGGTTCGGCACGCAGATCGGGAACCTCCCGGTACCGACCAAGAGCAACCAGAGCTTCGTCGGATGGTACACGTCCACCACCGGGGGGAGCAGGTACGTCTACACCACCGCGGTCGACGCGGACGTCATCCTGTACGCCAGATGGGCCGACCCGACCGAGGTCGCGGACGCCACCGCGTGGAGGATAGGGAGCAGGACCGGGACTGTCATCTCACAGCCCCTGAAGGTCCCCAAGGGCACGGCTACCGAGGTATGGTACGTCAGCTCGGCGGACCTGACCACGGCGGCGTGGTCCTCGAGCGACACGTCCAAGGCGACCGTGTCCGCGGTCCCGGGGGACAGCGGCACCAACTACAGGGCGGCGGACATCTCCGCGCTGGCAGTGGGCTCCGCAGGCATCACCATCAAATGGCATGTAGCCGAGCCGCACGGCAACGAGGACATCATGTACACGGCCACCCTGCAGGTGGCATGCGTGGTGACCGTCACGTTCAACCCCAACGGGGGGACATGCGACACGCCCTCCATGCAGACCGACGCCCAGGGGAAGCTGGAGTCGCTCCCGTCGGCGACCTACGGGGACTCGAGGTTCTTCCTCGGATGGTTCACAGCGGTCACCGGAGGCTCGCAGGTGGACGCGACCACGGTCTTCCAAGACAACGACATAGTCTACGCAAGATGGTCCACCGGGTACACTGTAGTCTACGACGCCAACGGCGGAGGGGGCGGTCCCGGTTACGAAATCAGCACGGACCAGAGCGACCGCCACACCTTCACCGTGCCCCCGACCCTTCCCTCGAGGCAGGACCACTCGTTCATCGAGTGGAACGACGAGCAGGACGGCTCGGGGAACGGCTACGATCCCGGCGACAGCGTGACCGTCTACATCGCCCATCCGGCCATCAGGCTCTACGCCCAGTGGGTCGGAAGGGTGTACACCTACTCCCTGTACTACAGCGCCAACGGCGGAACGGGAGCCCCTACGGGCTTCGTGGACGTCGAATCGGGGAGCAACCCCTACGTCACCGTCCTCTCGGACACCGAGCCCGTCAGGAGCGGGTACAGGTTCCTCGGATGGGCGGAGTCGTCGTCGGCCACATCCCCCACGTACCTCGCAGGGAGCAGGATCGAGCTCCAGGAGGGCTCCACCACGCTGTACGCCGTGTGGAGCAACGAGCCCGAGGCATCCAGCGGAACGGTGGACAGGGTCGTCATCTACAGGACGCTCGACGGGGCCTCGGTGGACGTCTCGGACAGGCTCGCGGTCCGGAGCAGGATCCACGAGGTCGAGAACTACGGGGCGACGGCGAGCTTCACCATCGTCAACGATGTGAGCTCCGCCAGCGACAACATGCTCTCGTCCTCATTCGACGGATGGAGCTCGGGCACGGGAGCCCTGAGCACGGGGATGTTCGTGCGCATATACGATGACGACTCCGGGTACTGCTGGGGCACGTTCATGATAACCACGCTGGCCCCCGCCGGGGACCTCATAGCGGTCACATGCGGGGACTACATCCAGGTCCTGAGGGCCACCGGAGCAGAGTACTACCGCAACCACTACAACGCCGACGGGGTCAAGACCGTCAGGAAGGAGGCAGGCGTAGCTTCCGTCGGAGGGGACGTATTCCTCGACGTAGCGATCCCGGACGGCGTCGCCCTCGTCGGAGGGGACGCAGGGGATGTTCGCTACATGGCCCCCATCGCCAAGAGCTACACCATCACCCCGTCCGTGTCAGAAGGGTCCACTGACCTGACCACGGTCATAAGCCTCGGAGCCAACGGGGCGGACGACAGGATAGTGGGCATCGTCGGTCTCGAGAGCCTCAAGGTCTACCTCAAGGGATTCAGGTCCACAGGGGGAGGAACGCAGGTCAGCTACACGATCAAACTGTACGCCGGGGTCATCGCCGATGAGATTCTCCTGAAGACATGGAATGTGACCGCATCAGATCCGGACGACTACACCGAGTTCCTGCTGGAGCTGGACGAGCCGTACGACCTGAGCGCGTACACGTACATGACCGTCTTCATCCACGGGGAGTACACCTACACGGGCTCACCGACCGTGTTCACGAGGGTGGACACCAAGATGGTCCCGATGAGCGACTGCACCCTCATGAGAGGCCAGACCACCTATTCCGGTTACGCCCTGTTCTGCGTCCTGAACACGCTGGAGTACAAGAACGCCAGCGGTACCAACGGCGAGCGCGCATTCCTGATCAGCACCGTGGACGGAATCACCATCACCACCCAGAACTATGAAGAATACCTGACCGCAGGGATGAAGAGGGCCTGGGTGTACTATGTGGACGCCAATGCGAACCTCAACAAGGTCCACATCGCCACGGAGATCCTGAAGGCGCCCGGGGCCACGCTGACAGCGGTGGCATCGGACAAGGACGTCAACATGTTCAGGTGCGGAGGCGACTGCTACCAGAACTACCTCCTCGCGCTGGCCGACATGGAGGAGGACGACTCCGCGCACCGCCAGCATGCGTTCTGCGCATCGCCGACCGCATGGAAGGCGGTGAACCTCGGCCTGAGGTACAAGCCCGAGGACGCCGCCAAGAGGATCCTGTTCTACGCAGGGGACTACCCGAGCTACAAGCCCAACGCCGGAGGGAGCAACCCCCCCAGCGGATGGGCGGTACTGAAGAGCTTCACCCCGGTCCTGACCAAGTCCGGAAGGCCGACCCTCGCGGTGGCGAAGGGAAGCAGGAACGACGGCACCCCCATCATCGTCGCCGTCAGGGACCCCGACGTCCAGTACGGAGCATCGGCCACCACGCTGGAAAGCGCCCAGTCCACAACGCTGGATGCGGCGTTCTCGGCATACTCGAAGATAATCGGCGCTCGCTGTACGAGGTGGGAAGGGACCGCGGAGCTCTCCGGGATCCATTCCGAGTACATGGAGAGGGCGGGCAGGTCCATCGGAGGAATCCCCGTCTCCATCTACGATTCGAGGTACGGCATGAGCGCCTACCGGGCGAAGATCAAGGAATGCACGGTGGACTATCAGAGCCTGGTGACCACGCTGGTGCTCAACAACTACTCCGAGATGTACAGCAACGCGATTCTGGATACGTCCAAGATGGCATTCAGCGCAGGTACGTTCTCCGCGGTGGCAACGGCCACGGAGCTCTACACGAGGCAGTACGTCTTCGTCGAAAGCTCGGCCAGCATGCCGTCAGGCATCACCCACATGGGCGTATGCTTCGACGGGGCCAGCACTCCTGCGGGATCCGTGGAGCTGGACACGGTGGTCAGCATGCCGGAGCTCGATGCGGCGGTGGCGGTGGCCTACTTCCCGGTGGGAGTGCCGTACACGTCCACGCAGTACGGGGTGACGAGCATCCAGCTCGGCCACATGAGCTCGGATGTGTTCGTGGCGGATGCGACGGTAGCGATCCCGGAGGCGGTGAGACCCGACAAGAACATGTCGCAATACCTCATCGTCAACGTGCAAATGACCATATAAGAGCGAAAACCTAACAGACGAGCATGAGAACCAATAGCGCAATTATTGGCCTCGTGCTCGCCGCATTGGTCATCGGCGGGGCACTATATGTGACCATCGGGACACAGAGCAACGAGGACAGCGACCCGGTAGAAGTGACGATAAAGGTCCTGGAGAAGCAGGGTCTCAGGCCATCGCCGACTGCGCAGAGCAGCTATGATTATTGGAGCTACGTGGTCCGCTACGAGATCACGGTCTCGGAGGACACGAGCCTCGAGGCCTGCCCCGTGCTCATTCTGGACGGCAAGATCTACGCCGAACCGCTGGACATCGTGTTCAGAGCAGGGAAGACCCTGCCTGTGAGTGTGTTCTACATCCTGTACGGCTACGACGGACATGCGCCGCAGAGCGTGGAGATCATCCCGGCGACGAACTGGGAGCTGAATGGGCTCGATGTGAAGCTCATCCAATGACCGCCAAGCATATATCCGAGCGAATCGGTCAACAATCGCCCCCATTCTATGATGTGGTAGTCTCGAACGGGGGCACCTTCGTTCTATGTATCCTGCCATAGGTACCTTAGATTATCGACAGACCGTGGGCATTTTGTACTTGGCAGAGCATCATCAACCGAGTCGGGGAGTGTAAATTTGAGCCGGACTTGACATACTTACGGAACCGCGTGAGCATACCAACACCATACCAAATCCCTACCAAATCGGCAGGGTCCGACCGGACGGCCCCGCCGTCGCCCCCCGGGGCAGGCGGGCCGACGGTCGGCTGTGGTCACATTTGTAAAGCTCGTACCGTTATTTTTGATTTTTTGTAGCCACGACGTAGCCACGATTTTATATATTACATACGACCTACTATTACTCAAGGGGAAACCCCAAGGAGACTACCACAATGGATTACTACGAGTTTATGGAGAGAGCGGGCGTCGAGATCACCGAGGCCCAGTATGAGAAGGTGCTCTGCGTGTACATGAACCACCCGAGCATCAGGGACGTGGGCGACATGGTCGCATTCTACAACGCCAACGGCGGGATGGATGCCATCGAGCTCCTGTACCCTGTCTGCAAGAAGCTGGAGAACGCACTGGAGAACGCACATCACCTCGAGAACGCTCTGCAGAGGGCGCAGGAGGAGAGGAGCAGGTTCGGCCAGCTCATGACCGTCTACAAGAAGTACGCGGACACCGACAGGATGATGCACGACCTCGAGATCGACGACATCGCGCTGGTGCTCTACCAGAAGGGGGTGGCCTGAATGGACTTCTGGCAAGCGGTCCAGGCGATGGACGCGGGCAGGACCGTCCGCAAGGCGGTCAACCCCGAGAGGCTGTACAGGCTGGGCGAGGACGGCCACACCATCGTCAACAAGCCCATGAACGGCGAATGGGCCTGCAAGGACCCCGAATACGGCGGGGAGTGGAGGCCAGCAGTATTCTTCTCCAAGGACATCCGCGACCAATGGCAGGAGGTGAGGGAATGACCTCGCTCTACGACTACATGAAGGAGAGGGACCTCGAGGCGGACGTCTACGACCGCACCCTCGGCATCGGGACCTGCATGAGCGTCTGGAACGACCCGACGGATGCGGCGGGATGCGTCAGCGACCACATCCTGAAGCACACCGAGTTCCTGGGCACCGACAGCTCCGCACCCAACGACCTGGACGGGGACTTCTGGGGATTCGCCGACAGGAACTACGACCAGCTCAGGAGGCTCCTGACCTCCGACACGGTCAACGACGAGTACGTCATGACCGGGGAGGACAGGGATGCGGACCTGGAGAGGGCCGTGGTCATCATCATCGAGCTCATCAAGGGCAACGCATCGAGCCGTACATACGCCAGGTACATGGGCATCTTCGACCTGATCCCGGAGGACTGCGTGGTCTACAGGTTCAAGGTCATGGACATCGACAGCTACCTCGCCGCCAAGGAGCGCGAGGAGGACGAGTTCATCAGGGGGCAGGAGGAATGAAGGGGGTCAAGGCGGAATGGAAGTCCGGCTCCGAGCTCCCCCGCCGTCTGCAGGGCACCGAGACCTATCTGGTGACCAAGACCAGGGGGAAGCTCACCCTCGACGAGATCGAGGAGGCGCTGAAGGCGAAGGGGCTCGAAGGATGGTTCTGCATCGTCCTCAGGGTGGCAGACGAGGACACCTACACCGGATGGGAGCTCGAGGAGCCCAAGGGCGACATGGTCTACGTCTCGTTCATCGACGAGGCGTGCGACTGCCCCGTCTGCAGACAGCTCACGCCGTTCATCGGGTACTGCCCCGAGTGCGGCCACAGGATCGACACCATCGGGGGCGAGTGAATGACGGAATATACGATCAGGAGGACGGGGGTCACCGAGACCATGATCAGGAAGGTGTATTCCGCCATGGAGCGCATCGGGAGGCCCGTCACGCATCTGGCCCTGAGGAGGGCCATGCCGGACACCCACAGCACGTCGATCGAGAAGGCCATGGGCGAGCTCATGGACAGAGGGTAGATCAGGAAGAACCGGAAGGACTTCCCGGTCACCTTCGAGATCATCAGGGAGGACAAGGAATGAGAGACGACATCGTCATCAACAGCACGGTCAAGAAGAAGGGCAACGGGTGGTTCATCCCCATCACGAGGGCTGAGAAGGACCTCATCGGCATCGAGGACGGCGACGACCTCGAGGTGCGCATCATCGTGAGGGAGCGCAGGGCCAGGGAGCGCCAGCCGTAATTTTCTTACGGAGAAGCTGAGAAGAAGCTGAAAACTGCTTACGGAGTGTCAAGGCGCGGTATAGAATTAGGCACTACGACCGCGCCTTCCGCTGTGCGGCGGTAATGACGTGTATAACAGACCGATTCGGGTATATAAACCAACGGAGACACACATACACACACTCATTTTCGCCTGAAAAGGGATGGGTGGAGATATGAGAGGACATGCAGAGATTCGTTCTGGTCGAGGAATGGCTCCGTTATCTGGAGTCGAAGGACAGGTGCGGATGCACCATCGAGAACTACAGGCAGAAATGCGTCAAGTGCCTGAGGATCCTGGAGGAGCTCGGAAGGCCCACGGACCCCAGGAGGATAACCGAGGGGGACATGATCCTGCTGAACAGGAACCTGGGCCTCTGCGAGCAATCGAGAAGGGACTACCTGAAGGTGCTGAACTACTGGATAAAATGGTGCACCGGAAGGGACGTCCTGACCAAGGCGGACATTCTGTGGAATCGGAACAAGCCCGTCAACAGGGTCTTCATCAACGAGGACAAGTTCAGCCAGCTCATGGCCGTGTCCGACGAGAGAGAGCAGTGCATCCTCGTCCTCGGCGGCGCGATGGGCCTGAGGCGCGACGAGATCAGGTCGGTCCGGTACGAGGACATCACAGCGGACGGGAGGCTGATCATCCATGGGAAGGGCCACGGGCCCGACGGGAAGGTCAGCGAGCTGAAGATGCCTCCGCTGGCCGTGTCCGCGATAGAGGAATGGACGAAGGTCAGGAACCCGGACGGAAGGCCCGACCTCTCCGGCGGG
>Ga0265301_10007223_pt1 | contig 10449 bp, 2 predicted proteins | sample AusTroGonzalo_MG_2_FD_193488 | JGI IMG/M metagenome (GOLD analysis project Ga0265301, IMG submission 193488) | Bovine rumen microbial communities from tropical cattle in Woodstock, Queensland, Australia - Gonzalo_04 | ecosystem: Host-associated > Mammals > Digestive system > Stomach > Rumen ...
GACCCGCGCCTACTGGCCACGCCTGCATAGCTTTGCCGTAGGATTGAAGGGAGCCCCCGACCTGGCAAAGGCCAAGATGGTAGCCGACCACATCGGCACCGTGCATCACGAGATCAACTATACCATTCAGGAAGGCCTCGACGCCATCCGCGATGTCATCTACTTCATCGAGACCTACGATGTCACCACCGTCCGCGCCTCCACCCCCATGTATCTGCTGGCCCGCGTCATCAAGTCCATGGGCATCAAGATGGTACTCAGCGGCGAGGGTGCCGACGAGATCTTCGGTGGCTACCTCTACTTCCACAAAGCCCCGTCGGCCAAGGACTTCCACGAGGAGACAGTGCGCAAGCTCTCGAAGCTATACCTCTACGACTGCCTGCGTGCCAACAAGAGCCTCAGTGCCTGGGGTGTAGAGGGCCGTGTGCCGTTCCTCGACAAAGAGTTCCTGGACATCGCCATGCGCACCAACCCAGAGGCCAAGATGTGTCCCGGCACAACGATGGAGAAGCGTATTGTCCGCGAGGCCTTTGCCGATATGCTGCCCGAGGCAGTGGCTTGGCGTCAGAAGGAACAGTTCAGCGACGGCGTAGGTTACTCGTGGATTGATACCCTAAAGCAGATAACCTCCGAGGCTGTCAGCGACGAGCAGATGGCCCATGCCGCCGAGCGTTTCCCCATCAATCCACCCAAGAACAAAGAGGAGTACTACTACCGCTCTATCTTTGCCGAGCACTTCCCCAGCGATAGTGCAGCCAAGAGCGTGCCCAGCGAAGCCTCTGTAGCATGCTCCACCGCCATAGCCCTCGAGTGGGATGCCGCCTTCAAGAACATGAACGACCCCAGTGGTAGAGCTGTGAAAGGCGTACACGAACAGGCGTATTAGATTGGGGGTACTCTTTACTAAACAGGGATAGGCTTAACGCATTGTTAAGCCTATCTTTATGAGTTGTTCGGATAATCTCTTAGGGGGGTAAGGGATTATCCGAATGAGTCGTTCGCTCTATCGAAACAAGTTGTTCCCATAAGGGGAACGATGCAAAAGTTACATGTCTTCAGCTTGAATACTGAATACGGATAGTTTGTACGCATAATTCCCCTCGAATTCCATGTAAACTCGAGGAGTTTTAATGCTGAATTATATATTGGTCAATTTTGCTGTTGTGTTTTTATTTGTTTGAATTGATAAAAAACAAGTAAATAAGCACAAAATACAGAAAATTAAGAAAAATATTTGCTTTTAAATAAATAATGTATATTTTTGCCGTCGCAATACAAAGGGTGCGCTAGGATTTCTCTCAAAACCTTAACAATTTGTGAAAGTCTGTGGCTCCTTTTTCTGTAAAATAGAGTATTAGTTATGAAGGTTAAAAGACATCTTTTGCTTATTCTAATTGCATGCCTGTCATTGATAGCAAATGCAGACAACAAAGGTACTTGTGGTGAAAACCTCACATGGACTTACGTAGAAAAAACCAAGACTTTGACAATTTCCGGCACTGGTGCCATGTCCGACTATGATACCAGTAACGAAAATATGAATCCTTGGCATACGTACAGGACGAAGATGTCGACCGTAGTCATAGAGGAAGGAGTTACATCAATAGGACAATATGCTTTCTATGATTGCGTTTACCTAGATAGTGTAAATGTTTCCAATAGCGTGACAGCTATCGGAAAATATGCTTTCCTGCAAACAGGATTGAGAAAGATAGTTCTTTCAAGCAATTTGAAATCTATTAGTGAGCATGCCTTTGAACACACAGCGGTGTCCTCGATTGAGATTCCTGAGAGCGTTACGGAAGTCGGAGATAGTGTATTCTATGCATGCTCTGGATTGAAGTCTGTTACCATTGGCAGCGGTATGTCATATATTGGGCGGAGTCTCTTCGAGAACTGCTCCAATTTGACATCCGTCAAAATATCAAATAGCATAAATTCCATTAAAGAAAATGCATTCCGGGGTTGTGCAAAGTTAACATCTATTGATATCCCAAATAGTATAACAAACATAGAAGAAAAGGCTTTCTATGGCTCTGGCTTAAATAAACTGGTGATTCCAAAGAATGTGACTTTCATCGGAGATGATGCATTCAGCTTTTGCTCGAACTTGGCATCGATAACAGTTTCGAGCGAGAATCCCATTTTTGGATCGAGGGATGATTGCAACGCAATTATTGAGAATAGTAGCAAAACTTTGACAGTTGGATGTAAGAACACGCTGATACCAAATGATGTAACAATAATTGGAGCGGACGCGTTTCTTGGCAGCAAAGGGTTGACTTCTATTGTTATCCCTGAGGGTGTAGAAGTGATTGGTAGCAGCTCATTTGCCAAAACCGGTTTAACAAATATAAGAATTCCCAAAAGCGTGACCACAATCGGAGACTTTGCATTTGATGGCTGCAACAACATGACTTCCGTGGTATCTAAACGCGAAGAAGACCCTCTTGTGTTATTGGATAGCGTCTTTAACGGTATTTCCAGTGGCTGTGTACTTACAACTCCCTCAGGAACTCATGATTTCTATTCTCAAAAAGGTTGGACTAAGGATGTATTTCGCGGTGGTGTTGTGGAAATGGACTTGAAGCCCGATACCATAGAAATTGAAGACGCAACGGTGAAGGCTATCTGTGTAGCTCAGTGGGATACAAATGAGGATGGGGAATTGAGTAAGAAAGAAGCTGAGGTTGTGAGAGTATTGGGTACCGTATTCAAAGAAAAAAACAGCATCCGCGATTTTAAGGAGCTCAAGTACTTCAAGGGACTGACATCCATTAAAGGCGCTTTTGAGCGCTGTTCTGGGTTGAAACATATTGAAATTCCCGAGAATGTGGCCACAATTGAAAACGATGTCTTTTCTGGATGTTCGAGTTTGGATTATATATTTGTAGCAACTGAGAACCCCAATTATGATTCGCGCGATAGCTGTAATGCGATTATCAGAAAAGACAATAACACACTCATCGTTGGATGTAAGAGTACACAGATACCAAACAATGTGACAGCAATCGGTGACAGCGCTTTTTATAACTGTTCAGGCTTAAGAAAAATTGAGATTCCAGAAAGTGTGATATCAATAGGCCGGAGAGTATTCGGAAACTGTAATAGTCTGGACTCTATCTTTGTGGCAAGTGAGAACCCTATATATGATTCGCGTGATAGTTGTAATGCAATTATCACAAAAGACAATAACACACTCATCGTTGGATGTAAGAATACGCAGATACCAAATGATGTAACTGTTATCGGCGATTATGCATTAGAAGGTTGTCGCGGTTTGACTGCCATTGCTATTCCAACGAGTGTAAAGTCAATAAAAGAATGTGCCTTCTCTGGTTGTTCAAGCATAAGAGCAATTGTAATCCCTGATAGTGTGAAAGAGATTGAAACAGCAGCATTTAAGGGTTGTAATAACTTGGCTTCTGTGGTGTCTATGAACGAACAACCGTTTGAGTTGTTGAAAGGTGTATTTGAGGGTATCTCCAGTGCTTGTGTACTTACAGTTGCTTCAGGAAAAAGGGATGACTATATCGGAAAAGGTTGGACCGAGAATGTATTTCGTGGTGGTGTAGTGGAAGTGGACTCGACACCCAAAAACATACAATTTGCTGATGCTAAGGTTAAGGACATCTGTGTCGCTCTGTGGGATACAAACAATGATGGAGAGTTGAGTCAAGATGAAGCTGCGGTTGTAAAAGATTTAGGGACAGTCTTCTCTGGTAACGAAAAGATAACATCTTTCGACGAGCTCAAGCACTTCACCACGTTGACAAGTATTCGAAATTCTGCATTCGCAGAATGCTCAAGTTTGAAATCCATTGTGATACCAGACAGTGTGTCTGTAATTGGAGAAAAGGCATTCAATAACTGTCCGAGTTTGGAGGCTATTGTTGTAGCAAGTGGAAACAAAGCATACGATTCACGAAACAATAGTAATGCAATCATTCGGACAAAGGATTCGACACTCATCGTGGGGTGCAAGAATACGTTGATACCCAATACGGTTAAATCTATTGAGGAAGCTGCTTTTATGGGCAGTAAAGGTCTGACTTCGATAAATGTACCTAATAGTGTGGCATCAATAAAGAATAACGCATTTCTAAATTGTACAGGTTTGAAAACTATTACGTTTGGCGAGAATCTTACTTCAATTGGGAATGAAGCTTTCAGGAGTTGTACAAGTTTGAAGAATTTTGTGCTTCCTAATGGTGTTATAACTATTGGAAATAATGCGTTTAGTAATTGCTCAAGTATAACATCGATAACTATTCCTGCAAGTGTAACTGAAATCGGACAGCAAATATTGGAGGGATGTTCAAGTCTGGAATCAATCTTTGTGGCAAGTGAAAACCAAATATATGATTCACGTGATAGTTGTAATGCAATCATTAGATCAAATAGTTCAACACTCATCATAGGGTGCAAGAATTCAAAAATCCCAACAGGTGTGAAGTCTGTCGGACATAAAGCATTCTATGGCTGCACGGGGTTAGAATCCTTTCAGATACCAAGTGGCGTGACTTCTATTGAGAGCTCTGCTTTTATGGGTTGCAAGGGTTTGACCTCTTTTACTATTGGTGATGATGTAACGATAATCGGTGATAGCGCTTTCTACAACTGCGAGAAATTGAAAACTGTTACGATGCCCGAAAAACTTACCCAAATCGGTGGAAGTGCTTTTGGGTATTGTAAGAGCCTTACCACAATTGAAATCCCAGAAAACGTGACATCAATAGGAACTTGTGCTTTCTATGGCTGTTCAGAATTGTCTTCTGTTGTATCATTGATTGAAGAACCGTATGTATTTGGTCGTAAAGCTTTTGATGGCATATCTAAAGGTTGCGTGCTTACAGTCCCTAATCATACTAATATTGATGACTACCGAACAAAAGGATGGACACAAGAAGTGTTTAAAGGTGGTATCGTGGGGGCAGATAAAGAGAATAAATATATTGATTTTGCTGAAGAAAAAGTGAGAGACATCTGTCTTGCCCAGTGGGACACAAATAGAGACGGAAATTTGAGCGAGAATGAAGCATCTGTTGTACAAGTATTAGGAACAGCCTTTAAAGGAAACAAAGAAATCACTTCTTTCAATGAGTTTAAATACTTTACAGGCTTGACTTCAATAGATGATGCTTTTAATGGTTGTTCGAAATTGAAGTCTATTGAGATTCCTGAGAATATTAACAGAATTGGGCGTAACACTTTTGTCGGCTGTACAGACCTGGAGACTATTGTCGTGGCAAGCAAGAACAAGACATACGATTCACGAAACAACAGTAATGCAATTATCAAGACAGGCGAAAATAAGCTCGTCGTAGGGTGCAAGACTACTCGTATACCAAATGATGTAGAAATAATCGGTGACAGTGCTTTTTATTATTGTTCAGGATTAGATAGCATTGTAATTCCAAAGAGTGTATCCGTCATCGGGAATAGCGCATTCTATAAGTGTTTAGGATTGGCTTCGATTGAGTTACATGATGACGTAACAACAATTGGCGATAGCACTTTTTGTTATTGTTCTGGCTTAAATACCATAAGGATTCCAAAGGGCGTGAATTCAATCGGGCATAAGGCTTTTTCGCGTTGCTATGGTCTGGACTCAATCTTTGTAGCACCAGAGAACCCAACTTACGATTCGCGCGACAGCTGCAATGCAATCATCAGGAAAAACGGCAATATACTTATCTTGGGTTGTCGGAACACCAAGATAAAAGATGGTGTAACTGCTATCGGAGATCGTGCGTTCGAAGGATGTTCTGGTTTATCGTCGTTAGAGATTCCTGCGAGCGTTACATCAATAGGAAAAGGAGCATTCAATGGCTGTACAGGTTTGGTGTTATTTACGATTCCAAGTAGTGTAGAAACAATTGGAGGAAGTGCGTTTCAGAACTGTACAGGTTTGAATGAGATAATTATTCAAGCCAATATAACATCTATTGAAGGATCCACGTTTACTGGTTGCCATAGTTTAACCACTATAGAAATCCCAACAAGTGTATCGCTAATTGACAGTTATGCCTTCTCTGGTTGTACAAGTTTGGCCTCTATTGTGATTCCCAAAAACGTTTCAGAAATAAGAAACAATGCATTTAAAGGGTGCTCGCGTTTGTCATATATTGTTGTTAAAACAGAAGAACCATATTCTTTTGGCAATAACGCTTTTGATGGTATCTCTGCAAAATGTTTATTAGTGGTTCCTGCAGGAACAAAAGATAAATATATTGCAAAAGGATGGACAGATGAGATATTTAAAGGTGGCATATTTTATGAAGACGAGTTGATTTATGATCCGGATATTCTGACATTTGAAGATTCGGCAGTTAAAGCAATCTGTATAAAAAAATGGGATACAAATGGAGATGGAGAGTTGAGCCTGAAAGAGGCATCTTCAGTCGCTTCGTTGGGTCCAGTATTCCAGAATAATACCGAGATTACATCTTTCAAAGAACTGAAGTTCTTTACAGGTCTAACCCAAATAGGAAACAATGCTTTTGAGAATTGCACAGGTTTAACATCGATTGAGGTTCCAGATAGTGTAACATCAATAGGAAATAATGCGTTTAAAGGATGTGTAAGTCTGACATATATAGGATTGCATGGGAAAGTGAAGAGTATTGGCCAGTACGCATTCGAAGGCTGTAAAAGTTTGAAATTCATCGACATACCAAATAATACAAGTTCAATAGGAAATGGAGCATTCGACGGTTGCGAAAGTCTGATCTATATTGTCTTGCCGAGTACTATCAGTTCAATTGGTAGTTATGCTTTTGCTGGCTGTAAAAAGTTGAATGATGTTTATTGTTATGCTACCAAGTTGCCATCCAAAGGTCGAGACGTATTCTCAAGTCTCGCCACTGCGACATTACACGTGCCTGCTGAATCTATTGATAAATACAAGGAAGCAGAACCTTGGAAGAACTTCAACAAAATTGTCCCGATTGAGCCTATATTCACTCTAATCTATATGATTGGCAATGATATTTATATGTCATACAAAGTTGAAGAGGGTACAACAATCATTCCACCAGATATACCATCTAAGGAAGGTTATACTTTTAAATGGGAAGAACTTCCAGAAGTGATGCCTGCGAATGACGTGACAGTTTTTGGCTCATACTCCATTAACAAGTACAAACTCATATATATGGTGAACAACGAGGTGTATGAATCATATGAGGTAGAGTTTGGGGCTCAATTAACACCTATAAAAGAACCAGGCGGAGAAAGCTACATATTCAGTGGTTGGAGCGAAATGCCAGAGAATATGCCAGCGCATGATGTAGTAATTACAGGAACTTTAACACGACATTTTAAATTGGCACATGTGGTGAATGTTGTGAACTTTATCATGAATGCCAATGCAACGTCAGACGACATTGCCTTTTACGATATAAATGGCGATTCGGAATTAGATGTAGGTGACGTGATTCTCATTGTGAAGAACATATTGAATAATGGCGGAAGCATGCCAAGTCAAGTGGCAATGAGACGTGCTTCAGGAATTATGGACATTACACAGTATACCGCTGCTCAATTTGATTTAATGGTTGACAAGAATACAACGATTAAGAGTATTCGCCTTGTTGGTTCGATGATGCGAACTCATCAATTGATGTATCAGAAGAAAGATGAAAACACCTATTCCGTGGTGGTATTCTCACTGTCAAGTCAGTTAGTGAATCCCGAGGATGGTAACATAGTAACGGTTGAGACTGATGGAGGAGACGTAAATATTCAAAACATGATAGTTGTCACCCCATCTGGTGAATCGTATTACTATCAGAATGGTGAAAACACAACAAGTATTCACCAATTGATCAACAGTAAGAAGCCTAAAGAGTTCTACGACTTGAAGGGCAATCGTGTAAACGAAAACGAACTGAGAAAGGGATCCATTGTAATTTACGGTAAAAAAGTGTTTATAAAATGAGACATAGAGCTATAACGATACTTGCAGCATTATTTTGTTTAACATTGGCGTATGCAGGCAACTTGTCTGTTGAGCCAATTTCTTTGAAACCCGGTGAGACAAAAGAACTAAAATTCTCCTTATCGTCATCGGCAATTGACATGTCAGGAGTTCAATTTGACATGACTCTACCCGAGGGCTTTGTATTAAAAAGTTATAGTGACGATAACTTATATATGTTGTCTTCTAATCAGCCTAGCGATTTGTCATGTACAGTTAACAATCTTGATAGTGACACATATAGATTTATGCTGTATTCCAATACGTTGCAGAAACTGAACGAAGGGGAACTGATACGTTTAAACCTACAAGTTAGCAACACAAAAGCTTTGGGTAGTTATGAAATACCGATTGACAATGTTAGATTCTCTGATATAGATGGTAATGTTACAAAAGAGAACGGTGTAAAGTCAAATGTTAAGGTAACAGATTTCTTTACATTATTATATATGGTTGATGATGTAGAGTATAAATCTTATGAAATAGAGTATGGAGCAACTATCACAGCAGAATCTGCACCCACAAAGGAAGGTTACGCTTTCTCTGGTTGGAGTGAGATACCTGCAACTATGCCGGCAAAGGATGTTGTGATAACAGGTACGTTTACGGTGAACAGCTATACATTGACCTACATGGTTGATGGCAAAGAGCACAAGACCTCAACCGTTCCCTATGGCACTACTCTTACACCTGAGGCAGAACCCACAAAAGAAGGATACACTTTCTCTGGATGGAGTGAAATACCTGCAACTATGCCTGCAAAGAATGTTGTGGTAACGGGTTCATTTCGCATCAATAGCTATACATTGACCTACTTGGTTGACGGCAAAGAGCACAAGACCTCAACCGTTCCATATGGTACGACTCTTACTCCAGAAACAGAACCCACAAAAGAAGGTTATACATTCTCCGGGTGGAGCAGCATTCCAAAGACGATGCCAGCTAAAGATGTTGTGGTAACTGGTACATTTACGGTGAACAGCTATACATTGACCTACTTGGTTGATGGCAAAGAGCACAAGACCTCAACCGTTCCATATGGTACGACTCTTACACCTGAGGCAGAACCTACAAAGGAAGGTTATACGTTCTCCGGATGGAGTGAGATACCTGAGACTATGCCCGCACATAATGTGACAGTCACGGGCTCATTCTCTATCAACAAGTACAAGTTGATATACATGGTAGACGATGCCGAGTACAATACCATTGAGGTTGAGTATGGAGCAACCATCGTATCAGAATCTGAACCCACAAAAGAAGGACACACATTCTCTGGATGGAGCAGCATTCCAAAGACGATGCCAGCTAAAGATGTTGTGGTAACGGGTTCATTTAGCATCAATAGCTATACATTGACCTACATAGTTGATGGAAAAGAGCACAAGACCTCAACCGTTCCATATGGTACGACTATAACTCCTGAGACAGAGCCCACAAAAGAAGGATACACTTTCTCCGGGTGGAGTGAGATACCTGCAACGATGCCTGCAAAGGATGTCATGATAACTGGCAATTTTAGCATCAACAGCTATATACTGACCTATATGGTTGACGGCAAAGAGTACAAGACCTCAACCGTTCCCTATGGTACAACTCTTACTCCAGAAACAGAACCCTCAAAAGAAGGTTATACATTCTCCGGTTGGAGTGAGATACCTGAGACTATGCCAGCAAAGGATGTGACAGTAACGGGTACGTTCAGTATCAATAAGTACAAACTGATATATATGGTAGATAATGCCGAGTACAAGACCGTTGAGGTGGAATATGGGGCAACCATCGTATCAGAATCTGAACCAACAAAAGAAGGTTATACATTCTCCGGATGGAGCGAAATCCCAACGACCATGCCAGCAAAGGATGTCGTAGTAACTGGTGCGTTTAGCATCAACAGCTATATACTGACCTATATGGTTGACGGCAAAGAGTACAAGACCTCCACTGTTCCCTATGGTACTACTCTTACTCCAGAATCTGAACCTACTAAGGAGGGTTATACATTCTCCGGTTGGAGTGAGATACCTGAGAAGATGCCGGCACATAATGTGACGGTCACAGGCTCATTCTCTATCAACAAGTACAAGTTGATCTACATGGTAGACAATGCCGAGTACAAGACCGTTGAGGTGGAATATGGGGCAGCCATCGTATCAGAATCTGAACCTATCAAGGAAGGGTACACTTTTTCTGGATGGAGCAGCATTCCAAAGACGATGCCAGCTAAAGATGTTGTGATAACTGGTGCGTTTACAGTGAACAGTTATACGCTGACCTACCTAGTTGATGGCAAAGAGCACAAGACCTCAACCGTTCCCTATGGTACGACTCTTACTCCAGAGGCAGAACCAACAAAAGAAGGATACACATTCTCTGGATGGAGTGAGATACCTGCAACGATGCCAGCAAAGAATGTTGTGGTAACTGGCACGTTCACGGTGAACAGCTATACCTTGACTTACATGGTT
>Ga0265301_10007227_pt1 | contig 10446 bp, 8 predicted proteins | sample AusTroGonzalo_MG_2_FD_193488 | JGI IMG/M metagenome (GOLD analysis project Ga0265301, IMG submission 193488) | Bovine rumen microbial communities from tropical cattle in Woodstock, Queensland, Australia - Gonzalo_04 | ecosystem: Host-associated > Mammals > Digestive system > Stomach > Rumen ...
TGTAGGGTTCTGTCCAACATGGGTGTTCCAGGAGCGTGGGCATGAGATACCAGTCCATATAGAAGTACTGATAATTGTCGCTGCCGCCTTGTATGGTGCGGAGGCTATCGCCGATGTGCTTGGTGTAAGCAGAGAAATAGCAACCCTTGTCCTTGAAGTAATATGGCTCGAAGGCAAGTGAGCAATTGTAGAAATCGGGGTTGTTCAGCAGCATGCCGCGGCTGTAGACAAACATCGAGTCGGCCTTTTCGGGATGTCGCTCTGCCAACCATTTTGTCATGTTTGAAGCTACCTCGACGCGGTTCAGAATCCCTTCGACACGCAACGATGTCTTGTCCAGAATCTGCGTAGCGCGGCTGATGGCTTCCTGACGTACGGCCTCGCGCGACTGGTAGAACATGAAACTGAGCGCAGCAATGAAGATGATGGCAGCAAATATCACCACCCATAGGCTGACCCTGACGGATAGTTTGCGACGAATATATGCGATTATCTTATTCATTAAAGTTTATAGTTTAATGTTTATAGTTTAAAGGCAGTTTATTGAAGTTTAAAGTTTAGCAAGTATATTTTCTCTCTACTATGAACTTTTCAACTGACTATCAACTTTACACTTTCAACTTTCAACTTTATTCATTAATTGTCAATTAGCTCTTCGTACTTCACCTCACGACTCAGCATCTGGTTCTCTGTCATGAGGTCGCTGGCCTGTTTCACCATGTCGGGACGTAGTCGGAATTCGAGTTTCTTCGACTCGCGGTCCACCTGCAAGCGTAGCACCTCCTTCAGCATCAACCGTTGCATGACGCGGTTGGTGGCAATATGGTTCTTCTCAACATACTGCATCACAATATCCAGTGTCTCGTCGGGATGCTGGGCGGCCCATTCCCATCCTTTCTTGCTGGCCTCTGCAAACTTACGGGCCTGCTCGCGATGTTTCTCGTAGTAGCTACGAGTCATATAGACACCGTCTTCCTGCACGTTGTAGCCATGGTCGCAGAAACGATACACGTTCTTGTCTGTCATTTCGATGCCTGCCTGCACTAACTGGTAGTACTCGTTATAGCTCATAGCCAGTGTAGCGTCGAGAGCACCAGAGACAAACAGGTTGACGTTCTGGGCAAATCGTATCCACTGATAGTCCAGATGATCCTTGATGCTCATGCAGATGGCCAACTGACCGAACCCTACGCTCCAAATACCTACGCGAGCACCCTTCTGCGTCAGCGGATCCTTGCCGCGTGCCGATACGATGACCATTGCATTGTTCATCGACGTTTGCAGGATGTTCACCAGTGGAACACCGCCGTCAATAATCTCCATTGCCTGACAGAGCTGTAACGTTGTTGCCTGGCATTGGTTCTTGCGTAGACGGTCCATGGCTGGCTGGGTAACCGACGGGTGTTCTATCCGCACCTTCACACCTGCCTCACGGTAGAAACCCTTCGCTTCAGCCACATAGTAGCCGGCAAATTGCGCCTGTGCCGTCCACTGGGGCGTAAACACAAGGGTCTCGTCTTGAGCCGCGGCTCGCAGCCCTGTCGTTACTAACACAACAGATAATAATATGATATGGAGCGTATGTCTCATCATCCGAAAACCTGATTTATCAGTTGTTCAAATTCCTTGTATGCAAAAGTGTCATGAAGTTCGCTGAGTGCTGAGGCCAGACCGCGATAATGCCACTCATGGTCTTTGCGGTCTTTTACACGGAACAGGTTCCAGAGGTCGTCACCCTGCATGGCATAATCTCGTGCGATGGCTCGCATGTTCGAGAGCTTGTCGCCCAGAGCCACCATCTTGGCATCGTGCGATGCATTGGAAAGGCGGTCGATGGCGGCCTGCTTACGTACATACCAGCTGTCCTCCGTACTCATGCCATGAACGGGCGTGTCGCTCTCTGCAGCCACGAGCGAGGCGATGCGGTCGCCGAATTCGGCGCGAATCTGCTCCACGGTGATGTCGGTATCCTCTACGGTGTCGTGCAAGGCAGCTGCCGCTAATAGTTCCTGGTCGGGCGTCATCGTGGCCACGATTTCTACGGCCTCCATGGGATGTACGATATAGGGGAATCCCTTGCCGCGACGCTCTGTTCCTGCATGGGCACGAACCGCAAACAGGATGGCGCGATCGAGTAATGCTGTGTCTAAGGGTTTATTTGCCATAATGTTCGATGGTCAACCGATAAACATCATAATGATATCTACGATTTCGTCCTCGGTCTTACCGTCTGCAGAGATGACGAGGTCGTAGTTGCGGGTATCGTAGCGTGATGTCTTGGTGAATTGCTTCACGTAGATCTCACGCATCTTGTCAATCTTTTCGATGGTCTCGCATGCCTCGGCCTTACTCATGTGCTGCTTGCGCATCACACGCTCCACACGGAACGGCATCGATGCCTGAATGAGGATGCTCATGTGGTTGGGATGGTTGCGTAGCATATAGAACCCCGTACGTCCGGCCACCACACACGATTCCTGCTCTGCGAGGTCATTGAGTATCTTCTCTTCTTCCTCAAACAGTTCGTAGCTGCTCACTTTCTCCGACAAACCGATTTTCATCTGATAGAGCTGCGGGGCATAATGGTCGTTATTGAATGTGATTTGCTTGAAATCCTCCCACCAGTGTTGCTTGTGACCCTTCAGTTTCTCGATTTCCTCGGCTGTGAGGTGATACTTCTCCTCCAGCGCCATGATGAGCGTCTTGTCGAAGAATTGAACTCCTAACTTTTCTGCCAACTTACGTCCTACGGTTCGTCCACCACTACCTAACTCACGATTGATGGTGATAACAAATTTCTCGTTCTTGTTCATTATTTTTCAATTATGAATTATGCATTATGCATTATGAATTATCATTCGTCTATCTTGCTAACTTCCACGTCTTTCAATCCGTTTTGGCGCTTGCAGCTGGCGCTGTTGTCGGTTTTCCGGGCTGCCGAACGGATAGCGTTGCTGATCACGGTGTCCCATGATGGTTCGTTCTGGTTGAGTGCGCTGATTTGGCTGCGCAGGCTCTCGAAGAAGCTCAGGAGGAAGAAGCCTCCGTTGTCGCCACACCATGACACTTCGCCTGGGCTGGCGGCTGTGGCGATGATGTTACCTTCGGTCTGTAGGAACAGGGAGCTGAGTTTCTGAAGGTTGAAATTGGTGTTGGAACGTGAGAAGAGTGAGTTGCTTCGCACCATGCACTGATCGAGGTCGATGGTGCTGTTGCAGCAATCGCTCAGCACAAGGTTCAGACGGGCGTCCTTCTCAACGATGGCGTTGTAGATGTCGATGAGTGGCAGGTAGTTGTCTTCCACATCGTCGTAGGCACTCGATGCAAGGTCGAGGCAGGGATAGTTGTCTTCTTGGTCGCGGAAGCGGAATCCGTGACCGGTGTACACGAACACTACGACATCGTCGGTTCCTGGATTCAAGTCGTCTAAAGCCTCGACAACGGTTTCTACTCCGTAGTTGTCGCCACTGACAAGGGTCTCGTCAAGATTCATGCCGAGGGCCTTGGCAATGCCGCCGAACTCGCTACGGATGCGTCGCTGGTCGATTTCGCAGGCAGGACCGATGTCGCTCACCTCGGTGTTGGCCACTACCATCAGATGGAGGGTGGCGTCGCCGTCGGAGGGGCTGACTTCCTGGGTGTTTTCGTCATACTGGCTTTGCACGGTCTCGATGCCTTGCAGCATCATCTGGTATTCTGGTTCGTCCTTGCCATAGAATTGGGCGATATATTCCTCGTCCATATCGGCAAGGGAAATCTCGACGAACCGGTCGGTCTGAATCCATGAGTCGGGGTCGTCGAGGTCGTAGCCCAGGTAGGGGGCTTCGTTCATGTCGGAGAGGTCGCCTTCGTTCCATACCCACATCAACATAGGCATGTTGTCTTGGTCAGGGATGTAGTACATCACGCCGATGTCGTCAGCTCCTTCCTTTTCCTCTACGTGGCAGGTGTAGTCGGCCATAATGCATTGGTTCTGTTCCAGCATCTCGTTGTCCACGAGTCGCATCTTGCAATGCTCGTCGTCAGTAGATGAACAGGCCGACATACTGGTTGTCGGGTTCGCCGGGAAGACTGAATGTCAACTCATAAAAGGTCTGTGCATCAGACTCGAAATTGGTTCCTTTAGGTTGGACGTCTGAACTCAGCAGGCTGTCGCAAGATACCAGCATGAGCAGCGATAGGATGAATAGTATTAATTTATAATTCATAATTTATAATTATAGTTTAGCGTTTAGCGACGAGCGGTTAGCGGTTAGCGATTTTACATTTTTGCATTTTATAATTATTACATTTTGGGGGCTAGAATCCAAAATGGCTGCGAGATAGGTTCCCGCAGCCACCCCCAGATAATGGGTATTGTTGATTATTCCTCTACGTCCTCGATAGCCTCGTCGAGTTCGTCGGCAGCATCTTCAAGTTCGTCGGCAGCATCCTCAAGATCCTCAGCAACCTGAGTCATCTCCTGAGCCTGCTGATATACTGCAGCGCAATTGTCACACATAGTCTTGAAACTGTCGGCCTGAGCCTCAGTGATTTCAAACATGTAGTTTGCGATGTTAGCAGAAGCTTCTGCAAATTCAGCATAACCGGCTTCCATCTCTTCAGCTGACTCGTAGTTAGCATCTACAGCATCTACGCTTTCAAATGTAGCAGCAAGAGCCTTGAAATTGTCCCATGCCTTCTGTCCTTCTGGGCTGAGACCTTTGTTGCATGATACCAACATAAGGGCACCTACTGCAACCATAACAATCATTTTCTTCATAACTAAAAAAAATTAAATATTTAATATTTTTGCGCCTACTCCCTTCAAAGCGTTTCGGCATTCTCTTATATCATTTTTCGGCTGCAAAGTTACGAAATAATTATCAATTGTCAAATGTCAATTATCAATTATTTACTTTTTTGGGGCAATTTATCGTGTTAAGTGTAAAAAATGGGATGGTAAATGGTCAACGTTCGAACCGTTTTGCACAGAGATAGATGGTTGCGACACCGATGGTGTAGGCCACGAGGTCTTTCCATAGGAATCCCTGCCCAAGTAGCAGATGTCCGAGGGTGGTGGAGCGCAGCCTAACGAGCCAATCCCATTGAATCAGCTGGGAGGCTTCAACGCCATATGATACCAAAAGGCTGATAAGGGCGATGAGGCCCAGTGGCTTCCTTATCAACACAGCCCGACAAAGACAGAACACCATGACAGCCCATAAGGCATCGCCCGTTTCTGCCGGAACAAACGACACTTTACGTGACAGCAACCCCACGAGGATGGTTATTGCTGTCGCAACAAGATAGTAAATCCTTTTGTTCTTCAATGTTCAATGTTCAATGTTCAATGGTCGCCTCACGACAATCCTTCAATCTCGCCGTTCGTGATACTGATGCGTTCTGCCTGCGGATTCTTGGGCAGACCAGGCATGCGGAGCATATCGCCAGCGATAGCTACAATCATCTCGCTACCACAATTGAGGATGACGTCGCGGATGCGGATGGTGAACCCCTCGGGCGAACCATAGCGGGTGGAGTCGGCCGTGAACGAGAACTGGGTCTTTGCGATGCAGACAGGGTAGTGGGCGATAGCACCATCCTCGTCAGTAAAGGTGGCACGCAAATCTTCTAGTTTTTTCTTTGCTGTCTTACTATACTCTACGTCCGAAGCTCCATAGATGCGCTTACATACCTTTTCTATCTTATCTTCCAATTGGTCAGCCTCCTTGTAGGTGAAGCGGATAGGCAGTGGCTTGATACGTTCAATCGTATCGACAACGGTCTGGGCTAGTTCCACAGCTCCTTCACCCCCCTTCAGGAAGGCTTCGTTGACAGCAAATCCCACTCCCAGATCTTCACAGTTCTTCCGTACGATGTCTATCTCTTCTTCCAAATCGGAATCATGACGATTGAGCGTGACAACGACAGGCTGTCCGAACCCCTGCATATTGCGGATGTGACGGTTGAGATTTTTCAGACCTTCTTTCAATCCCTTCATGTTTGGCTCGTTGATGGCGTCCAATGGCACTCCACCATGCATCTTCAATCCCTGGTTGGTAGCTACGATGACCACCAGTCGAGGCTGAAGCCCTGTCTTGCGACATTTAATGTCAAAGAACTTCTCGGCACCGAGGTCTGCACCGAAGCCTGCTTCCGTCACCACGTAGTCACTGTAACTCATCGCCATCTTCGTGGCCAGTACGCTACTGCAGCCATGTGCGATGTTGGCGAACGGACCGCCGTGGATGAAGGCTGGTGTATGTTCGGTTGTCTGTACGAGGTTGGGGTTGAGTGCATCGCGCAGCAGCACTGTGATGGCTCCTGCTATACCGAGGTCTTTCACCTTGAAGAGCTTCCCATCGGCAGTGATACCCAGCACGATGTTTTCGATACGTCGTTGCAGATCCTCCTCGCTGGTTGCCAGACAGAGGATGGCCATCAGCTCCGAGGCAGGAGTGATGTCGAATCCCGTCTCTTGTACTACACCATCGCCTCGCAGACCTGTCACCACATTGCGTAGTGAACGGTCGTTCACGTCGAGTACTCGCTTCCAGAATATCTCACGCAGTGAAAAACCGTCTTTGCGGTGCTGGTAGAGATAGTTGTCTAAAAGGGCACTGATGGTGTCGTGTGCCGAGGTCACGGCATGGAAGTCGCCCGTGAAGTGGAGGTTGATTTTCTCCATAGGCAGCACCTGGGCATAACCACCACCGGCGGCACCACCTTTCATACCGAAGCAAGGACCCAGCGAAGGCTCTCGCAGAGCTACCGTAGCCTTCTTGCCAATTTTGTTCAAACCCAATGTCAGACCGATACTGACGGTGGTCTTGCCGATACCGGCTTTTGTCGGACTGATGGCCGTCACGAGGATAAGGCGGCTTTGCTTCACCTTCTCTTCGTCAATGAGGTCAATAGGTACCTTGGCCATATACCGTCCGTATGGATCTATTTTCTCTGGGTCGATACCCAACTGGGAAGCGATTTCGCTGATGTGCTTCAGCTCGCACTCTCTTGCTATCTGTATGTCTGTCTTCATCTTCTTATTTAACTTATTGTTTTCTTTTGTCACGACTCGGCATAATTTGAACAAGTTCAATTCTGCACTCGCTGCTCCAAAAGTTTCCTATTTAATCATTTACCATTTACTATTTAATAAGGATTTTACGGGCATGTCCGTCAGCATCGATAATGATGTTGATACCACGCTGCATGTTCTGCTGGCGTTGACCGCCGATGTTATATACGGTTTTTCTTCCATCTTCCATTTTCCATCTTACTTCCTCAATTCCCGTGTTATCGCCTAAGTAGCGTAGACGGCATTCGGCCAAAAGGAACTCCTGCATGCCACTACCCATTTCGCGGAACTGGATGATGTACTTGCCTTTCTTGGTTACTTCGAAGTCAAGCGTGTTACGCTGGGCTGTCGAGAGGTCGCCTGCGTAGTTGCCGTTAACATTCGGCTTGGCAGTCAGTGTGGCTGACGACTTGATGGCGGCTCCGCTGCTGCTGAGGATGCGTGCCTGGTAAGTGGGTGTACCTTTCCATGCTGCCATTGCGTAGACAAGCTGGTAGTTGCCTGGTTCGAGTGTCAGCTGATAGTTTGTCTGTCGGCCGTACTCTGCGCTGGTGGTGCGCCAGTAGAGGGCTTTACCTTGATAGCCTGTCATGCCGGTGAAGGTACGTGGACCGTTGCCGTTCTGTGCAGGATAGTTGCGTACATCGTTGCCGTCTGTGGTACGCCATCCGATGGGAAGTGCTCCGCTGCTAACGTCGCTGAAGTCGAGTTCGTAGATGGCGGCCATGTCGTAGAACGCAGGTTGGATGGTGACGTTGTCATCGGGCATGACGAAGGTGACGGTTGTGGCTCCTTTCTCTACAGGAATGGTCTTGCCTTGAGTGAAGAAGATGGAGTTGACAACACTCATCAACTTAATGCCATAGCCCTCTTCGGGGTTGATGGTAAGTGTTACGGTATCTCCTGCTGCGGCAGAGTCGACATCAGCTACAACCGTACCGAAGTCAGACGGACGAATCAGTACCTTGAACTTCTCCTTTGGTGTACCGGCTGGTTCATAGATGATTTGGTCGATATACATCGTGATGGAACCAGAGTTCTGGAGTATCAGCGTGTTGGAACCTGCTTTCAGTGTGGCAGGAATGACAGCTATGTGCCAGTCACTCATGCCTACCTTTTCGAAGGCCACGGTTTTGACAGTGCCATTGACGGTTGCACGCATATTACCTGTCTTATTGCTGTTGCAGTAGCGCACGAGGATGTTATAGTCGCCGCCTTCCGCTAACGTCAGTTGGTGGCGCAGGGCACAGTTGGTCGTAGCTTTGGTCTCGATATACCCCATGCCGGCGAAGTCATTCACATGTTGTGCCCACCATCCGGAGCTGGTCAGTGAGCAGTTCGCATCCTTACGGTCCATGTTCTCTGCCTCAATGAGGATGGGACCTCGGAACGGTTCTGGCTTCTGAGGTTCAGGTAGTGCCTCTGCTGGGAGGATGTCGGTGAGTCGCTCGGTGGCGTCACCTGAACAGTTGATGCGCAGGATGGCTGGTCCCATGTGTTTCACACTGATGGTGAAGGTTTTTGCCTCTGCATCGTAGGATCTACCCGTAAGGCTGGCGTTGTGTTCCGTGACATTGGTTACAGGCTTGGTCAGTTTGGTGGTAGGCTCGACTGTCACCCCTGTGATAATGATTTGGTCGGTCTGCTGTGCGGTACTGTCGCTACGGTAGTTGTTTAGATAGAAGTCGATGTGGTCGGCATACTCGCGAATGATGCCGCTGGAGAGTTTGCCGTAGGTCAACTTCAGCGAGTCGCAGGTGTTGTACTGCAGTGGCATTTCTGCCGAAGCAGTCTTCTTCTTATTTAGATAGGTGTAGGGCGTGTAAGTGACTAATTGGTTGCGGTAGCGGTTCACATAGAGGTCGCCCTTCGACACCTCAGGATAGCGTGCGTTGAAGTCGTTGACCTTGCGGGTCTGCGTACTCCAGCGCGATGAATAGTTCGATTTCTTCACTTGCAACGGGATTGCTTTGGCTGCTTCGTCGTAGAGACCTGTCACCATCGGGATGGCACCATAGCGACCTGTCGACTTGAAGTAGCAGAGGTTGTCGCCCCAGTTACCGCTGCCACGGTTGGCAGGGTCGGTCTGCTTATACAGTCCGTCATACAGATTGTCCCACACACGGAAGTCGTCGTTCGTGTCGTGAACCACCACGATCTTGGTCTTGGCTACGACTTCTTCACGCGAAGGGATATACATGGTTCCGTCGATGATGCGCCGCCACATATCGAGCCAAATGGCCTTGAAGTTGGGGAAAGTGCTCCAGTTGCGACGTGTATAGCCATCGACCTGCGAGTCACGCTCGTTCTGGAAACATTCGCCCGACCAAATCAGTTCGGGACCGTCCCATACAGCACCTCCATTCACACAGGTCTGTTCCATCACCGTGCCGATGCCTGCACTGCCTGGGTATTTGCACTTGTCGCTACCTACCAACGCATCCATGGCACCGTTCCATCCGCAGTTGTCGTAACGTACGCCATAGTTCTTCGTCAGACCAGAGATGAAGGGACCGAAGCAGACGCTTTCGTTGTTGTAGAAACTGCTGGCGTGCGTGTATTTATAGAGGAACACCATGGCTTCGGGGTATTTCTTACAGGCTTCGAGGAATCGCGGCTCGGTTTTCAACTGGGCGATGGGGTCTGTGTCGAAGTGGTAGATGCCACCACACCAGCTGACGGTGAGGAAGCCGCCGTACTTATGCGACATCTCCACCAGATTGGCAAACAATGCCCATCGGCTTGATTTGGTCTGTGAACTCAGGTCTCCTGCATCACCGAATGCCCAGAACTGCTCGGCATAGTCCCAACCGAGGAAGTTGGGGTAGGTCTTGAAGAAGTATTCGAATGTCTCCAGGTCATAGTCCTGAATATGTGTCTTACCGCCACTCGCTGGCTGACACGAGAACCACATGCCATTCTGCTGACATACCGATGCCCATGACTTATAGGTGCGCACTGCATTTCGAGGCATGCGATACATACTGGTCTCTGTGTCGAACTGGCACGAAAGAGAGAGGTTCATGCACACGTATGGACGTACATCCTCGGGAATGAGGTCTATTATTTTCTGTGGATCGGCAGAGTTCCACACGTCGATGTGGATGAACCACAGCGGATGTTCGCGGTCAATAGGGCGACGCTGTTGGGCTGCCATGTTTTGCCATGTCGTCAGCATCATGATTACTGTCATGGCCATGATGATGGTGCCCTTGCCAAGGTAGCGTTCAATCTTTTCCTGATAACTCTGTCTTAATATCGCACTCATGATTCGAGTTTTATCTTTTATAATAGAAATTTTGTGCAAAGATACTCATTTTATTTTTATTTAAGACAAAATCGCATCTTTTTTGTTCAAATCACTCCAAAATAAAGAATTCACAGAC
>Ga0265301_10007228_pt1 | contig 10446 bp, 8 predicted proteins | sample AusTroGonzalo_MG_2_FD_193488 | JGI IMG/M metagenome (GOLD analysis project Ga0265301, IMG submission 193488) | Bovine rumen microbial communities from tropical cattle in Woodstock, Queensland, Australia - Gonzalo_04 | ecosystem: Host-associated > Mammals > Digestive system > Stomach > Rumen ...
GGTCGTTGTAAGGAATCTCACCCATGTTCACATGCTTGCGGAAATCAGGGTTAGTGGTGTAGGGGGCACGATAGAGGATAGCCTGAGCATTGGCCAGGTCACCATCAGTGCTCTGTCCAGTAGATGCTCCTGTAAAGATAGCCACCTTGAACTCGCGGCCGGCCTCGTGCTCAGCCACAGCAATCTTTGCTAACTCCTTCGTAGTTGCCTTGGCCACACCAGCAGGTGTGAAGCCACTCATGGCGATGTGCTCGCCATTCTTAATCAATGCTGCAGCCTCAGCAGCGGTCATACGTGTATAAGCCATTCTAATTGATATTTTGGACGTTTTCTTTTTTATAGGGCGCAAAGTTACTAAAAAATGCGAAAAATAAGCCCTTTTTTAATTATTTATTATCTAAACACCTTATTTAATTAATATATTTTGTATCTTTGCAACGAAAATGAATCAACTTTCACTGAAAATATATGCCATCATTTGTTTGTGTCTGTTCCGCCTGAGGACATGGGCACAAGATGATTTTGGGCTTGACCAACCGACGACAAGCCGTAGGAGCGATGATGAACTGACAGGACTTTCAGGCTTTGATGATATGGTTGACTATCGGCCTGTTCACATCCGTATGTCAGACATCCTCTTGGTCATCTTCTTGATAGTGTGTTGCTATGTTTTCGGTAAGATATGGAAAGGCTGTATCTATATCATCCTGGCCTTTGCCGCTTTCATGTATTTCTTTGTAAGATAAAAAAAAGCCCTATGAGACTCAAGGACTCATAGGACTTATTGTGGGTATTGGATTCACTTAGGGTGCTGGGTTGAAGCCTCCGCCGAAACCGCCACCAAAGCCGCCTCCGCCGAAGCCACCGCCTCCGCCGAAGCCGCCAGGACGACCTCCGCCGAAGCCACCGCCGCCGCCAGGACGGCCACCGCCGCCGCCAAAGCCTGGGAACTGAGCATCGGGCTCACGTCCTATCTCCAGCAGTAGTTTGACGAGGGCACGACGACGCTGTGACCATGTGGGATAGTCATCGGCACGCAGCACTCTGGGGCTGAAGCCGGGCATACGCATGCCACCGCCTCCACCCTGAGGCATGAACTCCATAGCGCTGGTAGTTACGATGCAAGGCTTGGTTTTGCCGTCAGCCAGCAAACGGTCGATGATAGCATCGGCACCGCCAATCTTGAACCAGCTCTCCATCGTATCATCCTTACCGGGAATCAACTGGATGATCTTCGGCATGGACATACCCTGCTGACGAGACATGGGTGAAGTGTACCATGCTTCCTTGCTTTCCAGGTCATAGGCCACGCGACCATGCTCTATCTCACCCTGAGAAGCGAAGTTGAAGGGCGACAGAGGATTGTCGGCAATGCTGAACTTAAAGCCTCGGTCAGGTGAGAGATACATATTGCTGGGGTCGGCAACGGCTGTGCCGTCAACGATAAAGCAATATTTGAAGGTCTCGAAGATATAGTCTTTCATCTCTGTGCTCCACACACCGTCAGAGTCGCGCTCCATGGTGATGCTTTCTGGAATCATCTCGCAAAGTAACTCCACCTTCTTGGCCTCAGGAGCCTTGAAACGGAAGATGATACCATCAGCTGTATATTCAGGAGAGATGATAGGACGTGGGAACAGACGAGCCATCACGCCAGCAGTGAACTGCTGCTCCTGACCAGTGGCAGCAGGAGCGGGCTTGGCTTCCTTCATGGCAGCCTCAGCAGCTTTCTTGTTGAAGAGCAGGGGCAGCGTCTGAGCCAGGAAGCACTTGGCGTTCATCCAAGTGTGGCCGAACTTGTCGTTGGTGAAATACTTAACGCTGGTGATACCCTTCTCATCGAGGAACTGCATATAGTCGCGAGCATTACCATAGAGGAAGTCGTCAGTACCAACGCCGAGCCAGAAAAGGTGAATCTTCTTGTTGGTGTCAGAGGCCTTGTCGTAGACATTAGGAATATCCGTTGAGGTGAACGAGCTGTAAGAGCAGAGGTACGAGAACTTGTCGAGGTTCGACAGACCATTCATCAGGGCCTGGTTGCCACCACGTGAGAAACCACCGATAGCACGGTTGTCTCGATCGTTCTTCGTACGATAGTTAGCCTCGATATAAGGCATCAGGTCGTTGATGAGGTCCTTACTGAACACGTCGCCGCCAAAACGCATCTGGGGGGCACCAGCAGGAGCACCTTCTGCTGCAGGCTTAGGAGGCAACAGCTTGGTGGGATTGCCATAAGGCATCACCACAATCATCTCTTTGGCCTTGTCCTCAGCCAGCAGGTTGTCCATGATATAGTTCACACGTCCCACCTTATAATAGACTTCCTCGGTATCGGTGGTGCCGCTGATAAGATAGAACACAGGATACTTCTTCTGCTGGTCCTCCATATAGCGGGGAGGCAGATAGACCACAGCATTGTTAGTACCACCTAGACTCTTAGAATAATAATGTACATACTCCACACGTCCATGGGGCACCTCGCGGATGTCGTGAGGCAGTGCACCCTTCTTTGAGGGAATCTCCACCAAACTGTTCTTAAAGCCCTCGTTGGGGAAGTACTGTGGGTTCAGGGGATCCATGATGCTGACACCATCAACGATGAAGCAGTAGGGATACATGTCTGGAGCAGCAGGCCCCAGCGTTACACTCCATACGCCATCAGCACCACGTGTCATCTCTTTCTGTCCTGCAAACTGTACGTCGACCAGTACTTTCTTGGCTGAGTCGTTCTGATAACGGAAGGTTACAGTCCCGTCATCATTGGGACTGGGTTGCGCTGAACCTGTGATTGCACAGGTCATCAGCGCCAGCATAAGCATAGTTTTTTTCATTATTAATATCGGCTAAAAGGTTAGTTATTGAGTTATTTCACGGTAAAATCAAATGACTTCAGGTCCTTATCCAGCGACGAGGTACCATAGAGAATCTTATAGCGACCAGACATTACGCTCAGCTCGTCGATATTCTCGTTGTAGTACTCGAAAGCCTCACCATCGAGGGCTATCTCAGCCTTCTTCGTCTCACCTGGTTTCAGGCTCAGCTTCTGGAAGCCCTTCAGGGCCTTGATGGGAGCGCCGGCATCGTCGAGACGCTTCACATAGACCTGAACGGTCTCAGTACCTTCACGCTTGCCAGTATTGGTAACAGGAACGGTGACGGTTACCTTACCATCCTTCTTCATGCTCTTAGCGCTGAGCTTACCCTGACCTACGTTGAAGGTGGTGTAGCTGAGGCCATAGCCGAAAGCATACTGAGGTACGCCAGTGAAGTAACGGTAGGTGCGGTTCTTCATCGAGTAGTCCATGAAGTCGGGCAGGTCGGCAGTAGAGCGATAGAATGTCACAGGCAGCTTGCCACTAGGGTTGAAGTCACCAAAGATGACGTCAGCCAGTGCCTTGGCACCACCTTGACCAGGATACCAAGCCTGCAGCAGTGCATCATATTCGCCCTCAACGCTACCGAAAGCGATGGCAGAACCAGAGCAGTTCACGAAGATAACGGGCTTGCCGGTCTTGTGCATAGCCTGAACCAGCAACTGCTGTACCTTAGGCAGCTCGATGTCGGCCTTGTCGCCACCTTCGCCCTCCATACGGGCCGAGATACCGCCGATGATAATGATGGCGTCGGCCACCTTCAACTCGTTGGCCAGATCGGTGAAGTCAGCCAGCTTACGCTCACAGATATCACCACGTAGCATAGCGAAGTTACCATTGCCACGACGATACTCGATGACGACATCATAGGTCTTGCCTTTCTCAACATTGAAAGATTTATATTCCGCACCACGACGTCCGCCGAAGCCGAAACCACGACGACCACCGCCGCCCTTGTTCTCTTCAACTACCTGACCATTGACCTTCAGAATATAGCCATTGTCGGTAGAGAGGGTGTACTTCATCTCACCAGTGAAGGTGGCTTTATACTGACCACTGATGCGAACGGCGAGGTTGTCGTTTGTGATACCCTCGGCAAAGCCCCAAGCACCAAAGGTTGAGAAGTTCAGCTCAGTGTAGTAACCACTCTTGACGGGGTTCTCGAAGTTCGTGTTTCTGTCGTTCCAGAACTCTACCTTCACACCCTTGCCGTCGTTGAACTCCAGCAGGTGGGGCACAGTGATAAACTCATCGTTCAGCTCGCAGGCCTTGCGATAGATAATGTTAGCAGCAGGCACAGCAGCCTTGATGCCACTGAGAAGCGAGTGCTGGTGCTCCTTGGTGGGTGTGCCACCGTAGTTACCGTTCAGCAGTTCCACATCGTCGGCATTGGGACCGATGACAGCCAGCGTCTTGATGCTCTTTGAGAGAGGCAGCACGCCTTTGTTCTCCAGCAGCACCATTGACTCGCGGGCGGCCTGAGTGGCCAGGTCGTTGTTCTTCTCACTGCTGATGACGTCAGGACCGAGGTTTGCCCAAGGCAGCATCTCAGCAGGATCGAACATACCCAGTTCGAAGCGGCCCATCAAGGTCTTACGCAGATGACCGTCGAGGTCGGTCTCTTTGATGAGGCCTTTCTTCAAGCCCTCAGTCAGCGACATAAAGACCTTACCGCACTCCAGGTCGGTACCGTTCAATACAGCATCGACAGAGGCAGAGAGTCCGTCTTTATGTGTTTCGTGCTGTCCACGGTTGAAGAAGTTATTGATGGCGTCGCAGTCAGTCAGCACGATACCATCATATCCCCACTTGTTGCGCAGGATATCAATCAGCAGACGGTCGCTGGTGCAACAGGGCTTACCTTCAAAACGCTGATAAGCACACATCACCTCACGAACATTGGCTTTCTTCACCAATGCCTTGAAAGCGGGTAGGTAGGTCTCCCACAGGTCGCGGTTGGTGGGGTCAACGTTCATCGAGTGACGCAAGGGCTCCGGACCACTGTGCACAGCATAGTGCTTGGCACAGGCATGGGTCTTGAAGTACTTGTCGTTATTACCCTGCATACCCAGAACGGTCTGAACGCCCAGAACGGCATTCATATAGGGGTCTTCACCGCAGGTCTCCTGACCGCGTCCCCAGCGAGGGTCACGGAAAATATTGACATTAGGACACCAGAACGTCAGCTCAGGGTTGCCGGGATAATAGGTCACACCCATGGGGACGTTGAACAGCTTAGGATCGTTGTGGTCGGTACGGTTCCAGTTGGCACGAGCCTCATCACTCACTTGCGAAAAGACATCGTACACAAGCTGTGCGCTGAAGGCGGCAGCCATACCAATGGGCTGAGGATACACGGTGTAGTCACCCTGACGTACACCATGACAGGCTTCACTCCACCAGTTGTAGGAGGGAATACCCAGACGGTCGATGGATACACTCTTGTTCATCATCAGACCGACTTTCTCTTCAGGAGTTAACATTCCCAGCAAATTTTCTACACGTTCTGCTCTTGGCAGTTTGGTGTCCTGCCAGGGATACTTGACTTGTTGTGCTTTCACGCTTGTGGCACTCATGACAACGGCTAAGGTTGCCAGCATCATTCTTGTTTTCATGCTTTGTTTTTAATTAATGGTTTTCACAGCGCAAAAATACAAAAAATCCGGTGCGTAGACTGCACCGGATGTTTCAGGAATTTTTCTGTTTGTCGCATTTAGTGTTTACGGTTGGCTCGTTGCTCCCTATACTTGGCTTTTTGCTTGGCAGAACCACTGCCATGAGCCCCCGTAATATACTTTTTCTTCTTGGCCTTGGTCTTTACTTTTCCTTCATTCGGGTCTTTGCGTTCACCGCCTCGTCCGAAGGAAATACCATTCTCAAGAATGCTCTGGAAATCGTCGTCTCTTCCCATTTCTCATTTATTAATGATGGAACAGACGAACGCCAGTGAAGGTCATAGCGATGCCGTACTTGTCACAAGTCATGATGACATGATCATCACGCACCGAACCACCAGCCTGGGCGATGTACTGTACACCACTCTTGTGGGCACGTTCGATATTGTCGCCGAAGGGGAAGAACGCATCACTACCCAGACTCACCTCAGTGTTCTTGGCAATCCAGTCCTTCTTCTCTGCCAGCGTCAGCACCTCGGGCTTCTCTGTAAAGAATTGCTCCCAGGCACCATCACGCAGCACATCATCGTGTTCGTCCTCAGAGATATATACGTCGATGGTGTTATCACGGTCGGCACGACGGATACCCTCCTTGAAGGGCAGGTTGAGTACCTTCGGATGCTGGCGCAGCCACCAGATATCTGCCTTCTGTCCAGCCAGACGGGTGCAGTGGATGCGGCTCTGCTGACCGGCACCGATACCGATGGCCTGACCGTCCTTCACGTAGCATACCGAGTTCGACTGGGTGTACTTCAGGGTGATAAGGGCAATCATCAGGTCGCGACGGGCCTCTGCCGAGAATGTCTTATTCTGTGTGGGGATGTTCTCAAACAGGGCGGGGTCGTCCAGCTGAATCTCGTTACGTCCCTGCTCAAAGGTAATGCCAAACACCTGCTTGGTCTCAACGGGAGCGGGCTTGTAGTTTGCGTCAATCTTGATGACGTTATAGGTTCCCTTGCGCTTGTCTTTCAGAATCTCCAACGCCTCAGGGGTATAGTCGGGGGCGATGACACCATCAGAGACCTCTCGCTTGATAATCAGGGCGGTGGTCTTGTCGCAGGTGTCGCTCAGGGCGATGAAGTCACCATAGGATGACATACGGTCGGCACCACGAGCACGGGCATAGGCACAAGCAATTGGTGACTCATCCAGACCAGGAATGTCATCGACGAAATAGATGTGCTTCAGTGTGTCGCTCAAAGGCAGACCAACGGCAGCACCGGCAGGTGATACGTGTTTGAACGAGGCTGCAGAAGCCAGGCCTGTGGCTTGCTTCAGTTCCTTCACCAGCTGCCAGGAGTTGAATGCATCCAGCAGGTTGATGTAGCCAGGACGGCCGTTAACGACTTCGATGGGCAGTTCAGAGCCATCGGCCATATAGACACGCGATGGTTTCTGATTCGGATTACATCCGTACTTCAAGGGTAATTCTTTCATTTTTGCAACGCAGTTTGGTTTCAGACTGCAAAGGTAGTGCAAAATGAGCGAAAAACCAAATTTCTTCGCTAATTTCTATTAATAGCGGTGCTCATACGAGTAAGCTTGGAGTCTTTGGTGACGAGTCAGAACTTCCAGCGTAGCTGCAGGTCTAAATCGGTGGTGTGTGCTTGTGCTATCTGCTGCTGTCCTGTGCCAATGATAGACCTGTCGAAATAGTTGGTGTAACCCAGCTTGGCCGATAGCCGTAGGTTCTTGATAACATCGGCACGAACATAGAAAGCCAAGCGGAGTCCTTCGCCGTAGAACATCGGGAAGGCGATGTCGTGCTGCATCTGATGCTCATAGATATAGATGCGGCTGTTGTAATCATCTGTTTTGAAATACCCTGTAGCCAGGTTCAACAGCCAGTTGTTTCGTTGCCAGCCCAGATGCTCACTTATCATATAGCCGCTGCAGGTGGTCTTATAGGCAGAATGGGTATAGTCCAACTGGGTCTTGGTGCTCCAGGCGGCAGGATGAGTATAGTTAACAGATATTCGTCCCCGTTGTTCGTTGTCAGAGATGAGCGCTGTGGCCTCTTCATTATTCTTCTGACCCAAACGTAGTCTGTGTCGTGCCTTTATATTCCAGTGCTGCAACTGCCAGTCGCCCTGCAACAGAAAGTCCCAGGCATGTGAGGTGTCTATTGCCTGATAACGGGCCCAAGGGAAATAGGCATAGTCGGCATAGCCCTGCAGATGTAGATGTCCCATCGGTGTCCAAGAGAATCCCAGATAAAAGCCGCTCTCGTTCTGGGCACGGGAGTTATCGCCGAAGCTATGTGCATGATAGCCTGTATAGCGATAGCTGTAGAAACGTTGCAACGCCATCAGACTGAGGGCACTCGAGGGCTGAAAGCTGAGTGTATGGATGGTGGCCAGCGCACCGTTACGGTCTGTGGCCGTCTCACCACTCAGCGAGAAGCGGTGGTGCGTATAGCCGTAGTCAAGGCTCACATTGGAAAAGCGATCACCCTGCGGATAATATCTGCGATAGATGACAGCTGTATCTGGCATCAGCTGACGGTCCAGTGTAGTCAAGACAGCATGAGCCCCCAGATGTAGTCCACCTTGTCGGAAGCTGATGCTGCCGCCAAGGTCCGTCTCGTGGGTGTTGCCTTTCTTCTCGTATTCCGTCAGAGTACGGTGATAGCCATTAGTGATGATGGTGGCTGCTGTGCCGTCGTCATTGAGGGTAGCATCCAGTGGACGATAGGACGCAAAGATGGTGACGGAAAGCGGTTGTAGTAGCCTCATGGTTGCTGCCGCTCCTTGAAAATAGTCTGCCTCAGAACGTGAGCTATGAACCCGCAGGCTGTTCGTCTTTCTTCCCAGCTTCTGCAGCATGGATAGCTTTCCCAACGAGAAACTGGTGTTGAGAACCAGTCCTAAACCGGTAGAGACCTTGTATTTTCCGACGATAACATTCTCTAACCACCCCATTCGCTGCACCTGTATATAATAAGAATAGGTGTCATAGCCCCAGGAGTTGCGTTTCCCAAAGAACGGCTCGCCAGCGTCCTGAGCACCTATCAGGCCCGCTTTCACATAGCTGCCAAAAGAGAACTCATAGCGCAGTGAGTGACGGTATTCATAACCCAGATAGCCGCTCTCGTCGCCTTTCCGCTGATAGAACGGTATACGTCCTGTAGCCATCAGCGTATGTCGCCCTTCTCTTGCTATCGTAGCCCATTTTGGGAAGGTGGTTTTTTCTTCCTCTTTTTCCTCCAATGTGATGAAGAAAGGCAACAGCGCCAGCTCTCGTTGTCCCATGGACTTCAGCATACGCAGTTCACCGAAAGAGCGCATAGGACCATAACTGTGGATATACTCCATCAGTTCCTCTATCTGCTGTTCAGAAAGAAAAGGCAATTGCTCCAGTTCCTCATAGCTGGTGCTGTTTAGGTTGATGGGATGTTCCGCCAGTTGCTGCAGACATTCATAGTCTTCTGCCAGTTCCTCTTCGTCCAAATCCTCAGGACTGGAGATGTCGTGCCAAACCTGTTCCCATGTTGGCTGTTGCTGCGCAAAGGCCGTCATTCCGCATAACAAACACAGGAGCACAAACCAATGTTTCATAGATAGAAAATACTTTCCGGACCCATATTAAACAGAAGATCCAGGATGCTGAGGTTGGGCAGGAAGCCGTGTTTCTGCTGATAGACCTGATAATAGGGTCGGGGCTGGAACTCGGCATCATCGCCAGGATGTTTGGGGTTGATGACTTCGCGGAAGTCATGGATGGTGGATGGAGAATACTCGGTGGTGGCAGAGATGTTGGGGTGGATATCAATCAGTTCGCACATCTTCTGGCAGATGGCATCATTATAATCCACCAGCCGTTCCCAATTGTTTTCCATAAAGAAAGGACGGATGTCGTCCTCATAATATTCAAAGAAGGGTGACTCACCATAAGCCGACTGCAGGGCCTGCCAATGCAGATGGCGCCAGTTGCCGTGATCGCTGATTCTTTGGTGACTAGTGGAAAGGTCGGCGGCATGACAAACCGGTACCGTCAGCGCCTGGACACCTTGCGTTGTAGCAATCAGACAGCGGTTGCGATAGGTCTGCTTGGGGAAGGTCTCATAGTGTTCAATGAGTACGCTATCATAGCGATATAGCTTCTGATACCATTGAACAGGACCGAAATAAGTGGTAGACAACAGGGCGGTGGTCATAAGGGCAGGAATATTCTATTGGTGCGCCAGCCCTTCCAGAACGACTCCTGCGGGTCAAGGCTGTAGACCACCATAAAGGCTCGTCCGATGATACACTCTTCGGCAATGAAGCCCAGCGTGTGTGAATCGACGGTGTTATCCGGGTTGATGGACTCCATCCAGTAATAGTCGCCATCGGCACAGTCGCTAAGGCTGGGCACAATGAGTGTCTGCCCCTCGTGGATGACAGAGTCGCCAGGCAAGGCGGCACAGCGACAGATGAGAATCTGACTGTTGTCTTTCGGATGCTCAAACGCCACCAGGTCGCCTTTGCACACAGGATGGCGTACGATGCGTCCATAACCGAAGAAACTGTCTTTTCCTCCTACCCGCAGGCCGTAGCTCCATCTGTTCACCATGATACGGTCGCCCGCCTGGAATGTCGGTTCCAGACTGCTACCGTCGATGGTGTAGATGGTGATACCCACAATCCTGATAACCATCATCAGCACGAAGGCTATCAGGAACGCCAGCAGGAATCGGAGGGCCTTCTTCACTTTTTACTTACTTGATGTTGTCCACGAATCGGAACAGACGGCTCCAACGGATACCACCACTGAAGAGTCCACGATCTGGGTCGCTCGACCACCAGATAAAGATGGGTTTACCCACGATATGATCCTCGGGCACAAAACCCCAGTAGCGTGAGTCGGCAGAGTTATGACGGTTGTCACCCATCATCCAGTAGTAGTCCATCTTGAAG
>Ga0265301_10007229_pt1 | contig 10445 bp, 6 predicted proteins | sample AusTroGonzalo_MG_2_FD_193488 | JGI IMG/M metagenome (GOLD analysis project Ga0265301, IMG submission 193488) | Bovine rumen microbial communities from tropical cattle in Woodstock, Queensland, Australia - Gonzalo_04 | ecosystem: Host-associated > Mammals > Digestive system > Stomach > Rumen ...
ATGGAGCCGTTCGTTATCGACATCAACCCCGAGGAGAGTCCTGAGTTCCAGCTCTCTGCTCACGAGGGTGAGGAGTTCATCTACGTGATGCAAGGAGAGGTTGAGATTGTCTATGGCAAGGAGACCTATACGCTGAAAGAGGGCGACAGCATCTTCTACGACTCCATCGTGAAGCATCACGTACACGGTGCCCCGGGCAAGAGTGCCAAGATTTTGGCAGTAGTTTATATTCCTTTCTGATTACTCTGTTTACTCGGAATACTCAGAATACTCAGAAATAAACAGAAGAATGGAAACAAAGAACGTAAGATTAGATATGGCGGGCAGACCATTGCCCGATAGAACATATCCTGCTGAGACAGGATCAGAGGGATATAAACTTTGGGAACGAACTTTGGGCCAGTGGCTCGAATACTGGGCAGAGACGACGCCCGACAAAGAGTATATTGTTTACTCTGACCGCGACTTGCGCTTTACCTGGTCGAAGTTCAACGAGCGTGTCGACAATCTGGCTAAGGGCCTGATTTCTATTGGCGTGAAGCAAGGTTCAAACGTCGGTATCTGGGCCACCAATGTGCCCGACTGGCTGACCTTCCTCTACGCTACCGCCAAGATAGGTGCTGTACTCGTGACGGTAAACACCAACTACAAACAGAACGAACTGGAGTATCTGTGCAAGGACTCAGATATGGAAGTTCTGTGTATTACAGACGGAACATGGGACTGTAACTATGTCGACATGACATATACGATGCTGCCCGAACTGAAGACCTGCGAGCGCGGTCATCTGAACAGCGAGCGCTTCCCATTTCTGAAGAGCGTTGTCTATATCGGTATGGAGAAATATCGTGGTATGTATAATACCGCTGAGTTGTTGCTGTTGGGACAGAACATTGAGGACGAGACGCTGAATGAGATGAAGAGCAAGGTGTCGTGCTACGATGTCTGCAACATGCAGTACACCAGCGGCACCACGGGATTCCCCAAGGGCGTTATGCTGACGCACTACGGCATTGCCAACGACGGCTATTTCACGGGCGAGAATATGGGCTTTACGCAGGACGACAAGCTCTGCGTCTGTGTGCCTCTGTTCCACTGCTTCGGAGTCGTGCTCGCCACAATGAACTGTCTGACACACGGCTGTACTGAGGTGATGGTCGAGAAGTTCGACCCGTTGGTGGTGCTGGCTTCTATCCATAAGGAACGGTGTACGGCCGTCTATGGTGTGCCCACGATGTTCATTGCTGAGCTGAATCACCCGATGTTCGACATGTTCGACCTCTCCTGCCTCCGTACAGGTATTATGGCCGGTTCGCTTTGTCCTGTTGAGCTGATGAAGCAGGTGAGTGAGAAGATGTATATGACCATTACAAGTGTCTACGGACTGACAGAGTCGTCGCCGGGTATGACGCAGACTTGTCTGAACGATACCTTCGAGCAACGTTGTACAACGGTCGGTCGCGACTTCCCGTTTGTCGATGTCAAGGTGCTTGACCCCGAGACCGGTGAGGAGTGTCCCGTCGGCGTACAGGGTGAGATGTGCTGCAAGGGCTTCAACGTGATGAAGGGCTACTACAAGAATCCTACCGCTACGGCTGAGGTCATCGACAAGAACGGCTATCTACACTCGGGCGACCTCGGCGTGAAAGACGAGCAGGGCTTCTACAAGATTACCGGTCGTATCAAGGATATGATTATTCGCGGAGGTGAGAATATCTATCCGCGTGAGATTGAGGAGTTCCTCTACCACATGCCCGGCATTCGCGATGTACAGGTGGCTGCTGTCCCCTCAAAGAAATATGGTGAGGCCGTCGGTGCATTCATCATCCTTGAGGAAGGTGCCAAGATGACGGCTGAGGACGTACAGCTGTTCTGTCGCGGCAAGATTGCACGTTACAAAATTCCTAAGTACGTGTTCTTCATCGACCAGTTCCCGCTGACGGGTTCGGGCAAGATTCAGAAGTTCAAGCTGAAGGAGATGAGTCTCGAGCTCTGCAAGCAGCAAGGTATTGAAGTTGTTTGATATGAAAATAGGAGATAAGGTTAGATTCCTCAACGAAGTTGGCGGCGGCCGTGTATCCGGTTTCCAAGGCAAGGATATCGTTCTTGTCGAGGACGAGGACGGTTTCGATGTTCCCATGCGTATCAGCGAGGTCGTGGTTATCGGTGACGAGAACTACGAGACCTCTCACATGGTTGAGAACAAAGTGAAAGGTCAGACTAAGGCAACTGAAGATATTGAGGAAGAGGAAGTGGAACCAGCCGACAAGCCTGTCACTTTCCGTGCTCCTGTTGAGGAACGTCGCGGTGGCGATAAGCTGTCTGCCTATCTCGCTTTCGTCCCGCTGGACTTGAAGGAACTGACGGATACACGCTTTGAGTCTTATATCGTCAACGACTGCAACTACTACCTGCGCTATGTCTACATGACGGCGGAAGGTACAAGTTGGCAGGTTCGTTCTACTGGCGAGATTGAGCCTAACACCAAGTGCTTCATTGAGGAGTTCGGACGCGACCAGTTGAATGAACTGGAGCATTCATGCATCCAACTCTTGGCCTACAAGCGCGACAAATATTTCCTGCGCAAGCCGGCAGTCGATGCTCTCATCAACATCGACCCCGTGAAGTTCTACAAACTCCACACGTTCTGCGAGAATGACTATTTCGAGCAGCCCGCGTTGATTTACACGATTATTGAAAACGACAGACAATTTGTTAAGCTATGAAATACGGATTTATCAAGGTTGCGGCAGCAGTGCCGGCAGTAAAAGTCGCCGATACTGAATATAATGTTCAGCAGATAGAGAGTCTGATTGCTCAGGCTGAGGGACAGGGCGTTGAGATTATCGTCTTCCCCGAGCTTTGTCTGACAGGCTACAGTTGTCAGGATCTGTTCAAGGAGCAGCTGCTGATTGACAAGGCAGAAGAAGCCTTGCTGGTGCTGCTTGACTTCACCCGTAAACTTGATGTTATCTGTGTCGTCGGCCTGCCTGTTCAGGTCGGTGCCTTGCTTTATAATTGTGCTGCTGTTATCCAGAGCGGTCAGCTGTTAGGTGTTGTTCCCAAGACCTATCTGCCTAACTATGGCGAGTTTTACGAGAAGCGTTGGTTCGCATCTTCCAGCGATCTGACGGCAACCGACATTTATCTGGCCGGCAGTCCCATTCGTATCACCCCAGATCCTCAGCTCTTCACGACAGCCGACGGTGTCAACTTCGGCATCGAGATATGCGAGGATGTATGGGCACCGACACCGCCCAGCAATCGTCTCTCGTTGGCGGGAGCCGATATCATCCTGAACCTCTCGGCCAGCGATGAACTGATAGGTAAGCACGACTACCTGAAGGCACTGCTCAGTCAGCAGAGTGCCCGCACAATGTCGGGCTATGTCTATAGTAGCTGTGGCTTTGGTGAGTCGACGCAGGACGTCGTCTATGGCGGCAATGCTATCATTTACGAAAACGGTCAGCTGCTCTGCGAGGGCGACCGCTTCAACTTCCAGCCTCAGATTAAGATTGAACAGATTGATGTTGAGCGCCTGCGTACTGAGCGCCGCATGAATTCTACCTTCATTACTGCTCAGGCTCGTATGCGCCAGTCTGTGGTGAGCATCGCCTGCAAGCCTGTTATCGGTCGCGAGTTCCAGTTGGAACGTTCCATTGAGCCGCATCCTTTCATCCCCAAGCCTGAGCGCATGAAGGCTGACTGTGAGGAAATTTTCAATATCCAGGTTGCTGGACTTGCCAAGCGTCTCTATCATATCAACGGACAGAAGGCAGTCATCGGTATCAGCGGTGGTCTCGACTCTACGCTGGCGCTGTTGGTCACCGTCCGTGCTTTCGACAAATTAGGTCTCGACCGTCACGGTATTATCGGTATCACGATGCCGGGCTTCGGAACTACCGACCGTACGCACAACAATGCTGTTGCGCTTATGCAGCAGTTGGGTGTCACCATCCGTGAGATTAGCATCGCCAAGGCGGTTACCCAGCATTTTGAGGATATTGGCCAAGACCCTAAGAAACACGATATTACCTATGAGAACTCTCAGGCCCGCGAGCGTACACAAATCCTGATGGATGTCGCCAATCGCGAGAATGCTATTGTTGTAGGAACTGGCGATTTGTCGGAACTGGCGTTGGGCTGGGCTACGTATAACGGCGACCATATGTCAATGTACGGTGTCAACGCCGGCGTTCCAAAGACGCTTATCCAGTATCTGGTACGTTACTATGCCGACCATGTTGTCGCAAATACCGAGGCGCAGAAGACTCTGCTTGACATCGTTGACACACCCATCTCGCCGGAGTTGATTCCTGCTGACGAGAAAGGAAATATCAGGCAGAAGACAGAGGACCTTGTTGGCCCATACGAACTGCACGACTTCTTCATCTATTATTTCCTGCGCTATGGTTTCCGTCCTTCTAAGATTCTTCTCTTGGCGATTAAGGCGTTTGCTGGTGTCTACGATGAGGAGGTCATTAAGAAATGGCTGCAGATATTCTGTCGTCGCTTCTTCAGCCAGCAGTTCAAACGCTCTTGTCTGCCCGACGGTCCGAAGGTCGGTTCTATCAGCTTGTCGCCACGTGGCGACTGGCGCATGCCGAGCGATGCCTCCAGCTCATTGTGGCTGAAGGATCTGGAGCGCAATTCCTTGTTCCCGGATATGTAAGTCAAAGGCAACAGCTTTGCACTTTATAGCTCAATGGTTATACGGCCATTGATTTGTCGTCCTGTCAAATAGTTCGGGACGGCCCATTGGCGGTTTGTAACGTCAGTCACCCAGTAGTAGCTGTTGACGTTGGAGATGCCGAAGAGATTCAAGCAGTCAATACCGAGCCACACCTTTCGTAATGCGAATCGCGATGCTGCAACGGAAGGACTATAAGCGAGGTACGACATACCGATGTCGGCACGCTTATAAGCAGGTGCGCGGAAGTTCTGCTGCTCGATGCCGCGGTGCGGCGCTCCGAAAGGCAGACCGTCAGCATAAGCTAGTCGTAGAGTCATCTTCCAGCGCTCTGTACCAGGGAAGTAGTCCGTGAAGTGCCAGTTGATGGCAAAACGCTGGTCGGTAGGCAACGGGAAATTATCTGCTGCCGACTGACTGTCGAAATGCTGGCTGGTCTTCATCAGCGAGAAGGTGAGCCAAGAGTCTGTTCCCGGCACGAATTCGCCGTATAGTTTCAAGTCAAGACCGGCTGCATAGCCCGAGCAGAGATTCTCACCGTAATATGTCACCTTGACGTTCTGTACATTATAAGGTACGAGATTTGACAAATGCTTATAATAGGCTTCGGCTGTGAATTTGAACGGACGCTCCATCATGCGGAAACGGTAGTCGAGAGCTGCAATGAACTGGAGCGAACGCTGACTCTTAATGTGATTGTTCAGCGTGACAATGGTCTGTCGGCCGATTGTCGTTGTATCGCGCAGTTCCTTGAAGAACGGCGCCTGATAGTAGAGACCGGTTGCCAGTCGCAGGGTGACATCGTGGTTCCACATGGGAACAATGGCGAGTGAGGCGCGTGGCGATACAGTCGTCTCGCCACTAAACGACCAATGGCTGAAGCGTACGCCATAGTTTAGTGTGAAGAACGACTCACTGGGCGTTGACCAGCGGTAGGTATCCTGCAGGTAACCCTCCACGCGACGGGCATTAATGGTATTCTTCGATGCCAGCGTGTAGATGAGGTCAAGACGGTCGGCAGAGTGGGGGATAGAGTAGCCGCTGGAGTCACGCATCTCGTACTCTCGACTGTTTTCCTTGATATGCTCCCACTTCATGGTGACGCCTGCCTCCAGCTCATGATGATTCCATCGGTGATTGGCCATCAGTTTCAGGCTCTGGACGTTAGCAGTCAGATAGTTACGCGCATGCTCCATATAGGTCCCGACACCCAGATTCTCTGACGACTGTGAATCGTCGAGCCAGTACTGTCCCTGAATATCATACGTTTCCTGTTCCTTCGTGTTAAAGGCTGATGCCAGTAGTTTGACGGTACTTGAGTCGCCGAAATGACGTGCGATAGAGAATGTTCCGAAGTAAGTACGGAAAACGTCCTGTTCCTGTCCGTCAAAGTAGACTTTGAACGATTTCACATCCTGCATAGTACCGAAACTTGTCTCGCGGTCCTTCGGCTTGAAGTCGTAGTGATTGTCTGCTATGTTACCGATGAAGTCAACCGTCCAACGGCGACTGGGTGTCCAGCTCAGATATGTCTGGTAGTCAATGAATCGCGGACGGTACTCGCCCGTTGTCTCCAGCGAGCCCAGCAGATAGCGATTCGTCTTATAGCGCAGGCCGTGACTCATGGAGAAATACTTGTTACCTGTTCCTATATAGGCACTGGCTCCAAGCAGACTGGCAGTCGCTGTGGCTTCCCATCGTTGCGGACGACGATATGTAATGTCAAGTGCCGACGACATCTTGTCGCCGTATTTCGCCTCGAAGCCGCCTGTGGAGAAACCGATGCGCTCCACCATATCACCATTGATGACTGATAGACCTTCCTGCTGTCCGCTGCGTATGAGCAAGGGACGATAGACTTCCACATTATTTATATATACGAAGTTCTCGTCGAAGGAGCCGCCACGCACATTGTACTGACTCGACATCTCGTTGTGTGTCGAGACGCCTGCCTGCTGCTGGATGAGGTCTTCGACAGCGTTGCCAGATGCTGTGGGATTGTTCCGTATGTCTTTGATGTCGAGCTGTTCGGTGGCTGTTGTCTGACGGCGCTTCTCTGTGACCGTCACTTCCTGCAGCGCATCCTGCGGATAGAGCGTCATGAGTACGGTCTGCGTACCTTTAGGATGATGAAAAGTACGTGTACGCGTCTTGAAACCAATCATCGAGAATTGAACAATGACGCTATCGGCAGACTGCAGGCTGATGTTGAACTCGCCCTTCAACGACGCCATCGCCACCTTACCCTGAGCAATACAGGCAATCGTCGCCATCTCGACGGGGTTGCCGTCCTCGTCGACAATTTTGCCTTTCAAAGTAAAGCTTTCAGCTAAACCGCTGATGCTCACCGTCATCAGGACGATGAGAGCCAGCAGACGGAAGAGATGGTTCTTGTATGACATATTTATAATAACGCAGCAGTTGCTGTTTTATTATAATTCGCCGTGATGCAGTTCGCTAATCAGCGATGTGACGTAAGGGCGTTGCCAGTCACGTTCGTGAAGGCGCAGGTCACCATACTGCAGAATATCGATGTCTATGGGCACGATGCCGAGTTGTCGTTTCTGCGCTGTCCGTCCGAAACTGATCTCGATGGCTTTCAGCCGTTGGTTCAGCTCATCGAGAGTCTGCTCTGTGTCGCCTTCTGCCAATTGATTCAGATACAGCTCGCGACGTGAGCTCGACATCGGCTCCGTCCATTGCTCGGACGTATAGCTCACATTGGAAATAACCTTGCTGAGACACTCTCGTGCCTTAGCAAGGTTACTTTTCTGAAAGCGGTTAGCCGCCAATGACAAGATAACTTTGGTCATTGATCTTCTAACTCCCTTTTACTTCTTTATCTTCTCTCACTTTATCACTTCAACGCATTGATGCGCGACTTCACCTTGTCGACATAAGCGTCAATGGTAGCGATAGCCACAATGTTGACGACGTCGCGGACACTAGCGCCGAAGTCGATGAAGTGGATAGGCTTGTTCAGACCCATCTGAATCGGGCCGATAATCTCCACGTCGGCGTCGAGCATCTGCAGCATCTTGTAGCTGGAGCGGGCCGAGGTAAGGTTGGGGAATACCAGCGTGTTCACCTTCTTGTCCTTCAGACGTGTGAACGGATACTGCTCGTCGCGCAGTTCGTTATCCATAGCGAAGCCCAGCTGCAGTTCGCCGTCGATGGGCAGGTCGGGATACAGCTCGTGCATCTGCTCAACGGCATTCTTCACCTTCTTGGCACCAGAGCTCTGGCTGGAGCCGAAGTTCGAGTGCGAGATCATGCCGATAACAGGCTTCTCGTTGAAGAAGCGGACGGCCGTTGAAACCAGCTTGGCAATATCGACGAGTGTGTCGGTATCGGGATTCTCGTTCACCATTGTGTCGGCGATGTAGTAGGTACCCTTCGGCGAATTGATGATATGCATAGCGCCGAAGTGCTTGTATTCAGGACGTATGCCGATAACCTCGTTGACAACCTTGATGGTGTTCGAATACTTGGTGTAGAGACCTGTGATGAAGGCGTCGGCCTCGCCTGTCTCGACCATCATCATGCCGAAGTAGTTGCGCTCGAACATCTTGTCGTTGGCTTCCTGGAAGGTGTAGCCCTCGCGCTGGCGCTTCTCCGTCAGGATGCGGGCATAGCGCTCACGACGCTCCTGCTCGTTGGGATGACGCAGGTTCACAATCTCAATACCGTCGAGACTCAGGTCAAGGCTCTTTGCCAGCTTCATGATGACCTCGTCGTTACCCAGTAGCACGGGCTGACAGATACCCTCGGCCTTTGCCTGTACGGCAGCCTTCAGCATCGTGGGGTGTACGGCCTCGGCGAAGACCACACGCTGCGGATGAGCGGCGGCTGTGGCGTAGAGCTTCTGCGTCAGCTTGGTTTCCTGACCGAGCAGCACGCTGAGCGAATCCTTATACTCATCCCAGTTATCAATCTTCTTGCGGGCCACACCGCTCTCGATGGCAGCCTTGGCCACAGCAGCGCTGACCTCTGAGATGAGTCGGGGGTCAACGGGCTTCGGAATGAAGTAGTCGCGACCGAAGCGCAGGTTGTTCACCTTGTAGACGTCGTTCACCACGTCGGGTACGGGCTGCTTAGCCAGGTCGGCGATAGCGTGAACGGCAGCCAGCTTCATCTCCTCGTTAATGGCGGTAGCGTGTACGTCGAGTGCACCGCGGAAGATATAGGGGAATCCGATGACATTGTTAATCTGGTTGGGATAGTCCGTACGTCCTGTTGACATCAGCGTGTCGGGGCGGGCCTCCATAGCGTCCTCGTACGAAATCTCGGGCACAGGGTTGGCCAGTGCGAAGATGACGGGGTCTTTGGCCATCGTCTTCACCATTTCCTTCGAGAGCACGTTGCCCTTCGACAGACCTACGAAGACGTCAGCGCCGTTGACGGCCTCTGCCAGCGTCTTAATGTCTGTACGGTCGGTAGCGAAGAAACGCTTCTGTTCGTTCAGGTCGGTACGGTCCTGGCGGATAACACCTTTCGAGTCGAGCATCACGATGTTTTCCTTCTTGGCACCGATGGCCATATATAATTTGGTACATGAGATGGCGGCTGCGCCGGCACCGTTTACCACAATCTTCACTTTTGAGATATCCTTGCCGATAACCTCCATAGCGTTCTTCAGTCCGGCAGCGCTGATGATGGCGGTACCGTGCTGGTCATCGTGCATCACGGGGATGTCGAGCGTCTTCTTCAGGCGCTCCTCAATATAGAAGCACTCAGGTGCCTTGATGTCCTCGAGGTTGATGCCGCCGAAGGTGGGGGCGATGCGCTCCACAGCCTCGCAGAACTTCTCGGGGTCTTTCTCTGCCACCTCAATATCAAAGACGTCAATGCCGCCATAGATTTTGAACAGCAGGCCTTTACCCTCCATCACGGGTTTGCCGCTCATGGCGCCAATGTCTCCAAGTCCCAGCACAGCTGTGCCGTTCGAGATGACAGCAACCAGATTACCTTTGTCCGTATAACGGTAGGCTGCGTCGGGGTTATCCTGAATTTCCAGACAGGGATAGGCTACGCCAGGCGAGTAGGCCAGCGAGAGGTCTGTCTGCGTACGGTAAGCCTTCGTGGGCTTCACTTCAATCTTTCCGGGCCGTCCGCTCTCATGATATTGCAGGGCGGCTTCTTTCGATATCTTCACCATATTTATATAGTTGTTTGTTGTTGTGTTTCGAAAATCGGGCGCAAAATTACAAAAATTATATGAAATATTCACTCGGCAATGCTGCTTTTTTTCTTAAAAATACGATGAAGTTTCAATTTTTTAGTACCTTTGCACCAAAGTTGGAAACTTATGCAGGAAAACCGACAGATTTCCAGTTATCGTCAGGCCTTGAAGGAGCGAATTCTGAAGACTGCGATGGAGTTGTTTGCCACTTATGGCGTCAAAGCTGTGAAGATGGACGACATCGCAGCCAGTTTGGGCATTTCCAAAAGAACGCTCTACGAAATCTATGAGAATAAGGAGGTGCTCCTCCTGGCTGGTGTCAAGTCCCATCACGAGATGATGAGGACACAGACGCTTGAGTTTGCGCAGACAGCCAGCAACGTGATGGACATCGTGATCTTCGTCTATCGTCTGAAGAGTCAGGACATTCACGACACAACACCCTTGTTCTTCGAGGACATTCAGAGGTATCCCACCGTCACAGCCTATCTGGAACAGCAGCATCAGGACAGTCAGAAGGACTTTCAGGCGTTTATGCAGCGCGGTGTCAACGAGGGATACTTCCGTGCCGAT
>Ga0265301_10007232_pt1 | contig 10441 bp, 9 predicted proteins | sample AusTroGonzalo_MG_2_FD_193488 | JGI IMG/M metagenome (GOLD analysis project Ga0265301, IMG submission 193488) | Bovine rumen microbial communities from tropical cattle in Woodstock, Queensland, Australia - Gonzalo_04 | ecosystem: Host-associated > Mammals > Digestive system > Stomach > Rumen ...
GTTTGGCATCATATGTGTTGCGGTTCAGCGAGATGACCTCCTTCTCGCTCATAGGAACAAACTTACGGTCCTTGTAATATTGTCCTTTCAGTGTTATCGTTCCATCTTTTTCCAGCAGAAGCCTATACTTAAGTTTTTCAGGATGAATTTTGCTCGTATATCGCCAAGTCTTATATTTTCCACTCTTCCATGGGTCATCAACATCCTTGTACTTTACTTCCACAGGATGGGCATATGTCATTGTCCCCGAGGGGGAGAACTGCAGATTATACTCATGATCGCTAACCTTATCCTGCTCAAAGATCTTATCAACAAGCACATAAAAGCCAGGAAGGAAGCCCATGCGTCTATGGTTCCTATCCTCGTCGGTTGTACAATAGATACGTACAATTCCAAGGCTGTTATCCGCCTTGTAGTCTAAGGCAAGGATAACATCCTCAGGATGTGGAGTTCCTTCTTTCTTCTCCCAATGGTAATAATACTTGGTGGTATATGTTTCCTTTGCTCCAACCATGAGTGGCAGCATCAGAAACAGGAAGAATAGTATAGCGTTATATAACGAGCGCATCGTTTTCATAATGCTTGGTCTTGTTTTTTCAGATTAACGGCTTCAAATATACTATTTTCTTACTTCATTCTCCTAATAAAAGACGAAAAAAATAACAAAGACAGAGAAAATAATGGTTTTTCTGTTAAGCCAAGAAAAACAAACTCCTAGGCTAAAGAATATCTCCTGCTTAACCTAGGAGAAAAAATAGGCTGACCGAAATTACTTCAGCCAGCCTAATCATATCAAGATGTGGGATTACTTTACAATATGGAAAGGATTATTCCTTGCACTTAAATATAAATCTATTCACTTCCTAGATTGCCAAACATTCTCAAACTCTTCTTTGGATATACAATCCTCTGGAAGTAAATCAAGCATGCTTAATCCTTGGTCACACAAGAAAGAATCTCCGCAACTGGGATGCTCAGTTGACAAGTAGATAGTCTTATCCGCCTCCACTTCTATTTGCCGAACTGCATCCTCCCCAACGAAGTGAAGGTAGTACATGACTTCCTCTTCTTCCCAATACTTCCGGACGTAACATATCTTTGTTTCGAAATCAGCATACCGTTCAACGACATACAAATCTACAGACGGATGATTAGACGCAACTTCGTTTATCAAAGGCCTGATGTCATCCCAACTTCTTCCTCCAAGACCTGCTCCAATGGCAGGCATAGCAATCTCCTTTACACCTTCATTCTCTGCCATCTCCAACATTTTATGGAGGGATTTCTCTATATACTCCAGCTCGGCCTTATCCCACCAAGTCTTCTGTGTTCCTAAATTGTATATATAGCCATCACCATATTGGTATTGAAACACATCTCCCACTTTATACTTATTCTCCTTACACAAAGCCTTATACTGCTCATACATTTCAGGAAATTTGGCTTTGAATTGTAAAGCAATACCCTTCCCCATTGCGCCAACACAATTGCAGCCATGAGCATAACTCCTTACTTGAGGAATTTTAAAGATATCCCCTTCTTCAATATAATATACCATTTGATTACATATTTAGTTACAATTTGAAAGACAGTATCATCTTTCTTGTCAATGTCTAAACATTCTATAATTACATTATCATCTTTCAACGTTAGTATTCTCGTCTTTTTCCAGAACTGGGTAATATCAATGCGGAAAGTTTCCTTGAATATATCATAATATGCATAACAACTATCTTCATCGGGCTCAACAAAGAGTCTGTATTTGGAAAAATTATGAATATTGGTAAGAGAAACAGCAACAATAATCTTTTCACCTTTTGAGATTACAGATATATACTTCCCCTCGTTTAATGTTTTTATTGGAACATCATTTTCCTTTGGTGGGCAAATGGAATCATCTATCATGTCAATATATGGTGCCACGATAGTATGACTATATTGTTTCCGCTCCTTAGCCATTTCATAGTATGGACCATAAGAGGGTTCTTTCATCCCCAATGCCACAGCCTTAGAACAAGCTGCACTATATTTCAGGGGAGCATATACGGAATACGCATCATAGTCGATACTTTTATTTATAAGATATTGAATTATTTCTTTTTTTGTCTTTCCATAGGTATCTATGTGGGTTTCGCCATATTCCAAATATAACACACGATAGAATCCGTCTTCTTCATCAAAGAAATAAGAGTCATATTGATCTTCCACATGTTTGAAATAATCAGGGGTTATCTCATGGTAACATATATCCGAGTGAAAATTTGAAATATTATTCAAAATATCACCTATCTCATGACAGATAGGTATTAACCATTGTATTTGTTCTTCAGTAAGCATAATAATTTATTTCTTTTCGATTACTTTCAGAAATTCATTATAATCAAAATAATCTTTTGGATAGTGTTCATCAATCATTTCATTATCAGCAGTTAATGATATGTATTCTGTTTCCGAGGAGAATAAGGTGATATCAATTAACATATGAGGTTTATCAATCAAAAAAGATTCTATCTCATCATGATTTTTTGTATAAAGATGGAGTTTGCAACAGGAATAATAATGCATGTGGAAGAAATGAACATATACTTTTATTCTATCATCAATGATTCTAACATTAAAGCCATCACGTCTCTGCTCTGTTCTTGTAAAAGACTCTTTTTGATTATTATCAGTGGGTAATGGAGAGTCTTCTATGCTCATAAGGTATGGATCCACAATGCCATAATGATGCTCCAATCTGTTATCTGCATAACGAAGAAATAGGGGCCAGAAATTCAAATCTTCATCCAGATTCTTTTTCTGGCATTCCTCTGTAACCATTAGATCGGCATATACCGAATGTTCATCAATAATTATATCATCCACAATATGCCGGACAATTTCCCTTTTTGTCTTCCCATAGAAGATATGATGTTTAGTATTATACTCTAAATAGATAACCATTACCAGACCATATTCCTTGTCGTAGAAAAAATCATGGTAACAATTTTCCCCCTTAAAAAAATCTTCATCGACTCGGTACCCTCTTTTATATACAGGATATAGGTCGCCAACTCTATCTAATATTGAATAGGCCGTATTAAAAACAGGTACGAGCCATTGTATTTGTTCTTCTGTAAGCATATTAATTTAGAATATATCGATAATACTTTATGCAAATATACACATTTTTATTCATGTGTCCTGTCAATAGATTTGTTCTTAACATAAAAGTCTTATTCATCCATACAAATTTTGGGAAAATTTGCGTAAATGAAAAATAAATCACACAAAATCATGAAGAGAATAAATATTCTAATACAAATCAATTAATAATATTAATAGATTAACAAGAGTATTCCTAGATATAATCTCCACATCTTTCGCTATAAAAATCGTCATTTAAGAATTGTTAGAATATCCTTATGGATGTAGGCTTTTCCAGCTCTTTTTATTTACTGCAAGAGAAAGTGTGACCACGTCTCATTAAGGTCACGGCCCATTCGGGTGCTGGTTTTTTTTGTAACATTTCTGTTATTTACATACATACTATTAGGGAAAAGTGGTATCTTTGCAAATTATAAGCATTATATAGTGGTGATGTAGCCATGAATATACAAGAGTTATTGAATAGGACAGATAGGTTTGCAGCAAATGCAGGCTGTAAGATAACAGAGGTTGATGCGCAACATGCTGTTGCGGAGATGAAGGTTACGGCAGATCATCTGAATGGTGGAAATGTATGTCAGGGTGGGGCGTTGTTTACGTTGGCCGACCTGGCAATAGCTGCCCTGATGAACAGTCAGGGTCAGCTAACATATGGCATCAGCAATAGCATCATATACGTGTCCAGTGCCAAGGAAGGTGATTTGCTTCATGCTGAGGCCGTCATGATAGCCGACCATCACAAAATCCCCTCCGTAGAGGTACGTGTAACCAATCAGGAGGGAAAGGTTATCTGCCACGTCACCGGAATGGGATACCGTAAACCAATCCCTGTGCCAGAAGAGTAAATAATATTAATCCTTGCGAATTGATTATTAACAATATGAAACGGCATCTTTTTTTTACCTTTATACTGCTTGTTATGGGATATTATAATGTATACGGGCAGGAAGAGTGGGTCATTCGTCTTAAAAATGGGCAGGAAGTGACATATGACATCGATAACATAAATGAGATGTTCCCACGTGTAAAAGCTCCAGTTGTGATTCCCTTTAACGCAATATCTTTTAATGCTACTATTCGTAACATGTCTGGTAATGATGTGGCTACTGCACTGAACAACAGGTTTTTTGTTGAAGTCGTAAAGGGAGATGGCACAATTGATAATCAGATTTGTGTTATGGACAATTATACAGTGAATTACATTGGCACATCTGGTAATACAACGTCCAACACTTCTGCGTGGGAATATTTGGGGGGCAATAACAATCAAACCATTAAATATTGGGATTATAAACAAAAGCAGTATGATTTCCTTGCATATTCTATAGGAAATGTGTCGGCCACATTTGGGGGTGGAATAACACGATCAGTTGACCAACTGCAAATAACTGGAATCAACGCAGCTAAGATGAATGGCGTAAAGGATGCTACTGGAAAAATAATAGACGGAGCATATAAGATAAAAGGTAAAGTGGAAGATATTGCACAGATCTATATTGCAGATCTAGTTACTGCATATTTCAAAGAGGATATGGTGACTTATCCAAAAGAGGTGAATATCGATTTTCGACCTCTCGCAGCGAAAGTGCGTCTTGCATTTTACGAAACAATTCCCGGCTACTGGGTAAAGGACTTGCAGTTCTACAGTTCTGAAGATGATACTACACCTAATTCTGTTGCAAAGTTATATACAAGTGATCCTGACATTTTTAATGAAGAAGGCACATGTACCATTTTCTATCCGACAACGGGAGCAATGTACACGTCAGACCCTGACTATAATAAAGCTCACGTGGCATTTACTTCAGAAGCAACTGGGACAGGTACGATGAAGGAATTTGGAACATTGGAAAATAACTATCTGGGAAATGCCAGTACTTACCCAACCTATACAGGAAATTCTAGCAATAATTACTATATCTTTGTTCTCCCCGACGAGACCGGTGCTACGCTGAATATCAAGGTTAACTACAAACTTGTAGCACAAGATGGAAGCGGTGAGGTAATAAATGTTGTTGGTGCTAAAGCTCAGATTCCAGTAAGGGCTTCAATTTGGCAATCTGGTTACTGCTATACCTATATATTCAAAATTTCAGAAGTTATGGGGCCAGTTGACCCCACTTTGGGTGCAGCAAATTTATTCCCCATAACATTTGACGCTCTCGTTGTTAAAAGCGAAGATGACTCATATGATACTACAACATGGTAAATGGGAGATAGATTGTCCATAGCGATTATTGGGGCAGGAGCGGCAGGATGTTTCTGTGCCATAAACCTGAAGCGGATGATGCCCGATGCCGATATACACATCTTTGAGAGCAAGGGTAAGGCATTGGCTAAGGTTGCCGTGACGGGAGGCGGACGCTGTAACCTGACCAATACCTTCAAGGCTGTAAAGAACCTGCAGGATGTCTATCCGCGCGGCGAGAAGCTGATGCGCAGAGCCCTTTCTGTTCTCAGTCCCCAGGATACCTGTGCATGGTTCGAGCAGGAAGGTGTGCGACTGGTTGCCCAGGAAGATGAATGTATTTTCCCTGAATCTCAGGACGCTATGCAGATAGTCAACACATTGCTATATAATATAAAGGGATTAGGTATTCAACTACATATAAACGAGAAAGTTACGCATATTGACTTAAACAAATGGGATAGGGTAGTAGTGACCACTGGCGGACATGCTACACCTGCCGGTTTCGGTATGTTGGACGGGTTGGATATTCCTATAGAACAGCCTGTTCCGTCGCTCTTCACCTTTAACGTAGAAGGCGATTGGCATCAGTTGCTGATGGGTACGGTGGTAGAGGATGCGCAGGCTTTTATTCCCGGCACTAAGTTCAGGAGTAGGGGAGCGCTGTTGCTAACACACTGGGGCATGAGCGGCCCAGCTATATTGCGCCTGTCATCTTATGCTGCCCGTTATCTGGCAGAACATGACTATAAGAGTCCACTGTGCGTCAACTGGATGGGTAATACATCTGAACAGGAAGTGCGCCAGACCCTGCAGGACATGATGCAACTGCATGCCCAGAAACTCATTACCAGTGCCTATCCCCAGCAGTTCACCAGCAAACATTGGAGTGTTCTGCTCACCCGCATGGGTATACCCCTGACGCAACGCTGGGGAGCCCTCAATACCAAGCATCTGAACAAGATGCTGACCGTGCTGACGGCCGATACTTATCAGATTACAGGCAAGTGCCCCTTCAAGGAGGAGTTCGTGACCTGCGGGGGCGTATCGCTGAAGGCCATCAACATTAATACATTGCAAAGCAAGCAACACCCAACCCTGTACTTTGCCGGCGAGGTGCTGGACGTGGATGCCGTAACAGGCGGCTTCAACCTGCAGGCTGCATGGAGCATGGGGTACGTAGTTGCCAAGCATATATCCACATCACATCAAACTAATAACCAGGAATCATGAGACACATATATATAATAATGTTATTGTTCTGCCTGTCGGGAAGAACCCTGGCAGCGACAAACGAACCTGCGCAGACGGATGCAAGGGAACTGTTTGACAAGGTCTTTGATATGGTCTTCGGTCCCGAAGGATCATCATTTACCTATTCTGTAAACATTGTGGGTCTGTACAAGACGCAGGGAGATGCAGTATATAAGGATAAGAAGATAACATACAACGAGAAACGTTTTGCTGCCTGGGAGGATGGAAAGGTGGCCTATATGGTAGATAGGAAGGAGAAGAAGGTGGATATCCACGACTTCGACGACGATAAGAAGGATAAATACCTGTCAATGTTCAAATATGATGTGAACAACTTTGCCTACAGCTATAAAGACAAGGGAGACTACTACGAACTGACAGCCAAGGTGAAGAACTCTAAGTTCTTTGGCATACGGTATGTTACGGCTCTCATCAGGAAAGACAATCTGCACCCTGTAAGTCTGTCTGTCAAGCTGGCATTCATCACTACAACGGTTCAGGTAACAAACTTCCGCAGCGGCGGAATAGACGACAGTGTATTCAACTTCCCGAAGAGTCAGTTTAAAGATTATAAGTTTATTGACCATAGGGGGAAATGAAGAATGAAGAATGGACCGCCAAAGAATTATTGAAATAATGTCACGCAGATATCGCAGATATTCGCAGAAAATTTAACAAAAACCATAAAAACCCTTGCCAGTGCTGCATGCTCTGTGAGCATTATCTATAGGTATTAGCCAAAGCCCTGTTTAAGCCAGCTTAACCATTTCTTTGACTAACACCCATAGACAGCCTTCGGCTTAGCAGCCCAGTCAAGAAAAACCCCGCCCTTCGGGCTAAAAAACAAGACCCTCCTCCAACCCCTCCCGTTAGGGAGGAGAGAATTGATTAGAGAGAAACTATTAAGCCACTAAGCTAATAAGCAATTAAGCCAATAGCGGTTAGCGTTGAGCTTGAACAAAATAGTTGACGTTGACGTTATCGTTGTCGTTTAAATGGTTTTCTTGGTTTTTCTTTTTGAAAGCTTTGATATCTGAAAGATATGTTATGATATTGGCAGGAAGATTATGGAAGCTTGCTTACACAAAGCTTCATGACAATAGCAGAACGAAGTCACAAAGTGCCAAAGCTTGCAAAAAGGGTTTTAAAGGTTTTTGTTTATAATGACACAAAACTATGCATTATGAACTATGAACTATGAATTAAACGAGATCTGTGGGATCTGTGTGAAATATAATTTTGATTATTGATTTTTGAATAGAGTATTATATAATGGAAAAGATTCAATTTCAGTGTGATTATAATGAGGGATGTGCCCCTCAGATACTACAGCGTCTGGTAGAGACGAATTTAGAACAGAATATAGGCTATGGTGAGGATCCGCATTGCGAGCATGCCCGAGAGCTGATTCGTAAGGCTTGTGAAGCACCTGATGCCGATGTACACTTCCTGGTAGGCGGTACGCAGGCCAACGCGACTGTCATCAGCAGTATACTCAGACCTTATCAGGGTGTTATTGCAGCTACCACAGGTCATATTGCCGTTCATGAGACAGGTGCCATAGAACACAGTGGACACAAGGTACTGACATTGCCCGCCACAAACGGTAAGATAAAGGCTGAGCAGGTACAGCAGTGCCTGATTGGTCATTACCATGACGACGGACCCGAACATGCGGTCCAGCCCGCCATGGTGTATATCAGCTATCCCACAGAATATGGAACACTGTACAGCAAGCAGGAGCTGACGGATATACATAACGTATGTCAGCAGTACCAGATTCCACTCTTTGTGGACGGTGCACGCTTGGGATATGGATTGGCAAGCAAGGAGAGTGATATAACATTGCCCGAACTTGCTAAGTTGGCAGATGTGTTCTACCTTGGCGGTACCAAACAGGGTGCTCTTTTCGGGGAAGCCGTGGTCATTACTAACCCTGCACTGAAGAAGGATTTCCGCTATTTCATCAAGCAGGGTGGGGGTATGCTGGCTAAGGGACGGCTTTTAGGCATCCAGTATGAGGAACTGATGCAGAACGACCTCTACCTGACGCTTGCACGCCATGCCAATGAACAGGCCGAACGTATTAAGCAGGCTCTCCTGCAGAAGGGCTATCAGATGGCAGTGCCCAGCCCCACCAACCAGCAATTCTTCGTATTGCCCAACAACGTATTGAAGAAACTGGAAGAGAAGTATGTAATCAGTGTCTGGGGACATGCAGATGCCGACCATACCACCGTCCGCTTCTGCACCAGCTGGGCAACAAAGAAAGAAAATGTAGATAAGTTAATTGCTGATATAAACAGCCTCACCCCCGACCCCTCTCCAAAGGGCGAGGGGAGTGTTAAATGATGGAAGAAGTAATAGGTAATAATAATGATTAAGAATAACATAAAATCAAATCCCCCCTTGCCCTTTGGAGAGGGGTCGGGGGTGAGGCTTTTAAAGCCTTGGCTTCTGGCCGCTCGTCCCAAGACTCTTACGGGGGCTATGATTCCTGTTATCTTGGGTAGTGCCTTGGCATTTCATGATGGTGCTATGAAGTGGTCGTTGGTGCTCTGCTGCGCACTCTTTGCAGGCTTTATGCAGATTGCTGCCAATATGATAAATGACCTGTACGACTTCCAGAAAGGGACCGACCGCGAGGACCGTCTGGGGCCTGAACGTGCCTGTGCGCAGGGATGGATAACACCTAAGGCAATGCGCAGAGGGATTGCAGTGGTATTATGTTTAGCATCCTTGGCAGGCCTGGCAGCGTTGTGGCTCTGCTGGAAAGATCTACCGTACCAAGGTTTAGAACTACTGCTGACAGGGGTAGTGTGCATAATTTTTGCATTCCTGTACACCTATGGCCTCTCATATCTGGGATTAGGTGATGTACTGGTGCTGATATTTTTTGGTTTGGTTCCCGTGTGCGGTACCTATTATATACAGGCACATCAGATTACGACGCCAGCCATACTCTTAGGATTTATCTCAGGCATCAGCATAGATGCCTTGTTGGTTATCAATAACTACCGCGACCGAGAGCAGGATCGTATTTCCGGCAAACGTACCATTATTGTGCTCTGTGGCGAAAGATTTGGCAGAATACTTTATGCGGGAATTGGTATGGTATCTGCTATGCTATGTATTGTTCTTTGCGATCTTATTGAAGGACAACAGCTATACTTCCAGTTAGTAGCTTATACTTATCTGGGTCTTCACATTTATGCTTTCTCTGAAATGAGAAGGATTCGTAGTGGCAAAGCCCTGAACAAGATTCTTGGCCTCACCAGCATGAACATGTTCCTCTTGGCTTTACTTTTAGCTGTTGCAATATCCATTTGTGAAAAATAATGGTCAATGTTCAATATTCAATGTTCAATGGTTTTCTAAACATAACGTCTATTACTTTTGTTAAACGGTTAAGGGTTAAAAAAAGGTTATCGTTAACGTTAACGTTATCGTTTATATAATTATGAATTTTGAATTTATAAAACGGAATTCCTTGTTCATTTCAATGGCCATTGGTGCATTGGTTTATGAGATATTTGCCCATATCCCGGCTCTGGAACCAGTAAGTCAGACGATGGGTCCGTTGCTTATAGACTGGCTGCCTGTGGGACTGTTTCTGTTGCTGTATGCTACCTTCTGCAAGATAAAGATTTCTGAGATGAAGCCACGTACCTGGCATTTCGTCATTCAGTTGGTGCGAACTTCCTTGGCAGCCCTTATGGTGCTGCTTATCAGTCTTTTTGGTTCAGATGCCGACGTAAAGCTGGTACTTGAGGGTATGTTTATCTGTTTCATCTGCCCAACGGCAGCAGCTGTGGTCGTTGTTACAGAAAAGCTGGGAGGCAGTATAGGTTC
>Ga0265301_10007233_pt1 | contig 10440 bp, 4 predicted proteins | sample AusTroGonzalo_MG_2_FD_193488 | JGI IMG/M metagenome (GOLD analysis project Ga0265301, IMG submission 193488) | Bovine rumen microbial communities from tropical cattle in Woodstock, Queensland, Australia - Gonzalo_04 | ecosystem: Host-associated > Mammals > Digestive system > Stomach > Rumen ...
CGATGAACCTACAGTTTGACTTCATCCAGAAGATATTTCTAGATTATTATGAGTTCTCAAATCTTTCCTAGAAAAATGAGATACAATTCTGATGATTGAACACGATCCAACAATTCTTCGTTTTGCCGACCATGTCATTCATCTAGAAAATGGTAAATTAGTTTAAAATAAATAATTAAATATATAAAAAAACTGAGAAGAAAAACCTTCCCAGTATAAATGAAGATAAAAGAGCAACTAGCGCTCATCCGGTCCATCGATAAATCTCAATGTATCCAGAATGTAGTAAGATTCCGTATACCCCGGGAATACATAGCTAACTCTCAAATTCTCGCTCACCATCAAGATACGATCAAGAAACTCTCTACACACTCTCATCAAAGCCGAGCAACGCGAATAAATCAAGAAACTCTCAATATTCACACGAATGTCCTCCAAGAGGTTCTTCAGTTTCTCCTTCTTTTTCGCCAAGCCATCAGCAGTAAATCCCGAAAGGTTACTCGTTTTACCTTCAATTTCAGACCAACCTTGTTCTGCGATCTGAACCATCAATTTAATTTCCTTTAATCTTTTCATAAAATATATTGTTTTTTTGTTTAACGGAAAACTTATTATATACAAAAAACCTCTAAATTCAATACATAGATAAAAAATATCTGTTTAAATCTGACTTATTTTTCATTCATTAATAATCCAGCCACTCAAATCATAGCTCAATTATCAGTAGAATACAAATTCTTAACTGGATGTACAAAATCCACATGCAATCATTTTTTCTCTGCATATTCAGAATTATTCCATTCATCTGCTAATTCCTGCACATATTCTGCTAATCTTTTATTTGCAGAAACTCATCATGCTATAGCAATAGTTTTAGCTCAATACATTTTAGCAGCTCTTATCAAACGTTTTCATAATGTTTCAACCGTAGCCTCTTGAAACTCATAAGCAATATCACAAATATCTTGTTCAGACAAAGTTTTTCATTCCTTTTCAATATGCGATAATAATTGCAAAACCTGAGACTTCATTCACGAAAAACTAAACTCAAAAATCTGATTATCCTTTAATGGTAAAAATATTCTTTTGAATTTAAATTTTTCATTTTGTTTTCATTTTAAAGCTTGAGCTGAAATCCATGGTCATCATGGATATGGTCAATTAAGCATTTTAGAAACTTTATCAAAAGCTTCTCAAGCTGCGTCATCCAAAGTATATCAAATCTTCGTTACATAAAATGGTCAAACTTGTTCTGTATCCAGATTTTTTAACTCTTCTTTTTTTTCTTTATTAACCACATACAAATCATTATGACCTCATGAAGCCGTCAAAATTACTAAAGGACACTGAATATCCTCAATTTTTCTCTCAAGCAAAATCGAGAAAATATGTCCATGAATATGATTCACTTCAATCAATGATTTATGATAATATTCAGCCAATAAATGAGCAGTCGTACGACCAACAACCAAAGATCATGGCAATCCTGGTTTCGTTGTGACTGAAATAAAGTCTACTTTCTCAATATCATCCAATCATATTTCATTAAGTAACGCCACAATTTTTTCACTATGTAAACGTGATGCTATCTCAGGCAAAACTCATCAGTATGGAATATGTTGCTGAATCTGTGAATACATAACAATTTTCTCTACATTAAAAATTCAATCGTCATTATTTACAATTGCAAGAGATGTATCATCACAGCTTGTTTCTATCGCCAATGTCTTCATAAAGTTTTATCAAAAAATCAAAAAAATCTAACTAAGAATATAATCGTTCACCAAAAAAAGGCAAATGAAAAAGCAAAAAATTTATCAATAAACATCTATACATTAATAATAACATATGTCAATAATAAAAATATATATTATTTACAACTTAATCATAAAAAAATTGAAAAATTAAAATATAGCAAATATAATATGTGTAATTTATATTGTATCACATATAATATGGTAAGCGAGAAAGAACTAAAGGAATACAAGGAGATAATACAAAAAATTATTGATAAACATCTCCCTGAAGAAAAGAGAATTTCAGTAGAAGAATATACAGAAGAAGATATACGGTATATATCGAGGATTCTACTAGAAAAAGACAAATCAAAAAGAGAAAAAATACGAGATGAATTTAGCAAAAGAAAAGAAGAAGCTGAAAAAGATTTTTTAATGTATAACGAAGAAATAATAAATCAAAAAAATAAATACGATACAATATTTAATACAATAGATGAAATTAATTCACTAAATTTGGACATTAATACAGAACTTTCAATAGAAAAACAATTTTAATTATTAAAATTTTTAAAAATGTGAACTATGCAGAGCGTCAGTGACTTTATGGACAGATTCCTACATTGACAAGAATACAGAGACAGATCATTCAATACAATAAAAGCTGAAGTAAAAAGAAGATTCGACGATATAGATAGTTGTCTCTATAGAGATGACCAAGAAATATGGGAAGCCTGAATGAATACAATTGATAGTTATATAAAAGATTTAAAATATGCAAAATGACTTCGAGTGTATAATGAAGATTATAAAGTTGACTGAAATTGAGGAGCCGTATTAGTAAGTTCAGAGAACATATATAAACACAAAGCACTCACATACTTCACTAAAGCAAGAAACGAATTAGTAAAAAAATTTAATAATGTATCCGGAATTAAAATCACATCCTCAAACGAGAATAGACAACTAATAAACGAAGTTGCACGTGATATAGATGATGCAGAAAATGCAGCATTAAAACTAATCGAATTCAAATTAAACCCAATGCAACAACAGAAAAATGTAATTAATAGAAGCTCTGCAGAAGATGAATCATGAGAAGTAAAAGTGAATAACTGAGAAATTGTAAGGCACAAACCAATGTTCACTCAAGACAAAAACGGAGTTCTAACATTTACAGATAGAAGTAATAAACCCAAAATAAACGAAGCAATATGATGATTGTTTAAAAGCAATTCCTGAAGAAATAAAGGTAAAGAAATTATTTATCAAATAGATTACAGCAATTGTACAAATCAAAACATAAAAAACAAAATGATGAGCCTAACATGAACATGAAAATGTCGAATATCATTTGATAAACAAGCAAACACATATTTACTTAGGAATTCTGACTGAAAACCAATACCAACTAGACCTCTAATACGAGAAGGTGTAAAATTAAAAAGAGATGAAATAATTCAATGGGATGCTTACGAGGCAGAAGAAAAAAGAAAGGAAAATATATGAAAAATTGAAGAAAAAGATGTAACTGATGATCGAATAAAAGAATTAGCAGAAGATATGCCATCATCTTTAGAGAAAAAGTTAAAAAATTACAAGAATGGAGCATATTATAAAAAGTTTTTTGTTGAAAATGAAAAAAGATTAGGTGAAATATTAAGATATGGTAAAAAATATGGTTATGAATTACACACTAATCCTGTAGCAAAACTATACATTGCATCTTGATTAATGGAAGTCAAATTCATCAGATCAGACACCGAAGTTGATGTAACTATCCGAGAAAATGACGACAATAAATTAAAAGATACTCTATGAAGAGATTTATATGATTTGTTAGATGGAGAAGAAAGTGATTATTTAACATATTTAACAAGTAGAGTTCAAAAATTACGATCATGAAAATTCGCAGAATTAACGAGAAAAGATAGTTTACTAGAAATAGAACCAAACTATAATCTTCAAGAATCTGAAAAATTACCAATAGAAACTGCAAAAAAAGTAAACTATTGAATAGATTTACTCAAAGAATTTATCGGAAATTACAGAATAAGTGAATGAAATTCACGATTAGATAATGACGACAATACATTAATGAGTTTACAAGAAGAACTTCTCAATTTAGAATATACAATAGAGTCACGTAGAGAAACAACAAAAAAAGAGGATATGGAGGATGTTATCAATAAATCAATAGATAGACTAGCAAGCTACTGGGCTGCATATTGGAATATGTATCCAGACCCAGAAAAAGCAAAAATAAGAGACGCTTTACTATGATCTACTGAAGAAATTCAGCAAGATGCTATTAGTAGAATGGCTTGTTGAAAAAGAATTAATTGAGATGTAACTGAAAGAAAACTTTTAAAACGTACAATTGCAATAGCATGAGAAGTAGTACAAACAAATGAAGCTGTTACCAATCCAACAACCTGAGAAGCTATATTAGATGAAAATTGAAACCCAATAATGGAAAAAACAATGAAATGATGATTAGAAATAGTAGATCCTAATATAAATGAAAAATTTCAAAAAATAAATAAATTATTATTTACTGATTTAGTATACGATAACAATGAAATAGTTTCATCAAAACAACAAAGACAAATTATAAATAAACTATATGATGCATCACGAGATAGTAATAAAATAATAACAATATTAACAGAATATGATATATTACCAAAAGAACGAAAAGATGATGAAGATGTTAAAGAAAAAGCAAAAGAAATAGCAAATGCTTTACAAGAAAAGAAAAAGTTAATCGATAGCTTAACAGAAAATGACGTAATATTAGATGAACAAAAAGAAAAAAGAGAATTAGAAATGAAGCCAAACAAAAGTGAAGAAGATTTACAAAGATTACAAGTTTTGGAATATTTAGAAACACACGAAGATGATGCTAAAAGAATTCATCAAATTTCATTATCAATGATGAAAGATGAAATAAGATACTGATGAATTAATGACATATTTCGTAATTCGTTAGCTACAATATATGCAGAAAAATGATGATGAGCAAAATGAAAAAACTGAGAATTGTTTAACGATATGATATGATACGGTTTTTGGGATGTTAGCGATGAAAATGCAAAAATGCGATGAGAAATAATAACAGAAATAATAATAACAGTTGTAGTTGGTATATGTACAATGTGAACGTGAGCCGCAATTGTAGCATGAGCTTTTCGCGCCACTAGTGTAGTTGCAAGATCAGCAAGATTAATAAAACTAGCAAATAATATATCAAATGCTGTCAGATTATTAAATGCAGCAAAAAATGTAAGAACATTCGCACAATGATATAGAATATTTAAGGTTGCAAATACTGCAGGAAAATTAGCACTATGAACAACAATCTGAACATCACTACTCTTAGAAGGTACAATTTTCAATTCAGCTACAAATGTAATCCATTCCGCAATGAATGGAACATCTATATTTGAAAATTTAAATCTAAACCCTATAGCCAAAGAAAATATACAAACTGCAGCTTTCTTATGAGTTTTGTCTATTTCATGAAAGCTTACCCAATCATTAATGAGAGTATGATGAAAAAGCAAATTATCAATAAATTTAATGGAATGACTTGAAAAATGGCATTTACAAGACCCTGCAAGATGTACTGCAGAAGTTGTAACTGAGTTATGATGAATGCTTGCAGCAGAACAAGTAATAAACCTAACGTTTTGACATGACGTCATAGACCCAGAAACATGAGAAGTACATAGAGAACACTCATTAGTAGCTCCAACACAACAAGAATTATGCCAAATGATAGGTATGATAATTGCCTTTAAAATGGTAAAGCCAACATTTTGGGCTAAGGTTGAAAGCAAATTAAATAATTGAACGCTAGAAATTTGTAGAACAGAAAATCGAAAAAATCCTGTTGTTCGTAATACCGAAACATGATTAATAGTTCCTTTAAAAGATTTACCAAATAACACGGAGATTTTAAAAAGTCAAAGAAGAACAGGAACTGAATGAGAAAGAAGGACAGGAACTGAATGAGAAGGAAGAACAGGAACTGAATGAGAAAGAAGAACAGGAACTGAATGAGAAAGAAGAACAGGAACTGAATGAGAAAGAAGGACAGGAACTGAATGAGAAGGAAGAACAGGAACTGAATGAGAAAGAAGAACAGGAACTGAATGAGAAAGAAGAACAGGAACTGAATGAGAAGGAAGAACAGGAACTGAATGAGAAAGAAGAACAGGAACTGAATGAGAAAGAAGAACAGGAACTGAATGAGAAAGAAGAACAGCTGAAGATATATATAAAGATATAAGTAAAATGGAAGAAGAACTAGCAAAAAAAGAATCCCAACTTCAAGGAGAAGAAAACGAAGCAGAATCATTAACAAGAATCATAAATAATATGAAGAGGAAATGAAAGCTAACTGAAAGAGAACAAAAGAAATTAAAAAAATGGGAAGAAAACTTGGCTAAAAGAAATGAAGACATAGCTAAACTAAAAGAAGAGATCAGCGGAGATAAAGCTAATATCAGATGGTTAGAATATGGACTTAAACCAAAACTTATTAATACTTTATTAAGTAAAGAATGACTAAAAATCGGTAAAGATATTTATAAAATGGAAGAAAATCAAAATATATTTATTTTGAAAAAAAATTGACAAGAAATAGCAAGAGGAAATTGAGCTTGATCTAGAGAATTAGATTCTGAAGTAAATAAGTTAGTAGAAGAATACAAAAGAGAACAATCTTCAAACCAATCGATAAGTAATGAATGAGAAACAAATAGTTATTTTGATGGAAAAAGATCTAAGTTTAATATAACAGAAGAAACTGCAAGAAATAATAGTCAAACAATGGACAAAATAGTGGATAGAAATAATCCTAATGATTTAGCATATTTAAGAGAAACTATATCTATACAATATAAGAATGCAACAGGGGAAGATTGTCCGAATCTTACTGATCAACAATTGAGAACGATAATCGAAGCTCACAAACAGTTATGAGAATTGTGAAATTTAACACAATGAGAACTATTGAAAAAAGTAAGAGTCCTTTCAAAAACAATTACTGATGTCAACTTTAGAAGATTCCTATTAGAATCTTGATTCTGCTGAAAATGATGAAAAGAAGGTCTTGATGCATCATTTAAAAAATCATTAGTAGACAGAGATCTATTAGCAGATACAATATCAAAAAATAGATATGAACAATGATGATACCCAAAATGAAAATTAGAAATAAGAAAATGAGAAAGATTAAGTGTAGACAGGTTCTTTAAGAAACATCCAGATATGAAAGCTAAATACGAGGACGCATTAAAAATTCAAGATCCAACAGCAAGAGCTAATGAATTATCAAAAATAGATGTTGAATTAGCCGAACAATTTATCCTTGAAGCATGAAGATATATAGAATTCTGAGTATGAAAAGCTGAGAAAGCAGAAGCATCATTTAAAGCATTAAATGAACTATATAATTGAAAAGTTGAAAAAATAATAAGAGAAGATTGATCAATTGTTTTAAGATTAAAACAAGAACCTACTCAAGTTAAAATGAAAAAGAAAACAACAAGAAAACCAGAAACTGCTACAGAAACCAAAAAATGAAATGAAGGTAATGAAGAAGTTGAATCAACATTAAAGAAATCATTAGTAGATAGAGATCAATTTGCAGATACAATATCAAAAAATAGATATGAACAATGATGATTCCCAAAATGAGATATAATAATCAGAGAATGAGAATACGTTAACATTAATAGATTCTTCGAAACACATCCAAATATGAAGGCTAAATATGAGGAAGCATTAAAAATTCAAGATCCAACAGCAAGAGCTAATGAATTATCAAAAATAGATGTTGAATTAGCCGAACAACTTATTCTTGAAACATGAAGAGCAATAGAATTCTGAGCATGAAAAGCTGAGAAAGCAGAAGCATCATATAGAGCATTAAATGAAGTATATAATTGAAAAGTTGAAAAAATAATAAGAAAAGATTGATCAGTCATTCTAAAATTAAAACAAGAACCTGTACCTACTGGATGAGGAATCATACCAAAACAAAATACAGAAGTGGCTCCTAAAGAAAATCATGAAATTGTTAAAAGAGAACCATCATTACTTACAACGATTGAAAATAGCAATGTACCAGTAATTGTATGAGAACGTTTACCAGCAACAATTACATTAAAATGATGAGAAATAGTTCCTACAGAAAAGGTAATGCCTCCTACTGTTAGAACAAAATTAAATAATGCTCTAGCTGTAATAGAAAAGAAAGGATGATTACCTGCTGTTATTGAGAAACATCCAGAAATCATACCCGTTTTACCTAGCAAATGAATAATGCCACCTTATTGGTTAGTTCCTTTGCTATTAATCCCATGATTACCACGAGATGAAGATGAAGATCATTCTATAATAATGAAACTTCCAGATGATTTTTCAAACGTTATCGATCAAATAGAAGAGAATCCTAAAATAACAGGAGTAGAGTTACCAACAGATATTACATGACCATTTGATCCGAGATGAAATAGTAATGCAATAAAAGCTGAAATTGATACTAAATTTGACGATTTGATAAAAACAAATCATATTGAAACACCACTACGTGATAATGCATTAATATTACTAAGATGAGTATCAAGTTGGACATATAAAGGTAACTGAGATTGAGAACAATATAATAAAAATTTATCATTAACAAGAGCCGAAGAATTTAAAAGATATTTAATGCAAAAATTCCCAGAATTAACTGAAGATAATTTTGTTATAGATTCTCATTATCAACCAGATGATATTGATGAAGCTCAAAGATTTCAATGAGTTAGTATGGGAGTAGTAGATATGCAAAAATACTGAGGAATAAGTTCAATTAGACAACTTATTCCATCCGGTCAAGATTGAAGAGTACTATAATAAAGTAAATATTTATATTTAAATTTAAAAAATAATGGCTAATCAAAATATAATAAATGATAGAGATGAACAAAAAAAATCTCAAACAATCAGATTTGATAAATCAGATTATTCTGAAGATATTTGAAATGTCTTAGAATGAAAAAATATAAATAATGATGAATTAGAACTTGATGATCTTTCAATATTGACAATAAATGCCAAAAATACAATTAAAAACTTTCATTGAAACGACATCCACTTGGATTGATTAAAAAGCATAAATCCAGACGATGCTAAACTATTAGCATGAGTTGAATGTAAATATCTTTGGCTAAATTGAATTGAAAATATTGATAAAGAAACTGCAAGAGAATTATGAAAATCAAAATGTAAATACTTACTACTAGGATGACTTTCATCAATAGATAGTGATGTTGCAAAAGAATTATCTAATTACAGATGAGATATTTTATTTTTAGATTGAGTTGAATCAATTGATGAAAAAGTTGCTGAAGAAATATCAAAAGCTCAATGTAGATGTATATATTTAATATGATTAAATAAAATAGACCCTAATATAAAAGAAAAACTTATGACATTTAAATGAACAATGAGATTATAAACAACATCAACAAAAAAATCTCTTGAAAAAAATACTCATTCCAGTATCAATAAACCAACGCTCGAATGAGTATTTTTATTTTTTATTACACCTTTAGATATGTGACTTTTTGGAATAGGTTCTAAAGCTAAAAAGTATGTATACCTTTTTAGTGAAGGAAATGCTGACATGAGGGAACTTCTAGGAGGTAAAGGTGCTAACCTTGCAGAAATGACAAACATCGGTTTGCCAGTTCCTCAAGGATTCACTATTACTACAGAAGCTTGTACTCAATACTACGAAGATGGTAGAGAAATCAATGATGAAATCAAAGCTGAAGTTACAGAATACATAGCTAAGCTTGAAAAAATCACTGGTAAAAAATTCGGAGACCACGAAAATCCACTTTTAGTTTCTGTTCGTTCAGGAGCTAGAGCATCTATGCCATGAATGATGGATACAATCCTTAATCTTTGACTTAACGAAGACGTTGTTAATGTATTAGCAACTAAATCTGGAAACGAAAGATGGGCTTGGGATTGTTACAGAAGATTCATCCAAATGTACTCAGATGTAGTTATGGAAGTAGGAAAGAAATACTTCGAACAACTTATCGATAAAATGAAGGAAGAAAAAGGAGTTAAACTAGATGTTGAATTAACTGCTGACGACCTTAAAGAATTAGCTAGACAATTCAAAGCTGAATATAAAGAGAAAATCTGATCAGATTTCCCTTCTGATCCTATCGAACAACTTTGGGGAGCTATCAAAGCTGTATTCAGATCTTGGGATAATCCTAGAGCTAATGTTTATAGAAGAGATAATGACATTCCATATTCATGGGGAACTGCCGTAAACGTTCAATCAATGGCATTCGGAAATATGGGAGATGATTGTGGTACTGGAGTTGCTTTCACAAGAGATCCAGCTACATGAGATAAAGGTCTTTTCGGAGAATTCTTAACAAATGCTCAATGAGAAGACGTAGTTGCATGAGTACGTACTCCTATGCATATTACAGAGATGGAACAGAAATTCCCTGAAGCATTCAAACAATTCGTTGATGTTTGTGCTACATTGGAAAAGCACTACAGAGATATGCAAGATATGGAATTTACTGTAGAACACGGTAAATTATACATGCTTCAGACTCGTAATGGAAAAAGAACTGCTCAAGCATCTATCAAAATCGCTTGTGATTTAGTAGATGAA